>JAAUYG010014723.1_pt1 | contig 16320 bp, 10 predicted proteins | sample 7278091 | NCBI WGS metagenome assembly JAAUYG01 (sample SAMN14350201, study PRJNA611818) | marine sediment metagenome | isolation source: surface marine sediment (0.6m) | place: French Polynesia: Moorea | collected 2018-08 | reverse complement strand
TTTCCTGGTATCAAACTATTTAGCATTCACCTTCTCTCGACACCGTATAGGACCGCGGCCGGGTAGTGTAGTGGTTGAGCGTTCGCCTGGCATGCAGGAGGTTGGTGGTTCGATCCCCGGCTGCATCAAACAAAAGATGTTAAAATTTGAGGTTCTGCTGCTCTGCTTAGCGCTCAGCACAAAAGAGTTAGAGACCGTCTGGCCAGCTCAGAGTCAGAATAATGGTCTGTGTTGGGACATCACTGCTTACCTGTGGGGTGGTGCTTCAGTGGGCTAGCACTATAAAGACTGGCCGCAGGTTGAACTAGTACAAGATGGGTCCAGTACATACACACCAACAAATTGCAGTCGGTGATATGACCATGAGTGGTTGAAAGCCGACCATAAGCCTGATTCATCCATCCATCCAAAAGTACTGTAAGACTTTATTGAGTTAATTTTTTTTTTGCATGTACAAATATATTGATACATGTACCCTTCCTATGGTTACTGCTACTCAACAACGAATATTGGTGATAACAAGAAAAGTTTGTTTGAAGAAATTTCTCAAGAGTTTACATCAATATTGTTAGTTTATTCTGCCATGTAAGACCATCGTGGAAAGTTTAGGGTTGTTTTTCTGATGACGAAAGAGTCACCAGTGTCATTCGACTTTGCGTCTTTTCCGTTAAAGAGAAATCAATATTAAATATCGTGCCAGCACATCAACAGATTTTACCACCGAGGCTGCTTGCAAAGTTGGCCATTCTGCCGGCATTTCAGCTATTCCCTCTCTGTATACAGTAAAAGGCAAGGCTGCTGCCCCGCTATAGAGGAGTACTACTGATATTTTATACGTTGGCGTGTTGTACAGTGATGTCTTACATGAGGGAATTACCATATTGTCTGACTGAAATTATTTGACACAAGAATTGCACAGTATTTTAGGTAGTACATAGATTAACACTGGGAAGCTTAGCTATCACTGGGAAACTTTGCTAACACTGAGAAAGTTGGCTATTATGCTGAGAAACTTGGCTAACACTGAAGTGGTAATTAAGATACTAGAAACGTTCAATACTTAGTTGAGTGCTAGATATACCAAATATTGGCTCTAGCGTGAGAACTCTATAAGGCTAGCTGTACCTAGTGATTTTCCTGTTTCTTGAAATGTGTCAAGTCTCTAGAGTTGCCAACACATCTTAAGAATGGAAAACATCCCGTTTTCCTAGTAGGTGATTGCCAAACTTAAATTTATAGAGACTTGAGATTTAGGAAGAATTCAGGCCCCAGCTGTGGGGTGGAGATAGTGGCATTGTTATCTGTAACAGTATATATACCTGGTGCTATCTTGTCATCTGTGTTTTCCGAGATACAAGTAAATAAGGCTATAATTGTGATATAGACAGAAATGATCACATGTGATATACTGTAATTGCATTTTCTTAATGTGAATCTCGGGTGTTGCAGATATATTAACCCAATAGTCTGGGAGAGGGTTAGATAAGGTTCTGGGAGATACAGCAATTAGGAAACCCAGCTTGATGTACCTTATAGCCCTGACACCTGTGTATATATTTTGTCAAAAATGTCTGCTTTGTACCTTAAAGAGATTGGATTTATAATAGGGGAGTTTAACCTGTCGAAATAGTTTTTAAAATTAGTGGCTAATAGCCATTGTTAAAGATTGTCTCAAACACCATACTTGTACAAAAACGAAAGACTCGCTTCTTGCACAGTCACGCCACCCCCTTTTATGCGGTTTACTCTAACCCACCCCGATACCATCATACATCACCTCCACGCCACAAAATTTGAGACGCATGAAGGGCCTAGAAATGGCAGCCCTACATTCCAGGACCCCTACACAGCCTGTGGAAACCACGCAGGAATGGCAGAAGACCTTTCTACACCGTTCTTGCTATTGTGATTGCACTTGAACAAACAGGATATAATATTATAGTATAATTTTGAAAGTTAAGTTTGTGATGATGGGACCTGGGTACACGTGTACTGAGCCAGGCCGTTGTCATGGTTACGTGAGGGGTGTTATTGTTACATGCATGGTGTATGGCTCGTGGTGCATTTGTTTTTATGTCAACAAATAAACGCTTATCAGATGCTCTTATCTTCAGTGATGAACTTTTGTCTCATGTCCATTAATGATGACTGGTAGTTAAGGTGACTTGTTAGGCCAGTTGGCACTGGTATACTGGCCCCCAAAAGGATGCTACCTAATCAGAACTGTTCTATGTATGTCACTGTTATTGGCAACTGTTATCATGGCAGTTATTGGCAAGTCCTCATTCGTGTACATCTGGTTTATTATTTTACCTTGTTTGGGGATGTGCCTTCTTCCTTCTTCAGGGGACGGGGTACTATTAGGGGGTATTTCAAAATTGAATTTTAGGCCTAGCCATGTGGTTGTAGATTTTCTAGTACAAGACCGGATTTGACACCAGATTTAACAGAGTTACGCAAAAACTTGGGCACGTTGCCTTCAGAAATAAGCAAGACCGCTTTCAGTTTTCAATCCCTAGGGACTTTATTAAGCACTTGTTTGAGCTGTTGACATTGACCATGTCCGGCTTCAGTCCTCCCTCCCGCACTTCATACTGCACTCACACGCTTGAAACTTGGGGACAGGAAAGAAAACGTTTCGTGGCATCTTGCAAATTAATTTCATACAACTCTCCCCAATGCTGGTACAAGCTTTTGACACGAAGAGACTAGCATACAAACTTGCATAATATTTCTCTCGATACAAACGCACACTCCCACACGCGTTGTACAGACTGAAATCTGTAAGCGCTGTACATATACAGAGGGACGGCTCTGACTGGAAACCACCACGGAAACCAAATCAACCCCAGAATTACGACCGCTTACTGATCGAACAAGTTTACAAATCGGTACCATTTTATTTCAGAGTAAGAATACTTTGACCACAAGCATAGGCATTGTCTAAATGAGCGCTTCGGTGTATCGCCTATATACTAATAGCGTAGACTGATCCCGTCAGTATACTGTGCTACACTGGAATACAAAGTTTAACTTGAACTATGAAATGCTAATTATGTTCAATCTGTCTATTCTGTTTATTTGAAAGGAAATATGAAGTCCAAATATTTACCTTTAAGAGCTATAATGTCAGAATACCTATTGGAGTAATTCCAGCTCAAGTGTAATTCTTTGATAATTTTATTTAAGCTGCAGCATGTGCAATACATGTTTGGCAAAAAGTCTTAAGTTTACAACCTTGCCATGTATCCTTCATGTCAACTAATTGAATGATAGAATACTTTGGCAAAATGGATATCTTTTGACAAAGTGACCATCACGGGCCAATGACATTAGCATTAAATTTTCTTTTCAGAAAAAAACTTCAGGCATACGCTAGTCCGTCATAATACTGTTTGAACTCCCCTGAACAGCATACTAGCCATATCTTTAACGGCTAATTGTGTCCTGACACTAGGTCAGAAGGCTACAACTAAATCTTTTGATTCCTTAGAGAAATTACTAATAGACACCCCTCCGGACCAATTTTGATTCTTTTGATACTGTCCAGTTTGTCTCATGTTGACACAACCCACGGTTGCACACACCCAAAAATCTTCAAAAGTTACATTATTTACAGAATTAAATTGGCTTCGAGATTGTTTAAATAGGTTTTAATACAAGGTTTAAACTAGGCACCACTGATAAATATTCATACCGGTTGAAGTCCGGTACCAAGGTTAAAGAAAAATCTCTCAACTGGAAATCAACTTAAGTTTAGCGATCACCACAGCAACCATTGTCTTTTGCTTTTATACATTTCTTCTTACGCAAGTCGGTGTTTTCCAAGAAGCCAGCCCGAGACAACTATGTTACACTTCAGCAACACTACGCACGCACACATTCATTCCTCCTGTAACAGATTTCCATTGGTTCCACTTCAGTTATCAAATAGCATTGAAAATTCAAATCACAGATTATCAAGTTTCTCCCACACAAGAAACCCTTTTCGTTACAACGAATTTGGTGACAATCACCAACGCGTGTCATCAACACACACATTCAAATGGTCAAAATAATACTCTATTTAACACATGTTAATTAGCATAATATCACATTAAGACTTACAGTGCCTTAAGTTCTATGGCACAACTTCCCAGGTGTAAGTACAAACCTTCAGTCAGGTAAAGCATTGCTACTGAACACCACCCACAGGTAACTGATACATTGAAAGTGGATGTTTGAGTTTATATCACACATTACATAATCGTACTGCAAGCCACGATGGTTGATGTTCATCTAAACATGACCCACAGAGACGGGGTACACCGAAAGTGGATGTGTTCATAAGATCACCCACATCAACTTGTTACACTGAAAGTGAATGAGAATGACCTTCAGTACCCTCTTCATGCACATAACAAGGCTCACCATACAATAATTTGTCATGGACTATAACAGCACATTTAACCGGACTACTTTTTTTCTAATTTCAATGTTCTCTACCTACAAACTTGTCAAATGGACAATATATACAAACAGCGTATCACTCAATGCCTTGACTTCCCATTAGTTCTCATTCACTCCCAAATATACAGTACACATATTACTTGGTTTTGCTTGCACACCAGTATTTCATTCTACAGCTAACTATATCACGCTATAAAGGTCTGCTACCCTATGGGACACACATTTATACAAATCTGGTGCCTATTGTCGCCTTCACACAAAATATACACAGTAGAAAACATGATAGCAAAAATAGCTTCTTATCCTTGCGCCGTCTTGTCTTTTGTATAAATGGAGTGTGCTGGATGTCCACACAAAATTGAATTAATTAGAAGAAACTAGATCCTAAATGAGCCGGGGTTACAGCGGTGGGCCGTTAACCCCTGGGTGAAGGAAACTGCAGTTGTTGCCTTGGCGACAGCCCCCTTGGGAGGTGAAGTACATGCAGACGCGTCGGTCCTGGTTACCTGGAATGGAGCAGGGTGGGGTCATTGGAGGGCGAGGAAAGAGTTATCTACATGGAGGCGGTTTATGCCAAAGCTCGTAATATTTCGTTATCTCTGTCATGTGTTAATTACCAAAACTTTAAAGTGAAGGCTACAATAGTGTGAGAGTCTGAAACATGTAACTGCCTAAATAATACAGTGATCCCTGTCTTAATCGCCACTATCAGTAGAGGCTACCCCCTCCAATGTGGCCATAAAGCTTTGCCGTTCGTACTATAATAAATGGTATTTACTTCTCCTTCTCACCAAAGGCCACCTCTCTAATGTGGCCACATTTCTTGGCAAATAGGATGGCCTTATTAGAGAGGGACAACTGTATTTAAGTAGCTGAGGAAACTATTTCAATGACAACAGACTGATATTCTACAATCAGTGCTGTACTATATATTAAATGCAACTCGGGCCTATGTGGACCCTGCTTCGTGTTTACAAACTGAAGTCTGTGTGGTCCACCAATACAACCCCCACAGCTGTTGCTATGACAACTTACCCCTGCCCTGTCCCCGCTGGCTGCGTGGTCCTCTCATCATCCCAGGTCCACCCGGTCCCCCGGGACCCATACCCCCTGGGCCAGGGGGTCCTGGGAGTGGACCTCCCTGTGGGGGACCACCTGGGGGGCCCATCTGAGGTCCCCCGGGGCCTGGTGGGGGCATTCTCCCCCTGACGTCCCACCCCATTGGGGGGCGCTGTCCATGTGGCCCCCAGTCACTGCCGTCTGGAGGGAAATTATACATAGCAACAACTGTTACTACGGTACTTGTTTATGATAACCTTCACAAATTTCCCAGATTAGACAGTACATGTATATCTACCGACTTACTCAATAAAAGTTCTAATAGGAACTTCCGCATGCAACCCACACTTGAGAACACGTGAAGTTATTGAGGCTATCAGAGACATACCGCTGGCGTGCAGTACACCAAACGCTAACTTTCCTAGCCACAATGGCTTATCATGGTTACATGTATATGGTCATTTGTGGCTTGAAGGTGGAACTACAGGTGGCATCTTTACTTCGCGAATAATTCATGAGAACTGTATCCTGTGTATGTTCACTAACCTGGAAAGCGCGGCGGTCTCCCTCCTCTCATGTTGGGTCCCATCTGTGGCGGCCCGGGGCCCATTTGGGGGGGTGGACCCCCCATACCCGGCGGGGGGGCATTAGGACCACTGGGCCCCATGAAGGTGCCACCCCTAGCAACCCAGGTGGCTGGTTGGGGACAGCGTTGGGCATTCTCATCTGGGGCATGTTAGGCCCCCCGCCACCTGGTCCTTGGCTCGGGTTCTGACCTAGATAATGGACAAATACCGGATATTTATATATTAGCTTAAATCATAATAATGTAAACATACACAAGATATTGTTTTGTTTTTTTCTCTTTTTACTTGCACAAGAAGTTAATATGCCTATGCAGAATGCTCCACAGTTGTGATCCTTTTCTTTTCTCTGTACTTTTGTCTTTCTTATCTTTCCTTTCTTGCTTTCCGTTACTATTACCAAGGTAACAACCATTACCACAGTGACAACCATTACCATCATGATGACCATTGCCACTGTGACAACTATTACCATAGTGCCAATCAATAGAATGGTGACAACCATTACCACAATGACAACCATTACCATGGCGACAGCCTTACCTGGATACATAGCCTGTAACGCCTGCCTCAGCTGCATCAGTAAGTCATTGTTGGGGACTCCGCCTTGCTGGAAGCCACATAAACATAAAACAGTTGTAAATGTTGTATATATGAGACAAAAAACATTAGGCAGACACCCATCACTTTTAGTTACAACTGGGACATGACAGCCGTAGGTCACTAGGTCTGTCCACAGGGACTTTTAAGAATTTTGTGAATAAAAAGTATAATAGATTTATTCCATGACTGCATCAGATATTACAGTCAGCACTGTTTACCACTTTTAGCCTACAAATGTTTTAAAATGACATAATATAATTACAACATTTCATCCGATTATTAATGAATAGTGAACCGAACACCGGATCTGATAACGAATTGTAAAATTACAGTCGATTCTGACCGCTAGCATACACCAGTTTGCATACCGTGACTGCTCCCAGCAGATTGCGGACGTTGGCCGGTAACGCCATGATAGCCGAGGACGACGTCACCCCCCCAGACATCGCCATGTTCTGCTGCGTGACCTGCGTCAGCATCTGCATGATATCGGAGGGTAACCCCATCTGGTTACTGCCCGGTGCCCCCCCGCCCTGGGCCGGCGAGGGCTGTACTGGCTGAGACATCCCTTGTTGTTGTGTTGGCTGTTGGGTGGGAGACATGCCATTCTGGGCGGTTTTCGCCTGCTGTGTTCGCTGAGCGGTAGTAGCCAGAGTCGCCAGCATCTGCGCGAGGTCCGGAGGTAAGGAGTACTGCGTCTGCTGTTTGGCGTCGTTCCCCTGACCCGGCCCAGTCGTTGCCGTGGTGATGATGGTAGTGGGGGGTTTCCTGGTGGCCGACTGCTCCACGGGCTCCGGGTAACTCTGATGTGTGACCTCCCCGCCATCACCCGTCTCCTAGGCAAACGGTAAACAATGTCACTATGAATATTCATCAGTCATAAAACTCATAAATATTGTAATGAACGAGGATTGAGACTCATGAATATTAACATGATTAATATGGATAACAATCTGGATAGTAATGGTGATGGTAATTTTCCAACTGAGCTTGGAAATCTGTGCACTAATATAATAACAATATCAATTTACATAAGTAAATAATAATAATAATAATGTCACTAATTTGTATAGCGCAATTATATGTATGCACATTTCTATGCGCTTGTTAGTCTCCGTATATTCCAGAATACAGGGAAGTCTTCAAGTTCTTCCTACAGGTCCACATTATTCCAGAGAATAGGTGCCGAATGTGCAAATGCTCGGCGACCTATAGTCTTGGACACCTTCGGGACACAAAGGAGACCTTTTCCCGCTGACCTAAGGGACCTTTCCGGGACATATGGCTTCAGCAGATCAGCGAGGTAACCGAGACGTCTAGGCAGCAATCAAATGCGCTCAATCACATAACATTAAATGACATTTCATTATCAGAGAATCCTGGGTTTCATTCACTAAATCATTATTCTTACATCTTCTAGCGGGATGACCTTCGGTTCTTCAAACTCATATTTCTCTGTGTCGGGTTCCTTAGCACTGTCTGGTATCCTGGCAACAAAGGCAAAACAAAGATAGCTTCAATAAGCTACTAGTTACATAATCAGCGATAACATGGTAAGGATCATACCAGGGAAAAGAGAGCCAGTTTTTAAGTTGATTTAGTCCATATACACCCAACGTATACTAAACTCATTATTGCTACAGCAGACTGTCAGTAATAAGGTCACCCTATCTGCCACAATAGTGTTCCCAGTAGAGAGAGGTGGCCATTAGTGAAAGGGAGAATTAAACACATTCCTAGTTGTAGCAGCAAATATTTCTGTGTACAGTACTGGGGCTGACCTTTGTAGACAGTGGCCACTGTATATGGGGTTAATAGTCAAGTGAGCAGCATGATGGTGAAGTGGTGGAGTGATGTAGCATACAGCGTCAAGTCAATTTTTTGCGGTTCTCGCATCATTTCACCATATTGGTCCAGTTTATAACCATCTATTGTGCAGAAGCGAGCCCAGCAGCCCAATCATCATACATTATTGTAGATCAACAGTCCAGTTTTACTAAGCCCTGACTTACATATCTTTGCTGAAGTAGAGTGCCAGTAGAACCCCTTTCTCTCTCTCCCTCTGAGCCTCTTTCTCCTCGCTGTTACAGCCGCCCTGAACCAGGGTGTCGGGCAAACCATCCAACCGTGATGGGGTACGCCACTGCCAAACAGAACAAACATAGTCGATAACAAAGAGTTACAGCGCCTTAGAGTAGAAGAAAACTAGAAGTAAACAGGCAGAGATTAAGTTAGTACCAGTGGGCAACTGTCAATCTACCGGTATAGTACAATTATTATATCCTGTATAAATGTAATATTCTGCAAAGTATATTTTGACACATGCCTTTTTATCATGTTGATAAGACATAATAGCAGTACTACAGTATCTAATGTTCTAATTAACGAAAGAACCCAAACTTTGTTCAGCCAGTAAGCGTACCTCGATTTTTTCCTCCATGGTGTCGTTGGCATTTTTGCGATGACTCATCTGGAACATCTGCCTTTCTTTCATCATCTCCTCGCGCTTGACAGCATCGAAATCCTTCACTCGGTTTACGTTTACTGCAATGCAGATGGGAGCCGATCTGTGATTGTGTGATTGAGTTTAATACTCAAACATAGAAGCGCAAGCCTGGCTTCTGTCCATAGGAACTGTTTGACAGTACACCATTATGTAGTATGGCATAACACACATCATATCACTAGTATATGCTGACAGAGCATTCTCCAAAAGTCTGATTAGATTTTGGACAAAGCCAACTAATTTTTAATTTTTTCTGAATTGACCTAGCATCTCTGAGGTGTTCTGTCAATTCAGATCTTCGAGACTCAGCATTTATCAGCCCTCACCTCTCTCTGTATCGTCTAACTCGAAGTAATGGAAGGTACAGAGACGATGTTCCTCCACCCAGCTAACAGTCTTCACTTTCTTAGGTTTGGCAGCAAAAGGGTCATTTCCGGTTTCCATGGATTCCGTCGTCACGGAGCTTTTCTCTGATCCGGCCTCGTCTGGCTGCTCAGAGTTTTCCTTGTCTGCTGGAAGAAGTTCATTTTTGGATGGAGTTTAATATTTATTGTTCACAATCCAAGTAAACACAATAAAACATGCCTTGAAAGACCACCCCATGGTCTCAGAAGACAGGTTTGAATGAAGGGAAAGCCTCTCACTGTCTGAAACTAACTTAAGTTTAACAGACTTAAGCATCATGAAAATCACGGTTTTCACAGTGATCAGTGACATTCATGGTAGTTAAAGCTAGTTTTAAGCACTAAGATGTTTCAAGAAAGTTTGCCCACTTGCAGATATCCAATAGTCTAAACAATCACATAAAGCCTCCACACCCCCAATAAAAAGACACACAACTCTGGGGTCTAAGGTCTCTTGGAAAACCTTATTAGTCCACTAGTGATCTTAAGCATCGAAAAGATGGTGTCTCAGGTGCCTACTTCCTTTATAAAACTCAATTTTTAAGCAGATTTCAGCAGATCTTAATCTGGTGCTAAGGCCACAGGGCCACTGTCAGCAACAACTGTTTGTACAAACATATCTGTCATAGTGTGACAGTCTCACCTTCTTTCATCTCCACGTCTTGAGAGGCTTCCACATCGCTCTTTTGATCGCCACTAGGAGGTGGGGAAGGACTCTTCTTTTCCTCTTTCTTCTCTTCCTCCGTTTCTAACGTGTCCTTGTAAAACTGGAAGACAGAAACGTGTCAAAAACTTAAAATACTACATCCATAGTAAACATAGTTTACACTAGTTTATACTAGTTTTTACCACTTTATACTGCTGTAAGAATACAGTTTATGATTGGTTAAAGATTTGGTCTTCAAATCATGCAAATAGAAGGACAATGGCCATTTGAACTACATGCATGTACAACAATACTTAAATTTATGAAATTTGTCTGGATCTCTGGATCTGGAAATACAGTTGCCAGGGTTCCCTGGTAAGGGAATAACATGAACAGAATCTTTGTTGAATGTTTCTTGTGAATTCTTTTATAAATAGAAATGCTATGGATAAAGAAGAAGTCTATGGTAATTCTGTAAAGCACTTACTGAGGGTAGCGCCGGCTTCTTCTCCTGCGGGGAGGTCGGCCCAGACGAGGCTGTTGGTTTCTGTTGCGGTGGAGAGGTGGCACCACTGGGCCCATTTGGCGTCGGACTGGTGGTATTGGTGTTGGAGATTTTTCTTTTCTTCCGGATCACTGGATGTGAATGTGTGCTGGTGATGGCGTCAATAAATCCAGAACTGTCGTACATTTCATGTATGGGCGCTGGAAGGCAGGAGGCAAGACAAATAATTAAAATACAGAGATTACTTTTATCAAAACATACCAATACTGCTCAATCACTCACCAGATATTTAAGATACCATGTATTCACACATTTTGGGTAATTACAGCAAAACATTTTTTACAATTCACATGATTCAAGAAATGAGTAACAAATATGCGGTAACTCATACAGAGCCTATTGAAGTAAGGGTCTGACTTTTACATGGATTGTTTTACCTTCCTCAATACTGACGCTTCCCAAAGTTGTAAATACTATATTGTAATAATTTATACTTTTATTATTAATAATATATTTATAGGTTTATCTTATTTTTATATACAGAATAGCTGTGTGTGGTCTACAAGATGATGACGATGACAAGGAAAAGTGGAGAATTCAGGAAACTACACTCAAACGTGATCTAAAGACCACCTGTATATAGAGACCACCTGCTTATAAAGACCACATTTTACTGGTCCTCAGGGGTAAGCTTATTGACCCAACTGTGTACAAGGACCACATTTTATTGGTCGCTAGGGTGGTCTTTATATACAAGTTTCACTGTACTGTAAAGCTATACACACACCGACAGGAACTCAACTCACGTCTTTTAGGGGGTATGAGCTTGATCCCTTTGCGAGCATCTGTCGGGGATGTGCTCGTAGTAGACGGTGGAGGCATACTTGACGATGTCGTTAGTGTCGTGAGCGATGATGTCGACGATGATGACAATACTGTGTTGGGTTTCTTCAGCAGCGCAACACTTGGTCTCGAAGAACTGCAAAGAGACAAATCTATAGTTAACCACAAAATTTGGGGGGACATTCTAATACACTTAATCACAACTACGTTTAATAGAAATGTTCTGTGAATAAGAATCTGTGATTGCCCTAATTCTAGTTTGGCATAATCTCTTGATTGGTACACATATAGTATGTACATGTATAGATGTATAATGCTAGGCCATAATGGGAACTCTGTATTTAAAGGTTCCAATATACTTTGAATCTTGAAATACATAGTATAAACATATGTAAACAAACAACAGCAATGAGCATGCACGGAATTGGAAACACTTGTCAACATTCGCTGCATATAGCGTTAAAGAGTTTAATATTGTTAGATGTACACTTGGTAATCAAGAGAGAGATGTACACATCAAGCCCTCAAATTTATGCAAATTTAAGCACCCTAAGGATTACATCCCTTTCACACCATATCCTGGCTACATTTCTGTATACACACATTACTCTGTCCAGATCTTTATACAATATACCGGTACATAAATCACACCTTTCAAACTCAAGAATTTCGGTTTCTACATATTGATATGAGACCAATTAAAAGAAGGCGCTTCACAGGAGTCATTTCCATCAGAATTTTGATAACTTTAATGGCAGTCTCTTGTGTACCACCTTTAGCATACTAGGTAAATCTTTGTCTTGCTGATAGAGGAGCCTGGCGAACATTACTGTGTAGAGAACTCTGCACTCTTGAAAGTAGCACTACTAAGTCTGTACATATGACAAGAGTAAATTGAGTCATTTAAGTGCAACTTGATTTTCCTCAACAAAAATCTTTTGATTATTAAAGTCTATTTTGAACAGGACAGATGGCGTGTATCGACAGCAGCTACCATGGACACACTGTGAAGCGCATACAGTGAAACCTGTCTTGAGAGACCACTGCCACGAGAGACCACCTGTCTTGAAGGACCACTAGATTTTGGCATAAGGTCCTACATTTCAATGTAAATGAGCCTGTCACTAAAGACCACCTGTCTTGAGACACCATATTTTGATGGCCAATGGGGTGGTCTTTCAAAACAGGTTCCACCGTATCACCCATGAGAGCACGCAACAAGATTGAAAGAAAGAACACAGGGAGTGTAAATGCTTTATTCTCTCATAACAATAACAATAACAAGCTGTGTAAACAGTGACACGGTACTCCATGTAATACTGGTAAATACAACACGGTTAAAGGATGCCAAAGGAAACAGTTTCGCACTTCAGAGGAATTTCTCTACCCATGCATAGACTGTGTCACATGTACTTGTCTCCTTTAAGGGTTTCTACATACTAGTATCGTCAGTATTCCTGCTTGCAAACTTTTTTAGTGTAGTGGCTGTAGCAAACATGTACATACCGGTATGTAGCAGGTGAAGTGACTCCCAAATACCTGTGCTCTGTATGCATGGTATGACTGATATTTAAAAGATACATGCGCCTGTATTTGAAACAGCATTTTAATCTCACTACAAGCGTCATTATTAATGAACCCTGGAACCTTCTCGTGTCTCCCGGTTTACTCTATCTTCAGTCTGAAAGAGAAGGGTTTGTATTAAGACTGCTGGAAGGAAGAACAGGGCACATGTTAATAGGTTGTCATGGTAACGCTTACCTGGGCCGTTTTACTGCCGCTTTGTCCGGCAGGGAATCTTTGTTGCCGGGGGACTTTCTGCTGCTTGGGTTTAAATCGGGTTCTACCTCTAAGCCTAACAAACAGACAAACAGGATAATCTTCAGGATTAAACAGGATAGTCTTTCAGGATTAAACAGGATAATCTCCATAGGGATCAAACACATAGGCAACAAAACCATAGTTGTATACATGGCACAGAAAACACAGTAACACAAGGCACTTGTCTGGCTTTGTGACTGTTTTTAATTCTATACTGTAGAAAGAACTGGTACTTTGCTCGTGTAAAATAATACCCCCAATTGTAAAATGTTTTATTAATTTATACATTAGTATAAACTTACTTTACACTAATCTGTTTCTATCAGATATATTAAATACATAGTTTCTTTCTGAATTAAATACTATGTACACTTTATATGCGATACTAAATTTGCTTTTCTGTGTCGTGATTGGTTGTAAAGGTCATGTGATATTCTCAGATGAGTCAATCTGTGTTGTAATTGGTTATTAAGGTCATGTGACATGCTATGATACTCAAGTTGAATTTTTGTGCCTTGTTGAAGGGCTGTAAAGGTCATGTGATACAGTGAACCTGTGATATGCAGTTACACCTTTGAATTTCTGTCTTTTGATTGGCTGAACTTGTTATTTCTACTAGCATACACATATATATACAGTGATGTACATTAACTTTTTGGTTCTTCACACCAGTGTTTCTATGAGGCATGATGATGACTCTATACGGACTATATCTATAGAGCTCTGCTATAAAGAATCAGTGAATGTGTGAAAGGTCTGTAATTCCTGTTTATCAAGAGCACCTTTTTGTTTAAGTAGCAGATAGGTATGGCAATCAATTTGTTCATTAACTACATCAAACTATATGCTAATGGACACAGTACTGCAACATGAAATTTAGGATATACTAGTATGTGAAATCAATTGTACAGTGTCGAGTGATTGAACAGATTCGTCCAATAAAGATCACATAACAGAGACACTCCACCCTACCACCCACCCACCCGCCGGAATTTTGAATTAACAACTTTGGTTTGACAAGGCGTGTGATCGATAGCCCAAGAGGGCTCCACATCTGCACATGGGTCCAAATATTTTATGCTATGTCACACGTCACTTTTTATTTTGTCCCTACGTTGCCAAGTCACATTTTATAAGACCTTGACGTCACTTTCTACAGTTTTTATAAAAGGCCACGTCTGACTTTTACAACTTTTAATGTGGCCGTGTCGCACTTCCTTTTTTACCCATGTGGGGCCCTAAGAAGACACTTTAGCACGTTAATGGGTATAGTGTTCAATATATGTGCATGCTAGTAAAGGTTTTCTAGTGTGTGTAAGTAAATTAAAAGATGTACTATGCTGGTATAGAATACCCTGAGAAAGTTCTGAAAGTAAGGCGGCGGACATGTGGCAAAGAGTACAGTATTTTCAGGTCAGTTAACCCCTAAGCATACAAGACTGTGTAACAGTGTGTATATATATGAGAGAATGTTTCAGCCCCCCCCCCCCTCCTCCTCCTCATCTAACATTGAGATTCGCTGGGACTGTTAAAGGCAGACAATTTGCTATATATATGTGCTACCCTCTCTCTTTGTGCTTCTCTGCAGTAGAGATAAATTGTAAGAATGTCCTCCATTGATGGGTTCCATTTGTAATTTTGTTGGTCACTGGCAGTATTTATGTGCTGATAGCAGTGACTGAAGGCCTATAGAGAATAAACGGGAGTATTCTGAGTAACAGGTTTTTCTTTTTAACATCATTTGGAATAATTTACATTTGGTGAGGATTTATTTAGTGAGTGATACTATTGCTAATAGCACCTAAACATTCTTGTTTAGCAGTGTCCTATGCCATCCTAACATGAGCGGATGCATTTTATGAAGATCGATAAAGGGCGAATCCAGAGTGATATTAAGTCATCTGGAACATTGTAACATTATAGTAATATTGTATCATTATAGTAATATTACCACCGCTATAAAATAGGTTCCAATATTTCCATAATAATCTGTGTTAATAAAAAGAAATGCTGCAGTTAGATTTGGCACCAGGGCTTTAGAACTCCTAAATCCATTAACAAATGTATTAAAATTAAAATGCAAGATAGGATACATTACCTAACCTATAGGATAAGCAATATTGATAAGTTTGATGTCCTAGGTGTGGGACATTCAACATTCTGAGGCAATGTGGAGAGAGCCATACATACAGGCCTCAATGTTAAGTTGTGATGATTCTGGCAGAAGGCATACAGTACTATCACCAAGAGAAATATTCAATATCTTATCGTATTATTGGAGCAAGATAATTATAATTTATGCAGTTCCTGTCTCAAACAAAAGCCCCAGGAAATTTTCAAATTTTGGTTTAATTTCATGAAACCATAAGACTTACTTGTGCGACCTTGTGGAAAATTGGGTGAGTTGTAATATTTGAATCACTACTGCCTGCTCTATTGCACATGGACCAGGTGCTGTAAATCTTAGGAACATACTGCCATTAATACTCTTAATGATATGAAATTAGTTTGTACGATATGTCTAGCACCTGCCATTGTTAGAATAGAAAATTGGGGATATTATAGATTTCTTGGGGTTTGGTTTGATCACATCATTCTGTCCTGGTTTTGTTAATTCAATGCTTACTGAAAAGCAGCATTACTGTGCCTCATTTATTAGTCTTTTGAATGATCGTTAGCACTGTATTTCAGTGAGACGATTGATTGATTGATTGATTATATCAAAGTTTTACGGCACATGAACACCAAAAGGGTCATACAGTGCCAAAACAGGTGAGTCCACTAGATGATGATGATGAGATCACAGAATCCACTAGAAAAAAGTGTTATGGTTCTACAGTCTGAGAACTGCACTGTCTAAGAACTGCACTGTGTGAGAGCATTCGCTATCAGGCCAAGTC
>JAAUYG010196608.1_pt1 | contig 16321 bp, 12 predicted proteins | sample 7278091 | NCBI WGS metagenome assembly JAAUYG01 (sample SAMN14350201, study PRJNA611818) | marine sediment metagenome | isolation source: surface marine sediment (0.6m) | place: French Polynesia: Moorea | collected 2018-08 | reverse complement strand
TTCTCAATTTTTTACGGTTTTTACTACTGGTGTCCTTCCTTACTACCCTTTTTATTTTTTCCCTGAACACCCCCCCCCCCCCACACACACACACACACAAAAAAAAGAAGTGAAAAGCAGAAACACTTAAGAATGAACAATACTAAAACATCTCCCTGTACTTTTCACCAACTGTACATAACGCTGCCCACCCCATCCTGACATGTGCATTGTCTGTATTGAGAATATATGTGTGTTCAGTCACAGAAATGAAGAACTAAATGTGCACCTGTAAGCGTGGTTGATGGGTTCACAACGAGTTAATCATGTTAATTGCAGCTGTGACTCTTTTGGGAGCGAGGAAAGTCTGCGGGGTGGGATGGGAGCCGGACTGAAATTTCCATGATCCCTATATTCTATTGTAAAAGCGCTGCACTTAATTCGAGGACATGCACGAGAGCTTCAAAAATAGCACGCGGCTTAACAGCAGCTTTGGTTACAATTTTCTCAACAAATCTGAAGTCAGCCTAAGGAGAATATCGCAATCACCGACTTACACCTTGCGACAAACTTAAACTGCGGCATAGGCCTACAACGGCAGTAGCATATGAGTGGTGGCCAAGTACACTTATAATAGCATTTGCTATATGACTGGATGTAGTCAGTTGACTTCCAGTACTACAATGTACGATATCTTGTTTCACAATATTTCATATCTGTGACAGAAAATATGCCAACAGACAGAAGGTGAATATTATTTACATTTTATGACAACCTACGTTTACACTAGGCATTGTTTATCACAGATCATTTACATGTACACTACACAAAAATGCATGTAATTAAGGATATTAAATATACTTAACTTTTTTGAGTAGTTCATATATGCTATGCGTGCACGTATAGCAGATATCAAGTACACAAAAAGTTAAGGATATTTAATATCCTTAACTTTTGTGTGTAGTGTATATCCATTGGCATGGGGAACATCTCTTCTCAGATTCTCCGTTCTACTTCCAGTCGGACGGCTACACAAGGCTGTGGGGAAGGAAGTATTTCGTCCTTTTCAAAGGTCTGGAACACGGCAAGGACCGACTCTCCTGGTACCCGAACCAAGCCAACTTCCGTCTGGACCCGTACACGTCCAGAGGAATTCTCACGGAGGCCATCGCCATCGTGAAACCGGGCGGAGAAGGAGGGGAGGGCAGGGGATTCGAACTCATAACTCACAGCGGCGAGGAGCGTAGTTTCAAGGCAGACAGCGACGCGGAGTGCACCGCATGGATACGTCAGATTGAGACGTCTTTAAAACCTGTCAATAGCTGAGATAAACTGGACGTATATCCTAATAAGTCCATGTGGGTATTCAACGCCATGTGGTTTCCACCGGAGTACAGAATATTCGCTCAATATGCGACACTGATCAATCAAGTGCGTGCTTTTGCTTTTTACACTGATTCAGTGCAAATGGGGCATGCCTTTAGATTTGTACTCGTTGGAAGACAACAGTGATACTTTTGTGTGCTGCATTTGGAGCTGTGGAGTACTCAGCGCATCATCGGCTCTGGCTTTTGCTAGTACACCATCGTATTGCACAGATGGTTTGCTGGGGCACATACAAGCTATTATTTGGATAAACCCAAGCCGTCATGCATGCAGGCATAGCCATCACAGTGTACACATCGACGACATTCTGCTCCACAAGCAACAGTCGGTTGGGGGTTCTTGGATATTTTTCCGTACGGATCACCGAAATGTCATTTACACGAGACTATACGGTCTCCGACTGGTATTTGTATGTTGCGCACATTTGTCCGGTTTTTGCACGTATATGTAACGTTTACTATTGTGTGGAAAGCGGTAGGGTCGTACACTAACAGTAGCCTATTTACACAATCAGCCTTGAGAGGACGCGAGGGAACGCCATTTTGTCCAGCTCACACAAGTCGACAACACTGTCGATACACTGCATGCACTGCGGGCATCTTCATTTATAACCTTTATAACTTAAGCACAATTATGCACATTTCTAAAACTGTAGAGCATGTAGAGCTAGAACTGTAGGCGCTATTTGATGTTCAAATGATGCCGGCATTATTTCTTTATACTACCGTGTAGTATAAGGATTCAGCTAGCCACCAACAGATTAGAATATTAACATATTAGTGGGAGCTCAAATGAAATGGACGATAATATTGCTAGATTACTGTGTGTCAGCAACGGTAAACTATTAGACGTGTTGGTTTTGTTATTGCCGTAATGACTTTCGTTGTGAAGAAATGTTGTTTTTGCTGCTGTTGCTTGTACGATGTATAATAGGGAACACACTTCCGATTAAAACTCATGAATTTCATTGCTTTAAGGACGACTCTTTTATAGCTGGTAGCCTTTTAGGTGATCCTTTCAGTCAGTGGGTCGCTAGTTCGCTGCCTATTTTAAAGTATTAACTGAATATATTTCGTTCAGCCCAGCGAGCTTATCCTGTTTTGCCTTTTTTTTTTTTTTTTTTTGAAAATTTCAAAACGTCAAAATGTCCGTGTTGTGTAACGAACACCCTCTACTCTGCCTGAAACAGATCTTCTAATTCTTGCTGTCAAAATCTATCGAAACACAAATTACAGCTAGAACCCAAAAATACATTAGACATATTGACATACAACACATATACATGTATAGCCTAAAACTTGCTTAAAGTCCGAATTGATGTATTACTTGTTGAAATGCAAGATGTGTCTTGGGCCGTTTTCCGCACACACAAATGATGGCTGGCTAAACTAGGTCATACAGACGCAAGCAGTGAGGCGAACCAAAATGGCACCCCACATGGGATTCAAACTTGCGACCTTTCGATCTGAAGCCAGATGTCCTGCCACTTTGTCAGTTCTGTAAACGATTAGTCATAAAAGCAGGAATCATTAACTCACGGACACGAATTATTGCATTAGAAATAATTTATTTTGTGATACCAAGGTGCAAATATCACACAAAAATAAAACAAGACAATTAACACTGTGGTAGGACGCTTATGCCGAAGCCTTCAATTAATGCCCGGCAATATTCTTTTACTAGTACACCAAACCCCAATCTCATCTACCTATAACAGGGAAGGTCATCTGGACTAGATCACCTAAACCACACTGGATCTTGTCTCCGGCTTTTACTGGGCCCACCCCATGTGGGGTCCCCGTCAGGAGCAGATCCCCTGGCTCCAGGGTGAACCGGTGACTGATCCAGTGCAGCAGGTAGGACGTGGGCCAGACCATATCCCGAGTGTGACCGTCCTGCTTCATCTGTCCGTTTACGGTGAGCCAGAGACGCAGATCCTGGGGGTCGGGAACCAGGTCTTTGGCAAGGAACTTGCTGACTGGGCAAGACGTGTCAAACCCCTTAGCAATGGACCAAGGGAGTCCGGCTTTTTTGGCTTTGCCTTGGGCAATGCGATCCGTCATATCCAGGGCCAAGCAGTAACCTCCAACATAGTCCATAGCCTGGGATTCTGGAATATTCTGAGCCGTTTTGGATATCACAACACCAAGCTCCACCTCGTAGTGAATCTCCTCGGCTCCTAGCGGAAGCTGTTAAACACAATATACACAGCCTTTATAGTAATTCCGATGGAAAGTACTAACAGTGCTACAGACTAGTTTCAAAGTATTTTCTCTCATTACATCAATTATGAAATAAATAGTTTAGATCATAATATTCTACAGTGCATACGTTTCAAAGTCCACTTTAAGTAATTATAAGTAGTGCCAATGCTTAAAATATACAACCCATATTGGTAACGAAGTAAAACTTGCATGAACCAGAACAAGTCACCAAAAGTATCAGAGAAAATGTTCTGTGTCCAAATAGCTTAAATATAGAACCGTAGGGATGTAGTGTTGAAAAATGTTCATATCCCAAGAGCAGCTGTAACAATAAATACTCTCTAGTAGCGACTCTTGTTTTAAAAGAAAGGCACAGATGTCCTGGGGTCATATTCTGGAAAAATCTTAAGTCTTCAAAGAAATTGACTTTAGTCCACTAATGATCTTAGCATCCGTTGTCTTTTCCATGCTTACGACTACAAGTGGACTTAAATATTTTTTTTACGAAACCAGCCTCTGGTTTCTGGCTGTGGATTCCTTAGCCATGCAATGTAAAATCTAGTCATAAAATGTTTCTTGTTAGCCAAATGAAATATATGATAACCATGTGAAATAGCTGGCAAAATTAACACATCTTCATTGTTACTGCTCCAATACTTTATACAAAGCAAAAACAGCAGGATTATTGCTCTTCGAATGCATTTTATGTACCACACAAAAGACCGCATATATGACCCTTGATCACACGTAGGTGTATATTAGATAGTCCGCAGTACCTTTATGCTGTTTCCTTCCTCGATATATGCAGATGTCGGCTTCAGGAAGAAGAAGGGTTCCACTGGAACGGGATTTCCGAGCTCAGCAGCATGTTCTCTAGAGAAAAATGAAGATCCAGTTAATCTTAAGGTTTCGAACTAGCCAGAATTTCTGCCTAAAAACGATTACATTAGTCAATCGTTTTTTAAGTTAGCCTGAAAGTCCCATCTAAAAAGCCGGTTTCTTAGGAGACCAGAAGTGTAATACCCATACATACTCTAAGCGCAGGGTTATTCAAATGGGAGATCATATAGTGATATTAAATGGAAATGGTTCGATTTCCACCCGAAATTATCACCATGTTTACTCAGAACTTCTGATAAACTTATATGTACGGTCAGTCATGGCATATAACTTATTTTGTAGTTGGATGGAGGTAACACGTGTTACATAAATAGAAAAACTATAAATGTTAGTCTACAATTAAACTCCAACACAATGAAATGGACACAAATATATCGCAAGTTGCAATATATATACGCATGGCATTTGTGCCCAGGAATTTACAAACTTATGTAAGATCGAGTCTTTGTTTGGCCAAAGAGTGTAAAAACTCTTTGTGGAGTTTGGCCTTCAGCATAGGCTAGCTTGCATTTAGGAATTTTCACTGAATAAAACACACAATGTTCTTCATTGAACACGTCAAAGATCTCAAAGTGATCATGTACCTTATCACAAGGATGTAAGAAACATACCGACGTACGAATACGCATGTACATGCGGCGTAAATTACTGTTGCTTGTATGATCATGCACAGATTGTGCTCCGGGATTTGCGCACAGGCGATATGGTCAACGAGGATAAATCGTATATAAATTCCACCGTATCATTATAGTTGTGGTACAAGCAGGAATAGTAGAATGAGTGATAAATGCCAATTTCTTACTATGCGACACCTAGCCTACGTAGTAAGCCCCAGCCAGTGGGTCTATATTCTATGGAGACGGACACTCTGTCTTTCTTTGCGACACCCAGCATGCGACCCAGGGCCAGGGCCAGGCTAAATTCCTGGCAATGTTCAGAAATAGCTGTCTGCGGCCAAATGAGCGATAATACAGTCTCAAAAGAAACAGGGTAGCCTCATTGTATGTCTGAGCTTCTCGTAACATAATAAAACACGTATATTGTTGCGCCAACCTGTAATTTCTTGCTGCGCCAATTATTTTGCGCCCAAATTCAGTAAAACGGGATAAATTTCGAGCTGTCATTTTCCGGTTCGAAAGGTCGACTGCTATTAAAGCATACCATGCATTCAGTAAGGGGGAATCATAACGCACCGATTGATTTCTTTGGCTAGAAGCAGATCGTTACATTGTAAAATAGTATGTTTGTAAAAAAAAAACAATTTAAGCCTAGTTAGAGGGTCCATAAGTCCCTATTCTCGGTACATATATACTTTTTCTATTAACTTAATTAGCCTATGCAAAAGTACAAATTTCCATTTAAAAAAGAACAAACACGTTTCCGTGAACGTATGAGAGAAATTTATATTGCTCTAAAATCGTCTGTCGCTATACTCATCCTAATCATTCAATATTAGATTTCGTTCTATTTTCAAAAGGTTTGGTAGGTACCAAACATTTGTGGCCGGATTAAACTGGATGTGATGGCTGTTATTTTTCTGTTGCTTTTTTTTTCCTTTAATATATTTTTCCTCATAATAATGTTCAAGTCTAACCGGCATGCAAATAAATATCGAGAATGGGGGTCTACTACCTGAAGAAAAACACTTCCTCCCGATGAGTGATAGAACTAATGATTACATTCAAGAAACTCTGCATGGTGATAAATGTTAGAAATATGAATTGTTAATAAATAATTATTCCTTAATATATTTATATGAGGACAAGAATTTCGATTTACCTCTGGCTATTCTAAATATTTAGACTAAATAAAGTCTAATCATTTCGAGAATTGGAGCTTCCGGCCCAGCCTGTTTGATCAAAGCCTTAAACTTTGTGAACAAATTTCTGTTATATAAATTTCGAATTGTACACATACATGTATGTGAAAAAAAATGCTATGACAATCATTTTGCCATATAAGTCTGACCTAGCTAGCATGCAGTTGACAGCTGGGGCCATTTCGTTACCACCATAATTTTCAATATGAAATGACGTACGGTCTACCCGTTTCATGATACTACGGCACAGTTGTTTTTATTTAGTCCACACTCATCAACGGCATGAGCATCAAGGACACGGCCATCTGTCGGGAAATAGTATCATGAGTAAGGCCTGACGGAAACTGTGCGTCGGCTCTGTTGAAACGTTACGTCATATTCGTACGTGTATGTCCTAGATCTGCTGCCGGGACGAGCAGAATAACTTTGGAAAAAATCAGACCTCAAATGAATCTCTTGTAGTTTTGCCCAGCACATATCCATAGCAAGTTCTAAATTTTTGATTTTTACGGCTGCCCCTAAAGTGTGTGTATTTTAAAATACTGGACTATACTTAACATTTTGTAGTTTAATAATAGCATAAAACCAGTTATTCTTCGTAGGGCCTATAGCTCTGAACAATTGTGTAACGTATGGTGCAGATGACTTGAATGGATTGCCCTCTATATGGGATCACAGTCCTCGGAATGGGTAATGCCACCTCCGTCATGGCCGGACTTATTTCCCGATTGATAGATGTTTTCTTGACTTTGAACCATGAAACGCGCTCTACAACAGGCACACTATAGAGTGCGCCATGTAAAAACACTTGTACAGAATATATAAGAGCCAAAGTATGGTTTAAATTCTTTTAGAGACCAGGGACATAACGTATGGAAATAAATGAATACCAATGTTAAAGTTCTATCATAAGTTAAAGATTTTAAGAAAGTTTACCATACATGTATATACATGCATGTTCCAGCTGTAGGTATATTTTAAAGCGAATGTGATACGTAATACTCTTAATATTCAACTTATAGTTAATGCATTTAGAGATTATTTTATTATAACGCCATCTCATTTATACATCTTCATTCTACCTACATCTTTTCGTTTGAATTCGTACACCTTTTCATTGTCCGTCAATATAGTCATGTACGCTAATAGGTCAACACCTTATGGAGTATTTGTATTTGTTTCCTGCTTTGAAAAAACTAGCTCGTCGAAATCCAATTTATAATTTGGAAGACTAACATAAATGTATTTCCTGTTGACTTGTTTTACCGACTTTAATAAAATTTTAATTCTATTCTACTATATTGTTACTATTCTAGTCTATGTCTCTTATACCTACATACCCAGAGGTGGAGGCCATTACGACCTACACCCCCAAGAGTGCACGCCCAGTGGACCTGCACTCGCGGGTGCAATAAGCTTACATTAAACTGTTTTTATCAAACACTCAGCCTGCCGGAGGAATGCGTCCTTATATCTCTCACCTGTAATTACGGCCCCCACACACTATCTTCTTTCCGTGCTGTGTAAATGATTGAATCAGTGACGGCTCCATCTCTGACTAGTTATGCACACAGGTATATGTAGGAAGAATGGCCCGATATAACTGGACTATCATGTATGTGAAACCACATATCGGACAGATATATAATGTGCGACTTTGACCTGGGTTTAGAGCGATCGGCTCACGAGGTCATAACACTGTATCTTGATTCACACCAAGTGTCTGTTTTAGTCATATTGGGGGACTAAAACATTAGTCCTACTGGTGACAAATAGCTTAGCCCTCTGAAGGACTGAAAGGGTGTATAAGTAGATGTAATCTTAACTGGGCGAACTAAAGGACGATCGTTTTGCACTGATAGGGCACTAATAACGCGCTTTGATTCTTGTTCAACGGTTACCGCGTATACAGTAACTGTTTTACAAGAATGAAGTACATGAGAAAATATGAAAATATGTCTGCGCTATAATAGCACCCAGATGATGTTGATATATACCCTGTGGGCAAAACACAAGTCTTCTCGATATCTTGTCCTCCAAACTGGTTGTCACACACATACATAATTGGTATTGTGTCTTAAAACTTTCTCAAATTGTCAGTTCTTGATTAAAATTGTGACAAACCTTTCTATTCCAAATTGTACATCAAATATGTACATTGTATGTGATAACCATCTTAGCCGGTGGACGGTCACCCGATCCAACATTTTCCGTCGGTGGGCCATCGGCGGAAAGGGAACTTGAGCGCCAGTAGGCCTATTTACTGGGCTGTGTGATATATCACGGTATCACAGGATACACGTGCGCCAATGGCCCATTGGCGGGTGCGATATGCATGATACAGAAGTTAGTTAAAATGTGACTTTGGAGGGATTCGAACCCGTGTTCCTAAAAAAGGCCTTAACGGAAAAACCGTATACGGATGCAGCACAGAGAGCCAGCGTGTTATCCTACTACGCCACGTTGACGAGCTTGTTCTGGAGGTGTGTACATACGCGCATGTTGGGTTATATAGATTCCTCAATGCTCCATTGGTGGGCAGGTATCCTGTGATACCGTAATATACCACAGCCCAGTGGAGCAATGTCGCCCAGGGTACCTTTCCGCCAGTGGTCCACTGACGGAAAATGTTGGATCGTGTGGGACGGTAGTGTATGGAGATTTATTATCTTAAAGGTGAGCAAGTGCATTTAAAGTACACCTTGAACTACCCTAAAGTACCTTTGATAAAATGTCGGCAGCAAATATAAAGGTCATCTATAATGAGGCAGATGGCCTTCATATTTTATATGCGTGTATCTTCATGCATCTCGAACAATACATACGCAAATAAATTCAGTATAGAACATTTATTAAACGAACTCTGTCTACATACAGGCATGCCGGCAATACTATCTGCTGATCCGGGACAGCCATTCTCTTCTGAAAAATGTAGTAAATTATTACTTGCAGTACTGGAATTTATATATGACAAATTTAGTCTATTATACACGCATTTATATACCACCCAAATCATGTAAAAGAGCTCCAAGGTATAGCACATATAAGTTGCAGGTCATATTGAGCGCTAGATACACCGAACATTGTAATATAAGTTACGAATTGCAACATCGCCACAATGAAATATACAGTTACATAATATGTATAAAGGTTACGACATATATTTACTTATGATGCAAGCTGAGGGTGAAAAATTAACAAAATTGTGTTAAATAATACATGAGCATATTCCAAATTATGGTAACTCCCATCCATCCTAGTCATCTAAACTTTGATCCTCAAATTATAAAATCTACATTGTCATCATTCAGTTGTTCTTGATTAGTCTATTAACCATGTCCTATATTAACCATTCCTCAGTTCACTCGTCAGCTGACTATATTTTAAGACCTATGGCAAAGGATGCATCAGTAACTCAATGCAACTTTACGGGTGAAAACTTGAATAAATCTTGCATTATCTATCTTTTAATCCCGAGATTATTTACAAAAGTGAGTGGTCAAAAAGGCTGTCATTGATCATTAATTCACCAAATGATGGATTGTTTGATTCAGGCATCCAATCATTTAGCCCATTAGTTAATCAGTCAAAACAATCCGCTCATGCATCAGTTTGTATCGCTGACTCCCCTGACCGACAAGCGATAATAACAGACACCCGATTCATTTGGTGATGCGTGCTGTTTTAGGAATGACTCTGAATCCCGTGCATGCCACTATGTTGGAATGAGATTTATATTGGTACAAAATCACCCAGCTAACTTGAATTGTGGTCATGTGACGTCATTTCAAAACATGGGCCACTTGGCACCGGCAAATGTTGATTATAAATTATTTACAAACGAGTGTTTTTATTTTAATTACATGTACGAAGCCCTGAGTCGTGTAGACGTCATTTGGCCTATGTTCGTGTCGTTAGGGTGTACTTAGTGTCATTTGTTGCAGATAAAAAGAGTGGCGTGTCATTTGTGGCTTCAGTTTGGGTGCCACTTAAGTATAGTTACAGAACAGGCAGAGAGCCCCATTATGAAACAGTCGGCGTCGTCGTGTCGAATTTTAGGCCCTAATAATAAAACACAACTGCTGCACCGAGTAGCAGAGTGCTTTCGCATTTGACTGGCGATAGTGCGTGATTGACTGAAAATACTTACGCCAGGTAAATTGGAATTATCCAACATAAGGCCTGTTTCTGCCATGATCGAATCCGAAGTATTTTCCGGAGCCAGGAACACCGTAATATCCTGTTCCCACACCGGAGCCTACATAATGGGCCTGCTGGTTGACGTAGACTTGGCGGTGGGCGTTGTTGTATGGAGCCGCGTAGCCATCATGCCTGTAGGGGAGAACAGAAATGAGATCATTGTTTTGTACAATTTCTCCACTTTCACTTACCAACCAGTTTGCTGTTGCTGTCATATTGCTGGACCTCTCCAGTTGGTTGATATACACTATTGTGAGTTATGAGCGGTGACTTCGAGAACGAAGCAATTTTTGCCAATGGCAAATTTAACATGGCACTTGGAAACCACTGTTTATGCCATCTTGTGCCATACTATAATATTGAAGTTAAATACTCGTCATGACTGCTAGATAGTTATTGAAATATATACAAAACTTTGAGATGGACGTTCCGAAACTTTTTTGTTTGAGTATAGTTTAACAAGCGATTCTCAGTATCTTTAGGCTACAGACACGTATTTGGTGCCACGTTATCACGGTATACTTACACCGGTCTGAAGCCGTAGCCGTGGCCGTAATAATCCCCGTGATCGTACCTAGGGCCACGCCAGCCACTGCTGGCAGTAGCCACAGCCAGACAGCAAGCCAGGAACACCAACAGAACCTTAGACATCTTTCCAGTGAAAAATAAACTGTTACCTGTGAATTTATCCTGAGATGGGCAGCTTTAGAAAGTTGTGGAAGGTAGCGCTTATATATAGTGGTTTGGACATGCATGTGTACCTTTTTTTTAGATGGCAACCCATTGTTATGTCCTATGGACATATGTGAGATATGAAATACCATGCCTGACCTAAAGAGATAAGTCAGGCATTGTTATCATGTATATACGTGAATGTGTGTCTGGCCATGTCATCCCAACAAAAGACGGCTACATACAGGAAGGCATTGTTTCACGGTGGGGACAATCGAAGCTGTAGTGGTGACAAGTAAGGTGACAAATGTCAGACGCGTCACTATTGTGTGGCCTCGTGTGTCTGTTTTGACAAACGTTTCAGGCACATTACGCGGGAAGGAATAACTGTACGATTTTTTTTATTTACCCTCGAGCCATTTACACAATATGTCTACAAGTGAAACTGCAGGCCATGTACCCCCCCCCCCCCCCCCCAACACACACATGCACACTCAATGCACACAAGCGCATATGTAGTTCTATATGTACATGACATTGTGATATTATGTGTACCAATATCCCGGCCGGTTAAAATTAGGCAATGCATCTTTTTTTTAACTCTGCTTGACTATGTCAGCAGAGCTCATGAAATCGAAATTCGTCCGTCGTCCGTGTCGCAACTACCTCTGTATCTAATGCGCGGATTTCTTTGACATTTAGTTGTTGCTTTCCATGGGCCATACTCTAGGAGGGTTTTAAATTTGGAGGAAAAAACACACATATGCCATTTTTAATGAGAAAAATGGAAAATAGGTATTAGATTCCACTTTTCCCTCTGGCTCGTGTGTTCCCTCATTCTGCAACCAAGTGCTCTTCCTGTTTCCCTTATCTACGTTTTATCACAGTCTGAGCAGGAGATATTGTACATAACACCGCACTTATGGTAGTTCTTGATCTTGTCTTTAGGGTCCACCAGCAAAGGCCGTAGCGATATGCACATGGGTTGTGACGGTTTAGAAGACGTCACCATCTCTGAAGAACGCCAGTGATGGGAGAAATCTCGGGAAGAGCCACCAATATCCACTCTCAGCTACGGTAAAACTTCATGTTATTTAACATTCTTGATGGGGAGGGAATTGACTAGAGGCAAACAGTGTCGCGTAACCTGACCCTGGCAGACATCACACATCAATTAGTTTTCTAGATCCCCCAAAATGTTACCAGTCAAAGTGCAACTTATAAGTCTTAGGTAATAGATATAGGTAACCACACTAGTTACAATATGTTGTAAACCATTTAATTTCTCTTAGTAGGCAATCTGCGTCCCACATATGGACCATCTCAGTACAAAGTCTTAACCTACCCACTAAACTACATGTTAGTTGTTCAAACAGACATACATACCAAATATCTATCATACATTGCTTTCAGCATAATCAAATCGATACATAAATTTGTTCCCATTATACTAATATTTTTAACGTTGATCAACTAGTAGGAGCAAGTTGTTCATTCCAGTGCGGGTTAAAAGTGAAAAGTCCTAAGTGAACCAACCAGTGTGGTATCTACGGTTAGTATGGAATGGTGTCTGCAAAATCATGAAAGTATAGACCGTGGTTGTGGTAAATAGCTATACCCACCCCAGAAGGTGTGCCGTTTACTGTTGGTTATATATACCAGTATTTATGTATGTATAAGTGTGATAGGTGTGCGGGGTTCACCAAGTGGTACATTCTTACATATATATAGTGTATGTACTATTGATTTTGTGCCAATCTTAACTTGCAACGTGTCACTGTAAGTACATATTTGGTCAATATATAATTAAAGCTACAGAACCAAGGCGGGTTTTGGTGTTTGTTGAGCGTTTATTACTCGAATGACATTTAAACACCATTTGACAATTTCAAAAACATTTGAAACGAGTACATTTGAAACAAGTACATTAAAAAATACACTGCTGACTGCTGCTGCCAAACACTTGACCGCAACGCTGACTAGACCTTTTTATATGGAGGAACGAGTATACACGACCACAGACTGCTCATTAATACTAGCGAGTGATGCGCGTTGTCTGGCCTGTAAACTCTAAACTAGATATAGACAGTCATATTAAGATGTGATACATGCATCTTCTGGCGTATTGGTGTCACGTTACTGAGAATTTTCATGGGGATGCAATTGCTTATATTAACCTCTTCCCGCACTTTATGATTCTAACTAGTGTGTATGTGTTACAGTCTGTATGTGTATAAGTTGTAGTACCAGGGTGCCATGCAGTTAGCTGACAGTTTAGAGGGAAGGCAGCTCAGATCAGCCTCGGTTTAATCATTTTATCCTAGTCAATCAATATTACACCTACAACAAAGTTTTCTGTAAATACAATCTATATCATTAATGTGATAAGCACATGTGTGTATCTTCACATTCCAATAGTATGATTACATTTGACCTTAGTGACCTTGAAAGGGCAGTGTCAAGGTCACTTAGATTTTGAAGGCTAATATCTCATAAATTAGCCTAGTTAGGCCAATGCGTTACTATTAAACACCAATATATGTGGAGTTCAATAGCACCATAGCATTTGACCTTGAGTGACCTTGAAAGGTCAAAGTCAAGGTCACACAAATTTTGAAGGCTTATACACATGTATGTCATAAATGAGCCAAGATAGGAATATGTTATTACTCAACCTTAATAGGAAACCATATATGGGGGAGTCCAAGAGTATGATTATATTTGACCTTAGCGAACTTTAAAGGTCAGGTCGTTCAGATTTTGAAGGCTAATATCTCGTAAAGGAGCCAAGACAGGCCATATGCCTATTGAACACTAATAGGAAACTATATGTAGGAGTCCAATGGATTGATTACCGTGTACTTTAGTGACCCTGAAAGGTCAATTGCAAGGTCACTCAGGTTTTTAAGGCTTATATCTCGTAAAAGATCTGACTTAGGATACTATTAAACATTATGGAAAATCCTATATGGGATGACCAACTGCACCATCAGATTTAGCTTTGACTGACCTTGAAAGGCCAAAGTCAAAAACACTCGGATTTTGAAGGGTTGTAAAGGAGCCGAATTAGGCTATTTGTTATTATTAAACACTAGTAGGAAATGATATATGTGGAGTCCAACTCCAACTCCAACTGAACCATAACGTTTCACCTTGGGTGACACTGACAGCTCGAACTAAATAATTTGATTAGGTATCACACCATAGATGTGCTTAACCTTAATCCCGAGAGAGCGTTGAATAGTTAAGATGTTGAAAATGATTTAAACTTGATACAAGCATGGTGAGGTACTGTGTGAGACTCAGCCCCAAATTTCAGTTGTTTTAGTTTGTAGTAGAGAGTTTTCGATAAAAGTCTACAGAGATTTGCCATTTGTCATACCAAGTGCAGTTATCAAGCAGAGCGCCACGGTCCATGGACCTCTTGTTTCTTTTTTTCACTACATGACCACTACGCGCAAGTCTAGCTGGTTCTTACTTGGTGAGGGTGGGGTGGGGGTTGGAATGAAGTGGTTGTGGGGGTGGGGTGGGGGGACCTCTAGTTATTTACTTATTATTGCCCATTTGATTAGAATGGCGGAGTCTTTTTGTCACAAAGGTACATGTATTGGCGTTTCTTTTTTTTTTACGCAACATGTAATTAACAGACAAACAGCAGCAACATACAGATAATTCTACCAGAGCCTTACGGGCGACCACGCGAGGATCCTTTCGCCGCTAGACCAGGGCTGCGTTCAGCCCAGCAAACGTTTCGTTTCCTGTTTGCAACAGCAAACTGTTCCCTCCATGAATGATAATCATGATAGTAAATGGTCACGTGTCTGCAATATCTTCCAATACACTCTTAATCGCCTATGCTATGGGCGATATATGGGCGCCTTATGACCTTATGAGCGCCGCCATCTTTGTTCGCTATAGCAAACGCTCCAATTTTTCGTCTGGTTCAGTTCACCAAACGTTCGCTGCTAACAGTCGTTCACCTTCCTTATATGATAAGGCACGGGATACGTCTCAACGTACGTATCACCGTTTAGCATCATCTATATAACGAACTGCGTATATTTTTTTTTAAATCTTGGCCGATTGCCGAGAAAAGTAAGCCTGTATTCCCCCAAGGTAAGAAATGCCCCCATATAAAAGGCAGGAGGAGTAGCGTTTTGAAATTTCCAGCCTCATGTGGTCCCCTGTTAACAAAATTTCAAGTGCCATAAAATTTTTGGCAGATCGCCAAAAATTTATAGCTTTACATTCTCCTAATTTATTTTTTATAAAGTTTGGCTCAGATCGAATAAAAACTGTACGAGAAGTAGCGTTTTGCAATTTTGCTCCCATAGGGTCCGACGTTAACGAAAACGAAAAGAATTAGTCAAATTAAAAAGAAACACAAAAAAATGGTCTGGAGATATAGTGGATAGAGAACTGCCCACAAAAAATTGCCCTGGATCCATGGAGCAGTTTCCAAGAAATCCGGTTAGCAGACGACAGACCGAAGGACGACCGACTCCTGCGTCGCGACAGTAGCTCTGATGGTAAAGTTAAGCAGAGCAAAAAAGAAAAATCGCAAATGCCACTTCGTTTCTCCCATATAAATGTTTAATAGAGATTTGTAAATTTTTAAGTAAACCAACCAGTTGAAGACAAAGTAAACATCTTAATCCAGCACAGTTTGTAGATTAGGTGTATTTTGGCCATTCACAGAACCACAACGTTCGGGGACAACCGAGTATTGTTATCCAGCATTAGCATCCAGTATTTCACGCTCCGGGTCATTAGAAATATATCCTTCAGCAGTTTCCACCCGAGAACGTACAATCGTTGTAATCCGTGGAACTTCCGGTAGTAGTCATCATTCAGAGCAGGCCTAGGAATGGTCGTGGTGATAGACGTGGTCGTCTGGTATTTTTCTTCTAGATCAGACAGGATTTCTTTGTTGTGCCGCTGCAGTTGTTGCGGACGCTTTTATTTATTGCTATTGCCCTTGTGGCGCGTCATGAAGATTGACCTGGAATCCGTCCTTATTTCGTTAACCAGAATTGTCATTGTCTTCTTACATGGTCGCGGGCTGGTGTCATAGGACCGCTGGAAATTTTCTAAATTCGGGATGTTAGTTTGCCCCCCCCCCCCCCACACACACACACACACACGCACACACAAATACTTC
>JAAUYG010070020.1_pt1 | contig 16326 bp, 10 predicted proteins | sample 7278091 | NCBI WGS metagenome assembly JAAUYG01 (sample SAMN14350201, study PRJNA611818) | marine sediment metagenome | isolation source: surface marine sediment (0.6m) | place: French Polynesia: Moorea | collected 2018-08 | reverse complement strand
CTCCCAGCCCATTTTTTTAGTATATAGTGGGCTGGGAGGGTGGATATAATGACACGATATAGTGCCTTAAATGAGACTTCAAGCGCCTGTGAAGTAACCTAGCCAATGTCGACCTTCCGGGCTCTGGCAACACTTTTCGACTATATAATATATTGGCTCTGTATAGTCGAAAACGTTGCCAGAGTCCGAAAAGTCGACCTCGGGTACAAGTGACCAGGCATGCAGGTGACTGCACTAGTCAATGTTAGAGTAGACCCCCTCCCCCAGGAGGGGAAATCAGACAAACCTGATTTTCCTGTGTCTAAAACCCAGGGCCACCTAGGTTTGTCTAATTCCCCTACCCCGGGCAACCACAGCCTGTCTGTCTCTGATATCATGCAATGTCCCCGCCCCCTGGGCGTTCTACTCTTGTCTAATCCCCCCCCCCACACACACACACCTGACCCCCCCCCCCCCTCCCCCGGGGCCTAACTTTGACTGGTGTTGCTGAGTGTCTATCTGATATGTCTATCTTATACCAGTATACAGTGAAACTTGTTTTGAGAGACCACTGCCATGAAAGACTACCTGTCTTGAAAGACCACATATTCCAGGCAGAAGGTCCTACATTTCAATGTAATTGAACCTGTCACCAAAGACTACCTGTCTTCAAAGACCACATTTATATGGCCCATGGGGTGGTCTTTCAAGACAGGTTCCACTGTACTAGACCTTTTTCCTCTTGGAAAGGGGAGGGGGGGGAAGAAAAGGGGCGTCCACCGCTATGGGACACCATGCACTACTAGCTAGGCCGGGCAGCTAGGGCACTAGTACATGCACTAAGGATACACTGGCCCACACCACGCACTATTCAAAAGTATTGGTAAGTATTAGTAGAGAAGGATCTGTCACGAATTGTAGGGCAAAAATTTATAAACAACTCTGGCGTCCTCATTCACAAGAAGCCCAGCCAAACCTGTACTCACTTTCATCTATACATACGGTCAGGTGAACGGTTAATCTGCCCTCTGAGATGTTGTTGATCTGCCCTAAAATTGTGCAGACCACCCGATATGCTTCGATATATACATGATATATAAAGAGTGGTATGTAGGAATGTGCACATACTTTTCTACTATTTACTGCCATTGTTGAATAGTTCATGCACCGGCCATAGTCATATTCATACGCCTGTACATTTAGGTCAGTGTAATGTAGGGCCAGGTCATGTCTGGCCAAGTCAGAACGTGAAAAATATTAGTTAGACGGCTTGAGGAGCCAGGTTCTTCGGCTGATTGTCATGACTCATGATGATGGTGGACCCCCGGGTGGACCGCCTGCCTGGCATGTTGTGAATGATACCACCCTGGCAAGACAATGTAATTGAGCGCTATTACATCAGTAATACTGTATTCATATCATATCACAACCTCATGATCCATCCACCCCGTTCATGTGCCATTTCAATTGGATGACTATGAAGTATGAAATAGAACTATAGCGGTTTTCAGTGTCATTTCTCATATTGTTTATTAAAAGTTTATTTTAGCATTTAAGTCAGGGTACAATGAAATCTGTCTTGAGAGACCGCCTGTCTTGAACATGTTGAAAGACCACACAATTTTGGCAGAAGAACCTACATTTCAACATAAGTAAACCTGTCACCAGAGACCACCTGTCTTGACAGACCACATTTTTGTGGCCAGTGGGGTGGTCTTTCAAGAAAAGTTCTACTGTATTTCCGATGTACACTATGGGGACAGTGATCCCAGAATCCAGTTATCCTGGTTATCTTGCATCTGGAACATGTTGAATAGCTGCAAAAGTCATATCATTAATACCCCTTACTCATCAGCTCAGCCCAAGAGTACTGAATGCTACAATACAGCCTGGGTTTGTGATAAAAATATGTGAAACAGTGGTCCCTCTATTTTAAGACCACCCATGGGACCAAGAAAATGTGGTCTTGTATTGCAGGTGGTCTTAAAATAAAGGTCATTTAACACAAAAAATTGTCCAAAAATTGGGACCAGATCAAGTGGTCTTATAATCAAGGGTGGTCTTAAAACAGAGGGTTGTAAAACAGAGGGACTACTGTAATTATATTCAATGATTTTTCTTTGGCTATACTCAAATACAATCTACAGGTACATGCAATCAAGCTTACATAAATTGTATACAACTTAGTCACAAATGAAATTGACCGATGTGTTATGTCCTGAAATGGTAACCCATTTCATTCAGTGACATCTTGTGTAAATTGTAATTGTCTTTGCAGGGAGCCGCTGATGTAACTCTGGCGTTAGTGCCTTAAAAAAAAAACAACAGCTCAATGTCTTCAGAAGATGCGAAGGCCAGACTCGCCGCAGTTCCTGATGTCGACATAGACAAAGATGGAAAGTTTAAATACATACTGATCAAGCTTTACCCAAAATCACATCAGAGTGAAGATGATTGCAAGTACTTGGTCAGGGGATATGCCTGGGCCGGATTTCATGGTAACTATTGCATTTGGCAACAAAAAACAAAATGTGAAAAGTAATACATATACATGGGTTGATCCACCATAACATAAACCATATACATGTACCTATGTAGATCATTATATATCACAAAACCTCAATAAAAATGCCTTTGTTTGAAGACAAAAGCTTATTATAAAAAGGCCAAACACAGCAGCCAAATCACTAAAAATGCAGTTTAAAGTAATTTGGTTAACTTATCGCAATAGTATTCATGGATATGTTTTATTTGCTGGGTCACATAAATGCAGAGGGGGAACAGTAATTTTGAAGAAAGGGAAGCCAAGGATCTTGGTGTTTTGCAGTGGTTTATAAAGGTGCCACACTTGATTTTGCCACAGCACTACACCCATAAATCATTTGTAAATGGTCTCGGTACACTTTTATTTCAGCGGACATATATGATGACGTTTATGAACGTGTCCGAGGCCTGGGCTTGGATCCTGAATGTGTGGGAGGGGGAAGGATCGAACACGATCCTGCAAAACGAAAAATTTTTGTATATGGATATTCACAGGTAAAATGAACCTCTATTTCTAGGCTACTTTTTACAAAAGAAAATAGAAAAAAAAATTGCCCGTCTCAAATTGAAAAGTGCAAGTCACAAAGTGGTTAAAATAGTGGGTATGTGTTTTAAAATTCCAAGACTGGTATTGCTGAGATTCATCAAAGGCAGCCTAAAAATGCCATTGTCAATATTCAGTGAAGTTAGCACATCTAGCAAACACAATTAAACAATTAAAGAGTCGTAGCTTTTTTGAACATATTTAAGTGTATAGTTTATATATTTTTTTCCACTGGCTTCACAGGAACTAAGACAGGAACTAAGACTAAAGTGAGGCATGTAAAAATACCCCTCAAGCAAAAACTGGAGTGCCTGTCTGGGCGTAATGTCATTTGGTTGTAATTTGTTTGTGCCCTTAAGTACTTCATATTAGTTTGATTTGGTTTAAGTTTGTGTCAACCGTGTTCAATCATACAAATCCATATGTATCAAGATAAACCACTATATAAGAACTGTGTGTTTTATATAGCCAACAGGTAGGAAACCCGGAACAGAGAAATTCTCCTGTTCTTTCTGAATAATCCCAATAGTTTTTTCTCCATGCCAGGACCGCCTGGCAGTTATCACTTTTATATTCTAACCAGTCGACCCAGTTTCAAGTACAGCGATATCATATGAAATATTCTTTCAAACTAACCATATTCATGTTGTTTGATGCAAACATAAATACTTTTTGTGAGATACTGAATTACTGATGTAAAATTTCTTTACTTTCAGGGATTTGGTCGGGCAAACCACGAAATAACCTGCGAAGTTTTGAAGAAAAAGTATGGACATTACACAGATATAACATGGAGCAATGAAGGATATTAGCATGATTAGTTCAGTGTACACGTATGAAATAATGTTAAAAACAGAGCATAAATGATTGTAGTAGTCTGGTTTGTTTGGTGTGACTTGTGTAAATGCAGCTATCGGATTTGGCACTTGCACTACTGAATATGGTAACTGTATCCACAGCTCAAATTCTGTTCACATAGATTGTGTTTTGTATTTTGCTTTAGACGGTACAACTTTTTCTTTAAGATCTTAAACATGTTACCGGTAACTACTGTAAAAGTGCTTTAATATCAGATCATCCACTGTATTAGTAGTGCTAGTCACAGAATTGCCACAAAATCATTTTAAAATCGGGGAATATCTACCACTGGAGGTCAGGAGACACTGGAGGTCAGGGGTCACTGGAGGTTAGGGGTCGCAAGTCACTGGAGGTCAAGGGTCACTGGAGGTCTCGGGTTGGGATAAGAATTAAACCAGAGCTTTTGTGGCAAGTAAAAAGCTGGTGCATCCAGCATGACCAAATTTGCCTTTTGGATTGGGTGTAGATCTTACCAGCCCACTCTATAAATTCATAATAGCACTGACCTCACAAATAATTCTTAGATGTAATTTACTTTTCATGCTTTTGTTGTCCGTGGTTAAATATGATGAAGGGAGGCGATAGGTTGTACACATGGTGAAAAAAAACAAAACATGTTGGGTTATTGCATAATGTATTGGTGTATGTTGCAAGATGCGATCTCGAATCGTTTTGGTGTGACTATTGAAATAAAAACTGTTAACAGTGTTATCTCTTTGAAGGTTTCAGATTTTTCTGGCTAAAACTACATGGCCACAAAATAAGATTCCTCTGCACTGGTTTGACATGATTTCTAACAAACACCAAAAATTATTATTTATTTTTTTTTTGGAGATGTACCCAATGTACATATAGTTTCAGGTGTTGTCTACCACACATGATATTAGCTTATATTTTATTTCCCACTTGTTGATTTTTCAGGCTAGCCATCATTCACATATATATGCAGGTGTGAATAATAGGAATTTTAATAGCCAAATCTCATATCCAAACAAAACAGTTTACCTACATTTTTACAGCAGAAACTTCCAGGAAGCCATACAAATGACATTGTTGGGGAACACTAGTCTTCTAGATTCCTGTCACAGCTATTAACATCAACAGTGCCAAAAGTATAGAATGCTCTTGCGGTTGCATTCCACCGTACCAAAAGTATAGAAGGCGGTCACAGAACTCCTGGAACCAAAAAGTTAAGATCTCCAAAGATTCTGAACAAAATTCAGGGTGTGTTTCGTAGTGGTAGATAAATAATTTGGTTAAATAATTCGGTTAACTTTTCCAAGACTATTATCCCTCTTATTATTCCTGCCGCAGACAAACACCACTAAAGCTTCAGAGTTTGATGTATCTTTTGCTTTTGGATCCATAATCCAACACTGAATATATAAATGAATAAATACATCAAGTACACAAACATTTTATTTCAATATCTCAATCATTCTCCAGGAATGTAAACAAATTTCGAGCATCTCCACATTTTTTTCGAAAGAAACATACGTATATACTCAATATACACGGCACAGCATATTAAAAAAATATTTAAAGAATTAAATGACTATAAAGCAACTATGGCACTCTGTGCCATAGAGTGTCATAGGTACTGTCAGCCAAACGAATGCATGCTCCACTGTTCTTCAACTTACATAAACAAATCTAGAGGAATAGGACCCCGCAAAATTCCCAATGAAAGTGCATTGCACCTTTGCAATCAAACGTCAGGATGATTAATAACATAACAAAACAGTTGATTTCAATAAATCAATGAAATTTGCTGCATATTTAAGAATGACAGTTTACCAATACATGTCACAGTTACTAAGATACACATAAAGCCCTTATATGAACACATTGTACATTACATGCATTTATCCCATAAAAGTAAACTTTTAACACACGTGTTAGCAGAGCTTTCGCTGCACTTCAGAATGCGACTGCTCAACATGTACCATGCTCAGATGTAGGGAGAAAGCCTCTAATAAACAGATCTCTGTATACACACCAATTGACCAATACATTTCATGTAATGTATAAGCAAGTAGCAATGTTTGAAAGCTTAACTACTGTGATGCCCCGACTCTGTATAGACTGGTGCTATGGACATTGGGCATTTTCCACAGATAAGTAAGCCAGAGATGTATGTATTCTGGATCATAGATCCAGACATGCCAGATAAAAGAATAACAGTTGTCTCTGGTATAGTATGTATCCTAGAAGAGCCTATTATGTACAAGAGGTGACTATTATGATTGTAATCCTGAATGGCATTGCAGTGGATTACTGGGGTGGCCCTGGTGATGGCGGATCCAGAAGAGCCTTTCTTCGAGCAGTTTCCTTGGAGACCTGATAATGCAGCTTTCCCAAACGTTCCTAACAAAAATAGACAAACCAAGCATTTGTTAATACCAGCAGTTCAAAGGTCTTTTGTCCTTGACAATGCGCCTTTTCATTAGAATATTTTATTACATGTCCTTAGTAATATTATTTGAATGTCCTTTGTAATATTATTATTTTCTTAGAGTAACGTAGATACCAATGCATGAACAACCTCATCCAGTATTCACTATTCAGCCTAATATTAATACCTTTAATATGAAAAGAACTAATGATCTTTTCCAACTTGATGCAAAGATCACTAAACCAAATTGAGTTAGTTACTTAGAGCTTGTAAGAGTAAACATAGTAAAGGTTAGATTATTTATTTTGGAACAAAAACCTGGTAAAGCATCACCATATTCTACAGGTACTATTAATCACAAAATACCAATAAATAATATACCTTTTATTTAAAACATCACTCTCACCTGAGCATTTTGCAGAATATTGTTTACCAGCATCACTCGGCGACGTGCATTGTTCAATTTCTTTACATAAGCATCCAACTCAACAGGCACCTGCTGTCGGTCCGAAATCTTTTTGAGGTCTGTAACCAAATTGCACAATGGAAAGCAACTGAGAAAAATACCTCCTCTTGATACTCTGGCCTGGTACTTTTGAAGGCAATCTATATATGTAAGTTACTACACTCTCAGCTGAACTTCAGAAGCAGCAGTTGCACCACGTGCCATTCAAGAAATTTGGTTGTCTAATTCTCGCATCATGAATCTAGAATCAACTCTTTCAACAATTTGCTTTAACATGAAGTCAAGGCAGCCAACACATAGTTGGGTAGATTCGTTATTCGTTGTTGATAAAACAATCAGACCTTCCTAGAAATAGGTCCTTCCAAACTTAGCTTTTAAATAATTAAGATTCCAAGATCCGTAAACTTACCATCTGCTAGGCTATCTAGGTGTTGACGTAGTTCCATTTGGCTTTGTCTGAAATTACAAAAAAAAAAATTGTAGTTCATCTTATGCGATTTAGAAATTATAGCACTATGATACCAAATTAGCTTGGAGTACATTTTCAAAGACACCTTAATGGTTAACGACAACAATCCCTAGCCTACACAGGCCTATAGAAATGGATACTGTCTACCATTGTCTTCGCTCACCCAAACCCATTTTATTTTTAGATATAATGAATATATCAAAAGCATACAGATAATGAAGATATACCATCTGCATACATCATCTACATGACATTTGCTTCCTGGAACTTTTTGTGGAAGTTATTGCAACATGCAGAACTAGTCCAAAGGAGCCAGTATCACCGACATACTCATGATCTGAACTAGCCAGCACTCAACAGGACCAGAAAAAAAAACATCCACTTAAATCTAATGCACAGCACCACCTAGCTGCTTAGGAGGCCATATTGGTCACTAACCAGCTAACACGGTTGCGTTGACCGTGCAGGTTGGCAATGTTCTCATTCCTGCACTGCAGTCTGCACTGTCTGCAGGTCAACAAACCTGTGGCAACCATAATCACCTGATAATCTAGATCCCATTGGAGACAGGCACTTTAGAAGTGTTTTATCTCCCTGATGTACTCTCTACTAGCGGACTATCAACTACTTATCCAGATGCAGAGAAGCAGTGAAGTAATCACTGGTAATGGGCGATATTGCCAGGTGTCATGACATACCTCACTGATCGTACTCTCTCGTCAACTTCTTCAACAGCAGGCCTCAACAAACCCATAAGGCCTTCCCCTAAAGCATCCGAAGATGCAGTATCAACATCTTCGTCCTGTATCATTACAGAATTTTTGTAAAAATAATACGACAAAAATTATTACTGAGGGCTTATTTGGCTATTTGGCTGCAGCACAGAACATGAAACACATACCACTTACATCAACAAACAGTTCATACTGCATCGCTCGCTGGTCGGCCACGACGGTTGGCCAGACCGACGAGCTGGGCAGTGTGCAAACAGTTCGAGAGTGATTGAATTTAAAAGTCGGAACGTACTCGTACGACCAATTCGTAATGTACAGTATATCATGTATATCCCCAGTTGGCAGTTTTTCGCAAAGCTTGTTCCTGACAGACAAAACTTAAGTCTAGGAACAGATTCATAATTTCACCAATCACCTTTAATTTCACCAAGCAACCATTGCCACGGTCTTTAATTTCCATATACTTTTAAGATCATTGGTGCATTTAATATTTTAACTAAACCTATAGGAAGTCTTCTATTTGAACAAATGGTCTTTACAGACCTACAAAAGTGGCGCCTTCAAATAGAAGACCATGGTCTTGGCATAATCGGATCTTCCCAAATGGAAAATCATAATCTTTTAATAGGATGGACTCAACGTACAAACTGCGTCATCTAGTATTTTAAACAAAGCTATTTTACTACAGAACGTCACATATGCTGGAGTTTTTTGGAAAAATGGTAACTAAGGCTTCTTTCACAATACAATGCAGCATTTAAACTCCCAAGTCCGGGAAATTTCGATATGTGTCAAAATTTGGCTTAGTCAGACTTTTAATTTGATCCCAAAATATTTAAGTGGATTCAAAATATTATTAAGGGATCCTGTCCTGTAAAATACAGAACTATTTAAAGGAGGCAATCGCTCAAAGGCTAATTCTAAATGTTCAAAGTGGTGGCTATAAAATAAGCTTGCCTTGACATTACATAACAGACAACACCTGTTGCAAGTCTACAGAAGTTTATTACGAGTGCCAAGTTACGAGCTGCGATATAGTGCAGCAAGTTGGAATACATTTTTATTGAATAATTAGTTTTAAGTTTGATGGGAACATAAAAGATAACTTTCAAACAAAGGTGTTGTTAAAATGTATTTAGATGAATAATGATAAGCGCACAGTTGGGCACAAATGATCAAATAGCTCTGCTTGATCATGTCATCATGCAGAGCCATTGTCATGACGCAGGCATCTGCTGCTATGCTTTCGTTCGTCCACCTTGTGCCACTCCATCACGTGCACAGGCTTCCTCAAAAACACACAAGCCAAGTATAATGCCAAATTTTGTGAAAAGCTAATTTAAAATTAAGATGCAATGTAAATAAAATATTGAGATAAAATAAAATTGAGTCCAATGGGAATATTCAATGGGAATATTGATCATTGCAAATTGAGGGACTCGTAATAAGCTTCTCTAGTCTTCTGCAAAGAGCGCTCTCTATCATCTGACATCAGAACAAGGTCTAGGGTACTATACATTGACCAATAAGAATCAGATTATGAACACTGTGTGTCTTTAATTAGGTCCACATATGACATGTCTGGTTCAGTTTTTAATATTTGATTCCAGTTAGCATTTTGTGATTAAATTAAAGTCAAACTTAGCAGAAATTTGATGCAAATGGACATTACCTAACCTTGATGATCTAACTGATGGATTGCTTATATACTGTTGAAAGACAGACACTTTTGACATTATAAAATGCGGCTATATTTGGGTTCGTGGTGTACGTTTCAAGTCATAGAGAAAAAAAAAGCAAAACACTCGGATCTAAATAATACTAAGTCTATTTGTATATAATTTTAATATGATCGTGGTTTATTCTGAAATAAAGTAAAACATAACATCAGAACAATGGAAAGGAAATCTTTTATGCTATAGGACCTAGAGCACAGACATAAATTCAAGATTTAATAGACACAATTATGACCCGACATATGTAGCCACCTAATTCTGCAATATGATCTATATATTCAATATTAACAGTAGTATAAGATAATAATGAGACAATTAGCTGTCACTGCTGAATCTTGACGAAGTAAGTCCCAACACGAGATTACTGAAAATCAATGAACATCGTACACACTGGCTCAGCTGTAATGGCTGACTTCAGGGGCTGACTGGCACACTGACTACCTCACGCCATAATATATACACATATGCATCACGTTACAACAGACAATTTTAATTATCCGCCAATACCAAATATGGTCATCTCACGTGACTATAAATATTAAACTACAGGTGATAATTAAACCAACTACAACACCTAGCTTGTTACATCGTCAGAATGAACAACATTTAATTGCACTGACAATCATAACATCTGATAACGTAACAGGTCATTTACAAGAAAAGCACAACTCCGTATGAATTATGTACTATTTTGGAGGCCCGGGTCAGGCGAGTGCCCGGGGCGAGTGCATAGTGTGTTGAATGCATGTGTACCGAACGATCTTTCTGGGAATGAAAAAGAAAACACAACTGCAGGTTTTAAACTAGATGTTTCTTAATATCGCTCGGTGATGCACACTTGCATTTATACCAAATGTTAAGTTGTCACAGGTTTGACAGCATTAGAGCAATATACTGTTTATGATCAGTATTAGTTGATGTTGATATAAACAGCCTAAAGCGCAGCATTTCTCTATTTAAGGTATTGTAAACATTAAATATATTCTGAGCGATAATACCTCTTGAACTTGATGTCTTCAGTCAATGTCTTGATGTTGATGTTGGACAAATAGCCTCCCGGCTTTAACGTCCTTCTTAACCCCCCCCCCCCCACTTTGGAACAAGACATATGTAGAGACTCCATCCGCACCATCAATTTTGACCTTTAGCGACCTTAAACATGTTAAATGCAATTCTAGTGAGTAGATATTGGGTCCTACTAAATACCGCGCGTGGCCGAACGTTACCGCGCGTAAATGCCCGTTACCTGGTTACCGCACATGATATGCCTGTTACCGCGCATGAAATGAAATCATCAGTAGTCCCGCTGCTGCCCCAAATATCTTTCCCGCTTTTGTTTAGACAAGGACTAATTATGATTGAAATATTATCGTCGAACAGGATCTGAGTCTAGACAACGACTGTCTGGGCCAAAAGTAGAGATTGTACGGCATTAGGCATGCTTAATTTATATATACAAGGGGATTTTTGCCAGTGTATTTATTCATGTTGCCATACATGCGGCTGATGATGCCTATGCTGTTATTAGGCCACCTGTGTCTTGCCAGTCTTGGATACCATATATTCTGCTGTAACTTTTAATGAATTTATTATTTAAATGTTTTTATACATGATTAGTCCATTGGACAAAGCTAAATGTATATAGTTGTCCCCCTTTCTGAAGCTCCCACGAAAATTGTCCTGGACACGTCCCCAGGGACATGTATACTTTCCACTCACGCTCGGTAATTAGGCTGTTACACGCGGTAAGGCTCGGTAACGGGCATTTACGCGCAGTAACGCTCGGCAACGTGCGGTTACGCGCAGTGTTTAGTAGGACCGGCCCTTTTCTGATACTTTTTGCCATGGTAAACTAGACTAGCCCAATAGGACTCTCTATTCTACGTGATTTACAGTCCTATATGGCTCCTACGAAATTCTGTTTGTTGACTATTTTTGGAAAAGTCACAATGGTAGACTACATCATTTGGTTCACAAAGAATTCTTGAAGCATGTACAATGCTAGGTTTACAAGAGTCATCTTCCAGGTAATAAAAATGTATGCTGTTTTGAACTATGCTATTTTTACCCTCACTACACCTAGCGACTGACAACGAGCAGCTATGGCATGGATATTCGGACTTTGTGAAGCTCGTTTCCCACCCAAGGGGTATACAATTATATATGGGTAATGAAGCGTGAAAGAATAAGGATCATATTGGATTCAGGCTATGAGATATAGAGATTCCTCTTGGGCTATGGTAAACAGGTAAAGTACAATTAAATCCCTGGAATTAAATCCCAATGCAGCATTACAATTTTATGGATTTGCGAAATTTGCCACTCTCCCAACGATGTTAGCTTAATTTTATTGACAACAAAATGATACCTCCAAAATTTAGGTGGAAATATATTATTACCTCTAAAATCTAGTTGAAAAGTATGGTTCTGGGGGTTCGTAGCGGCCATCATTTGCGTAATCATTGCTCCGAAGATAAGGTTGGAAGGGAAGTTAATTTCTGGGTTGTGTAAAAGTATTACTTCTGGACCTTTGAGCCCTGTGACTTAACCTGTGGTGGTAGACAAGTGGTGTCTTATCTGACCTTGGGAAAGCTCAAGGTCAAACTCATTTGACCTTGAGTTTACATGCAGCTTAACACTATCAGTGAAGGGCTTGGGCACTGCTCAAAAGCCTACTGTAACTGATGTATTGTCTATGATACTTAGTCTATGGGCTTAGTATAATCATGATAATGAATATGGTATACTGTACATGTATACCATGATATGTTTGTGTCACCCAGTGGATATTGAAGCTGAGAATATAAGACTACTACTTAGACTAGGTTGGCAAAGAAGGGTTCATCAGAGTTTCTCTTGACCTCAAAGCAGTCAAAGCCCCCAAAAGTCCATGTTTTTTTTCCTAGCCACTACCCAGTCAGGATACATATTGCTATACTGTACTAGTAGTCACTCTATTTTACAACCTTTTATTTTAAGAACACCTTGATCATAAGACCGCTTCACTTGGTCCCAAAGGGCAATTGTATGTGGTAAATGACCTTTATTTTAAGACCACCTGCAATATGAGGCCACATTTTCTTGGTCCCATGGATGGTCTTAAAATAGAGGGACTACTGTACATCAACATATGTGCATACTATATACATGATGTTTACTCTTACAATGCTCATGCTTTTGTTCAGTGCTTTCTTCAGTTCCTTTTATCATGTTATCATGGTTATTGTAACATCTTTCTTCATTTCAGGATAAAACTAACAAAAATGGAATTTTCGCCCGAGTTTGCCATACTCAACTCTGCATTGCAGTTTGCCGACAAGGTATTTATATATATGTAACCTACTGGTATTATTTGTAGTACTCTCATGCATATTACTCCTAGCAAATTTTCCTATTGAAATGAGTAGACCAGCATATACAAAGCCTCATCTTAAATTCAAGCATCAGTATACATGGCAATGTATGTGTTGCTCATGTTGCTTGGACAATGAAACAAAACTGATTTAATTGACACACAAGTGAATGACATTACCCTAGTACATTTTTGGAAATTAACTGTTCCAGATCTGCCATGGAAACTTAAAAAACTACAGTGGAACAGATCCAGAATTTGAAAGTGAAGTCATCAAGGTAATATGTCAAGCAACAAAGGAGATTATGACAGGGGTTGGTCCTACTCCTGTCAGCCAAGTCAAGTCCGACCTTCGCGGCGTGTCGCTTTTCCTCTGCTTGCAAGCTAAGGTGCTGCAGGATGACCAAAAGTTTAGAGAACGGTTGATGGATGAATATGGAAGCATCACTTCAGGAATGCCTGAGCTCAACTATCAGCTGGTGTTTGATGTTGCAAAAAGTTGCAATAAAACTGGACTACTTCTGAAGGTAAAGTGAGACATGAACCAGGCAGTAGGAAATTAGAAAGTGCTGTAATTAATGATCACCTTAATTAGCAACTACTGTCTTTCCATACTTAGCACTGACGTCATTTCAGCAGGGTTCCAGCCTTAGCCATGTTAGTTGATTAGTTTAAGCTTCCAGGAATATTTAAGTTAAAATATTGTTTTGGTTTAAGTAAACTATGTAAAATTGTCTAAAGATACCATGCACTTAATGCAATTAACACAGTAGTAATGACTGGATTTTGAAATGAGCCATGAGCTCAGTTGTGGAATGGCTCAATACAAATCTATTGATTGATTGATTGATTTATTGAAATACTAGATGACACAAATTCGAGCAGTTCTAAACTCATAGGCAGTCTTAATAATGCAGGTAGTAAAATAAGACTGTGTGCTGCATTTCATTAAACAGTCAAGGAAAAGGAAAAACAAAAACAACATACATTTTGTAGATAAAACTTAAATACCACTTCGTAAATTGTCCTCACTGTTCAGTTTCTCCAGTGATAGAATTTTAAGCAGCTATGTTAATGATACCATTCTTGTGATATGGCCTTGTTTGTCACAATTCTATAAGTCCATTGTTTTCATTTATTTATTTCCAGTCATTACAGTTCTTGCCACACGAAGCTGCTTTGGAGCAACTGTTGCTGTTGTTGCAGTCTCTCAGCATCACATCTCCCCCTCTGGACCAGTCCATTCTGGTGCAAGTGATACAGGATATTGCTCTCTGGCACAGTCCATTGTGTGTTGAGGGTGAATCAGGTAGCAGTCTTCAGGACACCAACATCACCGAGTCAGAAATGTTGAACAGAGATGTAAATAAAGGTCTCGCCAATGCAGATGATGTGACTTCTGGCAAGTGTGATAAATTTTGTACAGGAAATGATAACTGGGGACAAAAGTTTGTGGACTCGATATCAGCTATTACAAACAACATTGAAATATCAAGCCTATCTACGGAAGATCAGGTTTTAGCGTTACTGTCTACAGCAAATTTAGTTCATGCTGTGTGTTGTGGGAATCACCCGGTGATACGTCATCCCCTTGATCATTGCCGAACGCCACACGACTTGCAAAAGAAACTGAAAGATTCACATGCGTCAGGAGATGAAGAACAGATTTCTAATACAATGGGAAGAAAAGCAGAGCACATGTCATCGCAGTCAGCCATAGATAGGCTGCGTATGGTGTGTAGTACAGAATGGCCACCAGATGGCAGGCTAGAAGAACTGGATTTTCTTCTAACCGAAGTCAAGGTTCACGATCTCCCTGTTCATAGCGGAGCCACCATCAAAATTTCTGCAGACGAACAATCAAAGTCTCAATTTGTCCAATCGGTCATTTCTCTGTGCAAAAGTGACGTATCTGCGAATGATTTTGCCAAGGTGTGTGCATCCTCGTTCTTCCAAAGCAAGCATCACATGTGCCTAGAAGAAGGCGACTTGCAGTTCTACCAGGTAGTTTGGCACAAAATTTGTACAAGCATTGTGATGCAGATCGGGGAATCGAGCCAAGAACAACCTGAGGGTGCATCTACGGATTTTCAGGATTTTGCCAATCTCTGGATCAGCTTTGCAGCAGCTGTGGAGAAGGAGATCCAGGAGAAGTCTGCAGCTGTATCCGGAGATTTGTCTGTAACTCTGGATAGAGCAGTCTACTGCATCCAACACCGACTGGACAACTACCAAGGTACTGATTATGTCCTACAAGCCATGGAATAAAATCTTGATCAAAATGAGTAAAAATGGATGAGACATTGTGAGAATATAAATAATTACATTGTACATTTTAAATGCCTGTTGTACATGTTGTAAACAACGGAACCAGTATTTACATATACAGTGGTCCCTGCGATTTAAGACTGCCCATTCAGCCAGCAAAATATAGTTTTAAATTGAAGGTGGTCTTAAAATAGAGGGATGTTTATATTGAAAATATACAAGTGGTATCACTGATATCCGGTCTTAAATTGCAGGGAATTATAAAATAGAGGGGTCTTAAATCGCAGGGACCACTGTACAAGTAACCTATTGAAAGACCTTTTTGTGCTCGCCATGAATATTTTTGAACCATACTAAGTATTTCCTGTTCTTTGTGTGACTTCAGACAAACTGCTTTGGTTACTGGAGACAGAACATCTCGCTTTGTTCCTTGATGCCAGGTAAGTTGTCAAAAAATTAAAACTGACCAACCATGCATTAGCTTTGGATGCTGACTGGCTGGTAAGCTGTGGGTTGAGAGCTGGTAAGCTGTGGGTTGAGGGCTGGTAAGCTGCGGGTTGAAGACTGGTAAGCTGTGGGTTGAGAGCTGGTAAGGTGTGGGTTGAGAGCTGGTAAGCTGTGGTTTGAGAGCTGGTAAGCTGTGGGTTGAGGGTTGGTAAGCTGGGGGTTGAGAGCTGGTAAGCTGTGGCTTGAGGGCTGGTAAGCTGCGGGTTGAGGGCTGGTAAGCTGTGGGTTGAGAGCTGGTACTAGTAAGCTCTGGTTTGAAAGCTGGTAAGCTGTGGGTTGAGGACTGGTAAGCTGTGGGTTGAGGGCTGGTAAACTGGGTTGAGGGCTTGTAAGCTGTGGGTTGAGGGCTGGTAAGCTGTGGGTTGAGGGCTGGTAAGCTGTGGGTTGAGAGCTGGTAAGCTGTGGATTGAGAGCATACACTGTCATATTACACATGTATTTTAGAGCTGAAAAGACTTACGATTATTCGTATTT
>JAAUYG010060498.1_pt1 | contig 16331 bp, 7 predicted proteins | sample 7278091 | NCBI WGS metagenome assembly JAAUYG01 (sample SAMN14350201, study PRJNA611818) | marine sediment metagenome | isolation source: surface marine sediment (0.6m) | place: French Polynesia: Moorea | collected 2018-08 | reverse complement strand
CCCCCCCCCCCCCCCCCCCCCCCCCCCCCCCCCCCCCCCCCCCCCCCCCCCCCCCCCCCCGGCGCGCCGGGCCCCCCCAGGAGCAAAGTCTGTACCATGTGTACCTGTCAAATCAATGAAGATAATTGCATAAACACAGTCAATATAATTTATAGCATGATATTTTACCACTATACCACTTTCCCCTGTTAATCAGCCTATTGTTATGTAACAAGAAAGACCGCTGGGACAGCAGAAACCCCGCCTGCCCACAAAATTCTCTTATGTAACATCCAGATCAGTATACATGTACTACCAACTATGTACAGGCCCTCTACAACTGAAAATCTAAGTGACCATGAGTGACCTGTCACATCTAATGGTGAAGTTTGATTCCCCACACATAACTTCCTATTAGTGTTTAATACTTCAAAATTTAAGTGACCTTGAATTTGACCTTTCAAGGTCACTCAAGGTCAAAACTAATGGTACAGTTGCATTCCCTTATGTGACTTCCTATTATTGTGTACATGTAATAGGAACCATATGTCTATCTCTCACTGTTTAGCTGTAATAGCTAGGCAATTGAAAATTTTTCCCATATCTCTTATCACTGAGCCAAATTTTCAGGCTCCCCACATCTACCCTTATCTTCAGCTGATTTTCCTTAAAATTTAGTCATTTCTTTCCTGGGTCAGAAGGAAGGCTCACACCAAAACTAAAGTTGATTGGTGGAATATTTTTTGACATTTTGTTCACAGACAGATGGACGGATGCACAAACCCAAAGAAACCCCTCGAACTCTGCAATGCTGTGGCAGGGTTTAATTATGACAATAATTATAACTACTGGTATTTTAAAATGAAAATGTAGATTAAGATCGAGTCAGTAAATGTGGACTAAGAGTCAAAACTGCGCTACTGAGAAATATAAAATATATAACTGTTGTCCATGCTCTGAACATTCATGATGTCACAAAAGCTACTGCCGCGTAAAAATAGTGTGTGTGCATGTGAGTTCATCCAAAAACTTTTACTTTTTATCACAGCTAGAACATCGTGAATGTATGTGATTTCTATGAATTCTCTCCCTCTGCTAGCAACTGCAGCTGGAACTGTTTTGTTTACGCCAAGTTGCCCCACACACCCTGGCATGAATAATTTACCCTGTGGGATGCGTAGTGTGACTGGTGGGAACAGGGCATTAATGACATACAGCATTGACCCGTTGGATTCAATTTTCATGAGCCTATCATTCATGTCATTGTAGTCACATCCCCAGGGTATATGGGTTTGTCACCAATGATCCACGTCATCACATACATGTATAAAAGGTACCAGGTACGGTACCTGCACATAAACTGGTGCATATACATATAGAACATCAACCTGGTAATATTTTGCATGCACTCCAGTTTGAAACAAGAAGATGCCGGCCAGTATTGGTTGTTACTAGCATGTTGAGAAAAATCAATGATTAAGCATATCTGAGGCAGTAAAGACTGCGTGGCACAGATTTCCAATCTCAGCCGTAGCTTGCATGTAATATGCCCAATACTGGGGTTATCTGAACTTGAGGTAAACAACGACAGATAAGGAACAAGGAGCTTGGCTCGTGCCACAGCAGTGGCAAACTTTGGTTCAGGCATGCGGCGGGTTCTACCTTCCCGTTTAACATCTTCCTCTCTGGACTCTTAGTCTTCCCGTAGGCACAGATAACAGCATAACCTGTGGCGGCAAGTTGCCGCGGAAACTGGCACTAAGCACGAATCCCCAAACACACAATGCCAAGAAAACACATAAAGACCCAACCTTACTGCCCTAGCAGCATCTGTCCACTGCTTTGCCTTCACTCCCTCTCTCTCTCTTTCTGCGGCTCCCTACTTACAGCTGTTTCAACCAGCGGATTTATCGTATCTTCCGCCCCTATTATCTGTTAGTTTGGAGTATCGCAGGTGTGGGAAGTTTGTTGTGTATGTGTGATGGCTTTCCTAGCGCGGGAAGGAACTATGGCATGCCTGAGGATGGGAAAGTGATTTGCGTTGAGAGGCAATGCAGAGAGGTTGTATGTATACAAGTGAATGGATGCAAGTCATCAATGAACGCCCAATCTGCCATCGCCAGCTACAATCGTGAGGGTGTGTTACGTTCTCTCACACACAGGGAAAAAAAAAACGCTGGAAACTGGCACACACAGCTGACAGAAACGCTGCTATAAAAAAAACGCAACTAGGTAAATAGTGTTGAAAACCACTAAGCGAAATCAATGCAAGAATCCACTCATTCAGAGCCATGCGAACAGTTTGCTCTTCCTCTTCTTCTTCTTCTGAGGGGGCTGAATATATTGTTTAATGTTGGAAGAGGGAAAGCTGTGGCATATTCTCCTTTCCTGCCCACCAGGTATGGCTGAGTACAAGTACATGTAACACACAGTTGCTCTGTGTTGCGTCTAAGACTGCAAACCTGTGAATATTCCTTTATAATTACAATGGCTGCACTTTATAAATTATGACCTCCTGAATTTTTATGGTACATATTATTCACTTATAGAATGTTATACCATCTAGAATTTCTGAGACAATGTTATTTCTAGAAAACAGGAAGCTTCTAATACATTGTTTATGTATATTCATGTTTGTTCTAGGTTTGCACCGGAACCTGAGAACCCCAAGGAATCTACTTGTTTATGGTACTCACACATGTTGGTGGGAGCCCCAGATAAATAAATGAGTGACCAAAACATGTCACCAGGAATGTAGTGTCTCTGGCCCAAGGCTAGTAATTGCTGGGTCCCCAGGTGTGGGCCAGTAATGCAGGGTCCCCCACCCACCCCCATACCCTTAATCCCTGGAGCCATGTACAGTATTCTGTACATTTATATCTGGGACCGTGCACATGCACTGCCTGAGAAGCATCTTACAAATCCATGTGTTCTTAAAGCAGGTGTTAGTTTTGGGACACTCTCTGCATTTTCGTGGCAAGAGGAGCAGGGCTTGTGACATCAGGCTGTGGTGGTGTTCGCTGTTGAGTGGACTACTGTATATGCTGTGGCTTTGGTTCCACTCTGGTGTCTCCCAGAAGGTTTCCTGACATGAAAGCAAATTTACAGCTACTGCCATAGAGACTAGTACATGTGGTATAGTCATCGGTAAACCCATTGCTCCAGTCATTTACTATTCATCATCTGTGTGCATTGGCAAAGAGTTAATTGCTTCACCACCACGATCATGAGCATGCCCCTCTCAATTCATTTATGATCATGATAACATTTAGTTTAACAATGTTTAACTTCATCATCTTCAAGATGCATATCATGTAAGACATGAGACATACTCCTATGGTCTAAATCTGAGGCCTGAACAGCATACGACGAGGGGCTCTCATTTCATTATTGGGCAATCATGCTGAACATGAACATTTTATTCATGACAATTATATCTCATATAGGTAACATGCTGACATATGGATGTGGAATCCAATGCCCCTTATAATGCCATGCAGCTGGTATGGTCACAGAAGTCCTGAAATCCTCCCAATACTTATTATACAAATATACAGTAGTCCCCCTCGTATAGCATAAGCCACAAAGTAAAATAGCTTCCACAAGTGATACTGCATGGACGGCTACTGGTGTATGGACAAAAGGAGGGATTACTGGTATGTCCATGATGTCCAGGAGGGACTTTCACCAAGGGTGATTTCATCCTACATTAAACTGCTACTGCAGGCCACAATCATATTAAAAACTTCCTGCAGACACAAACTATTAATTCTTAAATTATCCACCCAAACAGTGTTAAATGTAAATGTCAGTGGTACGTGCTTCTTTATCCAGCCACCTTGCTTAATTATGGTCGAGCCTACAAAACTGAGAATACTTTGGATTTATTTTTAAACAAATGTATATAACTTAATGAACCTCTTTGTGTTGCTTAGAACTCTCCGTCCATGAGCCTGCTTAAAGTGGTAGGAAATGTGAAGGAATTTACATCAATCAGAGCAAGACAGACATTTAATGGCAGAAGTGTGCTAGTTTGTATTTGTGGCCCCAGTTCAGTATGCGCCCATCATGGAAGAAGCGGCAAATCATATTTCCTCTCAGCATAAATGGTGTGAATTACCAAGGCACCCTGCTGCCATTGTCCACAGCATATTTCAGTCTTTGCAGTCACCGACCAAACCGTTCTGTCCAGCCATCTAATTACTGTCCAGATCTCAGCGGTGTACCAGCCCAGCGACTGACTGTGCCAGACAATCCGACCTTCACCCCACCCCTTTGCTGCGTGATTGCCGTCTGATAATTCTAACCAAATAAACGCTCTGTCAGGCTATCAATATTTATTAGCGGTGCTGGTGGCAGCAGTAGCCGTGGTGTCATATTAACTTGGCTGCCAGGACTATTACGTCAATGTCTCTGCTGCCTTCCACCATTAAGGTAGCTTTTTATAGGTGAGCACACAATATAAGGTCTGCAACCTGGCCCATTCCCACCAATGGCACCATTCCTATAATTTGTCTCTAGCCAATCTTCGGGTACATCCCCATGTCCGGAGGCCTTCATAACTAATGCATTGAGGATATCGGCATTATTATCGTCTCCTGCAGGACTCATTGGATCCACTGTCTATCTGCATGTCACAGGGCTCGGTTGACAGTAATCTCAGGAAACTTCAAATACAAGGTGGAGACAAATCTACACCCGCTATTCTCCTATTTCTGATACTGCCTATATAGCCACATCACTCCGAGATAAGCTTCTAAGCTAAGCACGTCATCTCGGGTTCTGACTGATCGAAGTAAGCAGCAGACCGCCCATGTACATTTTTGCAATTGCTCTTAAATTTTACATTCCAAGTTCTCAAAATTTCAGACAAAAATGAAAGTATATTGAGCACATACACATATTCTCATGGTACGTGAAGAGAATATTAATATGTAGCATTGTTCTAGAATTTTCTTTTTCCAGTTAAATATTTTAACATTTTTTATTTTTATCCTTCTCTTTTAAAACTTATTAATTAAACTAGTACACATATCATAAATATATATACATGTAAAAACTTGCTTGAACCATATATGTTTATGCACGTTTAGCACTTCCTGAGGAATTAATGCATAAATTAAGTTAACCTTGTGATAACGAAAGAACAGCCATGTGTACTGCACATGCTTTTTTTTTGTTATATCAATAAGAAAAAAAATAAAAACAAACAATACCGTTATAAAAATAATGTACTGGTAGTGCTGCTTTCACTGGTCCTGCTGTGTTCTGGCAAACCTAGGCCATACTATATGAATGACATGATCAGAATGGTTCCAACGGGCAAAACTGGTATGTCGCCATCATTGTCAGCAATGGCTTAGTGTACCATGTGTCTGAGTGGAATGAGCTAAGGGAATAGGCTTGCCAATTTCTCCCTCCTTCCAAAAAAAGCAAAACAAAACCCCACACACATCATAAAACTTTATCCATTTGCAGAGATCAATACATCCAGCATCTAGCAGGGATGCTATACACAACACAGTTGAGGGGAAATGCTGTAAGACGTGTAAGTCGTGGATTACGGTGACAGTAAGATACATGCTGTGTCATGGCACTGTACAACAGTTATCACTGATGCTGCACTTGCCTAAATACAGACATGGCATCATCGAACAATAGGAATCCATGCTTAAAGCAAGACCAAGCAAAGGGGGTACTGACATCGGTGCACCCATCTAATATTGAAAAACAAAAATAAAGCTCTGGGCTCTATAGATATTTCATTGTACTGTCTTGTGTTTACTTGTTTTTCATTGTTTTTAGTTTTCTTTTTTTGTGTGTTTGTGTGTGTAGCATTCTGAAATGTTATGTTTATAATTTTGATGTTAATGTATTTTAATCAGTTTCCTTTGCAAAACTTTGTCTTGGATTCAGACAAGAAGTTGCTTAGGTTCTTGCAGCTTTTTTGTCATTATACTTAGTTGTTTCTCCTTGTTTTTTGTGGCATTCTGAAATGTACATAATTTTGTTATTTTAATCCACCCCCGTTTGCAATATTTGTCTCTGATGCAGCCCAGAAGTTGTTTATGTCCTTGCAGCTAAGTTTAGAGAACTTGAAGGCCAATTAAAACCACTGATTTCAAAATTTTCTAATTTTTTTCATATGCATTATGCAGACTACCAGTACCAGTAAATGAAGCATCTGTAAGCATCTCTCACCATAATGTCTGACAACGGGTACATCCTTTATGTAAGAGGATCATGAAAACTTGTTTGTTTTTTTTATTTATTGAGGAGGAGGCTTGGGCATGATGTGTAATGTCTTATTCCATACAAGGACAGTGTCTCTATTGCTTTTGCCACTGAGGCTGCTAATAAAGACAGCCATTTTGTCCATATTTAACATCTCGCCTCCTATCCTTCAATTTCTACCATGATGCCTTGCATGAAGGTATTATACCTGACAATGAGACCATCTGTCACAAACTCATAGCATTGTTATTGGTAAATAATTTAACAAGTTATTTATTAAAAAAAGTATTATTGCCTCAAAATTAAATTTTGATTACATTTCAATGGCCACTCACCTATCCCAGGGCCGGGGAACGTTGTATTGATTGGAATCCCACCTAATCAATACCAGTGGGTTAGCACTATATACATTGTGTGGTATACCTTTACCCCATGTACTGAACTGACCGCAAACCTAGCTGTCATCACTCCCCTCTGATTTATATAATACATCGGTTTAAACTGTTCGTTATATGGACAGTCCGGACAAAAATAGCTGAAGCATCAGCAGGAAGTCATGTAAAACAAAACAAGGAGAAACAGCATAAAAGGATTAGGTGGGGACAAAAATATGATATTACACATTACCGGTACATTAATTCTGCAAGAGCCACACTATAATCAGCATTCTACATTTATAAATGTCCATTAATTATCAGTCGTTATAGAAAAAGATAGATACAGGGGTCCCTCTATTTTAAGATCTCCCATGGGACCTTGAAAATGGGACCAAAATAGGTGGTCTTATAATCAAGGTGGTGTTAAAATAAAGAGTTGTAAATTGGGACTACTGTAATGTTTATTCCATCCCGATTGTCAATCCACAGTATTATATTTGTTATCAAAATATTTGTTTGTTTTTGTTACATTAGCTGTTCCATAATACAATACTTTTAGTGAAAAACTCATTTTATCAATATGAGAAACTCGCCGAGATGAGAGTGGATTTTAGCTCTTCCCGAGCATTCGGCGGTAATTTGCGTACTTCAGGGGTGATGATTACACGCTTTCAAAACTAATCAGCTTCTGGTGCGTATTTACCATTTTCATTTTCGCACTGAATTCTCCCTTACATGGTCATTTAATCTTAGTGTTGCACTGCCATTCTTATTAATTGTCTTGCATTTTTTGATGCAGATGATTCAAGAATGATTGCGTACTAGCAATTTTACAATTTACAGCAAGTACAATTACAGTGCTTAAACGATGCTAAGTTGCCCTTTATATGGAGCACTGATGGTGGAGACAGAAAAAAACATCTGTGCAGCATTCAACTGTAGCAAGGAACCAACATATTTCAATACACCTCCATAATAATAATGACTGTTGCACACCTTGGAAGGGCCGTGTATGTTTTAGTCCCATTTCCATTCATGCAGCCTCACCTGGTCATCAGGTCACTTTTACATCATGTACATTTACATCATGTACATCACTTTTTCCAGGCCCCAACTCACAAACACATTACAGTGTTCCCTCTATTTTAAGACCGCCCATGGGACCAAGAAAATATGGTCTTATATTGCAGGTGGTCTTAAAACAAAGGTAATTTAACACAGAAAATTGCCCCTTGGGACCAAATCAAGCGGTCTTATAATCAAGGGTGGTCTTAAAATAGAGGGTGGTCAAATAGAGAGACTACTGTATTCAGGATAAGACACTCATATGCAAGCACCTGATATCAAAGTACATGTAAAACAGACTAAGATCCTACACAGCAAACAGAAATAAGAGAAATCCTGAGCCTGTAAATAGTGATCCATATACAGTCTCCGAAAAAGAAATTCCCCTTTAAAGAAAAATTGAAAACATTTCAGTTCCATTAATGAAGGCCTGTTACACACGCGTGCTGGATATAAATATAAAAACTACAAAACAGCCATTAATTCCAATAATACAAAGGTACTGAAACAACATAAAAGTGCAGCCACAGAGAAGACTCTGTCTTATACAGGCTGCAGGCTTCATGGAAATTATGATCCATAGTAAAGGTAAGAGAAAGTGACAGAGTGATATAAAACTGTAATCCACTGCTGCCAAGAGAGAAAGAGAGCGGTAACCTACATCCCTGTGGCACCAGGGATGGGTGGGCAACTGTAATGTTTCTCATGAATATATTGTATCAAGGTCTGTTTCATCGGCACTCTGGTAGCTTTATTTTTTTTGGATATGCCTTGGAACGATCTGGGATCAGACCAGATATGTTCTGCTTCCCCTTTACATGCAATGATCAACATCTGGATCTGGAGATGTACATATACACATAGATAAGATATACATGGGATCATGCCTGAATATTCTGTACTACAATGCACGAGAATGATTAAATCAGAAGAACATTGAGCATGTTGAGGCATTGAAGACGGACTGAGGAGCAGGAAGAAAGGAAATGTAAATTACAATTGCAGTCAAGGCTCATAAACCTAATGATAACCAGTTTCTGAATGTAATGGTTTATATAAACCACACAGAGACCACAAAGTGTTCTGCACTGGACCATTTGCTCTGAGTACACTAGCTCACCATCGGCCAGTAAATGCCAGACAATTCAAAGCTGTTCAGAGAGTTAATCAGCAAAGTATCAGGGCGGGAGCACAGCGAGAGAGCGAGACAGAGCCAGGCGAAGGTCAAGCATCTTCAGCTTCCGGCGTCTTCCGACAGCACTCCAGCCGTCTGCTCATTTCCCAGCATGCACTGCCTGCCGCCGCCCTGCGCTCTGCGGCGGCTGGACCCTTAGTTCTATGGCAGGTCATCTCCATCTATCAACCAGGCGGCAGTGCAAGCAGTGGGGGAGGAAGGAATGGGTGGTGCGATGGACAGTGTGACGGACGTCAGAAGCAAGTCGCTTCCCAAGTTCTCCATCAGCACTTGGGAGAGTCCTGGTGCCCTGGGTAGTTTTGCCACCATGTCTCATTACGGGATGACCATGATGACATGCGGCAATTCCTTATGTCCTCTCAACCCATTGTCCTTAGAAGATGTAGAATGCCACAGAAGGAAGAGTGCTGGTATACACAAGAACATTTCCTACACAGAAACAAGCCATAAGGCATGGGGTTTAACAACTAAGATTCCATGCTAATCACAGTAATGTTGGCAAATGGCAAGCGACTGCCAAGGCTACAATCATGTACAATAATTGCAGCAAAATTCCTCCAAGCGCAGTGCAACCATTTACAAGGCCATATACAAGTTGTCCCTCTATTTTAAGACCACCCATTGGACCAAGAAAATATGGTCTTATGTTGCAGGTGATCGTAAAATATAGGTCATTTAACGCAGAAGATTGCCCTTTGGGACCATATCAAGCGGTCTTATAATCAAGGGTGGTTTTAAAATAGAGGGTTGTAAAATAGAGGGACTGTTGTATACAGAATTCCTGCATCAGAATATTTCACTATGGATACACACCAGAAGCTAACTCCTTCAAATATTCCTAGCCCATCGCCTAGTGTTGGCCTCAGTAGCCATACAATAAAGTATTAAAGTGTGGCGCAATGGGGTATGAGGTATTTATTCTTCGTTATGCTCCATTCATTTACATGACTAGAATGTAAATCTAAACTTAAACTCTGCCTCTTTTATTTTGAACCCCAAGGAAATGCATGTAACAATTTAAATGATGAAGGCCATCTCAATATTCATTATTGATACAGCATATGGCATATGGCATATTGGCATATGGTAATCATACATTACCATATGTAGCTACTATATGTACTAGCAAAGCCACTAACATTGGGATGGTTCAGAAAAAGAATTTAGTTGCATTTGCATACAGAATGCATGTGTTTAATCAGTTCAAATCCTCAAAGGGCACTACTGCAGCCCAACAACTGGTATTCTAGAAATTAGCATTAGGTTTAGGTGGTCTCCACCAAAGTAATTGGAAATCTCAGCGGGTACCTTCTAGGGTTCACCGATGGCAACATGAAAGATAAATGTACACTACCAAACCATTTATCGAACAAAGAAACCTGGGGAATCCCTAGAAAGATTGATCAGTACCTCACAAAAGAGAGATACCCCAAGTCCAGCAACAGCTGCCTGGGTTACTCATTAGCAGGGCAAATGTCATTTATCTGTGCAGTGGGGGATACCTAGATGGTCAGATCAACTAGGAATACTGTGGAAGGGGAAGAGGAGAGTGAATAAGTGAATGAAGAGAGGTAATATAAGCCAGGTGGCCGGATACCAACTGAACAATACACATCATCATCACCATTACTCTAGTTCTAGTACAGGTGGTGGTACCAGGCAACGGCCTAGTAAGGATTCAAACCCCAACGCCCCCGCATTTCTGTTGTAGCCTCATGGATGCCATTGTATCACAGAATAGCATCAGTAGACATGATGGACCACTAAACATTTAGATTATATACACATGTGCATGTAGCGATCATGGCAGGTGTCATTGTAGTCTCTGTGGTTACAGTGCCATACCATGCAAGCAAAAACTATGTGATCAGTACCAGATTGATAAAAGCAATGCTCATAAACACATATACAGTGGTCCATCTCTTAAAGGACAATCTCCACAGAGGACACCCCTCTAGAAAGGGCACAAATTCTTGATAGTAAGTTACTACGTATGCATGTGATGCTCCCTCTCACAAACGGACACCTCTCTATAATAAGGACTGGATTGTTTGGCAGAAAGGTTGTCCCTATCAGAGGGTGACTGCTGCAGTTCAACAGGGTTTCGAATAATAACATAAATGTTGGCCCTGTCATATATGTAACACTGAGAAACATGAGAAATGGGGCAACACTTTGTGGCTAGCTTCTTAGTATTAAAAGTAAGAGAGCAACAGAAGTCATTGGTAGAGCATTCATTCAAAAGCCGGCTGACGGGATATTTGTTTTGCGAGGTTTCTGATGTTCTTAAAGATGTAAGAACACATCAACGAAATTGTAGCTACCAGTCATGGACCTTCCGTCATCAAGTTCAGTGTGCTACTAACTATAGAAAGCAGCAATGACAAATGATTTTATGAAGACAAGAAATACCGGTAAGTAATCCTTCTTCATGTTCTTGACTTCCAACAGGTGTTGTGTCTGGTCTTTCTATGGTTTCAGCTACAAGAGAGAGGAGAGATTTTACAGTAATAATGGCTTCCTTTGCATAACACTGCAATTAAATGCTTAATTAAAGTAACAACACTCAGTACAGCGTGGCCCGTATGTATAGTCTCCGCCACTACCTGCCCTTCAGATTGATCCATATTTTGACATCGCTATCAGTGATGCAATAAAGGTGGGCAGGCCATGCGCCAAGCCACCACCGCACTCTCCATCACATCATTACCTTCCGCACAACTAATTGTCACTGTAACATGCTATTTGCAGTCAGCTGCATCCAGACATTGATTGCCATGGCAATGCTGTCACAGCCATGTCATCAATATTGTCAACCAAGCTAAATGCCAGTTTTTGTGCCAAGCGCAGATTGTCCTGGCTAAATTTAGCAAATCCATCCATCAACACTGAAGGGGAAGAAGAGGGCCCCCCGTTACATCACCGACAGGGATGGGGGGTCATAATTCAGGCATGCCTAGTGAAACTTCCAATTCTGTAACAGCTGACACTGAAGATGTGATGTCCTAAAGCCATCATGCAGGAAAGAAACCCACGGGAGGATGGGACAGCATCCCTGCCCGCCTATTGGAACTTCCAATTTCGTAACTGCATGTTGCCATTGAAGATGCGATGTCCTTAAGCCATCATGCAGGAAAGTCCAGGGAGGGGACCGCAGCCCTGATGGAACAGGGTGTGAAAGATGGGCCAAAGGGCCACAAACGGCCACTACGGATTTAGCTCCCAGACTATTGTAAGGGGCATAGTCAGATACCTCTTTTCGTGAAGCAATGATCTATCTGATTTAGTGTAACTGTGTTGTTGGACCGCTACAAGCCTGTTGGAATCATGAAGAAGACTGCCAATGGCCCAATCAGTGATCTGAGCCTATCACCACATATTTGCTAGATGGTAAGTAGCACTAACCTAATGCAATACATATTTCAAATGACTATTTTTTACGTGTATCATGTCCCCAATATTTACTGACCACAGTACTCACGACACAGATATTAATTCTAAAATCCTGTTGAGCAGATCATTACCTAATATAATGAGGCCTTATTTTAGGGTAAAGCATAAATTACATACATGATATAGCAATCGCACTAAACAAGCATTGCACAACTCTGCTTGGGAACACTTGAAATGTATCTCCATCTTGGCTTTGGGAAGAATGGAGCACATCTAATCATTTAAATTTTGCCCTTTTGTACAGATGTTGCCCGTATACCTGTCTCGTTGAGAGAATTCCTAGAAAACCAAAAATTGCAGTCAATTAAAAAAGGGCAATTTTCCATATACCGTACTGCAAGCTGGTGATATGAAACCTGGTGGTTGCAAGCAGGCTGTGTTCAGTATATATTGGCCTCAGACACACACCAGCTGTCATCAAGTGGGCATTACCTGTATTGATTAATCTGTTGGAACACCACCAATCCCACTATTAAAATGACTTATTGTTTGTTTTTGCCTGCAGGACTTGGTATCTTTGTGATCAATACAAGAGAACCCAGTTTGCATGAATCATATTACTTACCGTAAAGAACAACAAATAAAAAGCTAGCCAATAAGCCATAAAATTATAATCCAGTTACTGGTACTGTTTACATGAAACAAAGCATGCATGAACACAGAAAAATTGAGTTGGGCAGAAAAGTATAAAAAGGATATGGCCATGTGATGAGCTTCAGACACCACAGACGTGGTCGTGTCGTCTGTTTCAGGCAGTAAAAGGCAGTTGGGATAAATCCAGGAAAGAGACGTGGTTCCTCATCCTCCTCTTCCTCATCCTCATCTCCAAGATGAGCCGGATCCTGCGGCTTACTATTCTGCCCTGCTGAAGCCTGACGAGACTCGGCTACTGCCACAGAATTTTGGGAAGCAGACGACTCGCGGCGCGGCGATGGTGACGCCTCTCTCCATGATGTGGTGGACTGACGCCGGCGACGCCTAGGTGGGGTTTCACCCTCCAGAGAAGAAGGGGAATCCCCCACCGGTTCTCTGGGGGTGGTAGCCCCACTTCCTTCATTTGACATACTCATCTGGTCACCATGTCTATAAGTCGATCTGCACCCACAGTATAGGCTCCATGTGTGAGTGTAGAGCTAATCCACATTGCTAGAACCTCCCACACTGAGCAAGGATAGGCACACAGTATCCAGTTAAATGTAGGAACAAGCTTTTCCTAGTTCCATCCTAAAGATAAATAAAAATAATAAGTGTTGAAATAAAGAACCATTTTGATACAAGATAGAAGTGGCATTATTAGCATATGGTTTTCTGTGTGTATCCCTAGATTTCATTGACATTTGAAACTTTAGTGTATCCATCAGTATGATAATTGGGAAGATTGAGGGCACCAATTCACAGATTCTACAAAATTTTCAATTGGTTATTCCAGTTAATTACCACCTGTCAGGATCACTGCACAGCACATGAGTTATGAGCCTCTAGTACATGTGGTCCCGGGCATGTGGTATTGCATATATCATGCATGCTATATGTACTACTCCAATATTCCCAGAAAACAATAAACCCGGAAGACATCAAAAACACCCAGTTCTTTCAGTGCTGAATGGGTGACTGGCGAGGTTCTTACCTGGGGGTATTGCTTCACCAGTCTGTTACTCAAATGTGGTAAGGAATTTCCAGCGCGTGGGTTTTGTAATGCGCACACTAGGCCTCCCGTGCCCGTGTTCCTCTTAATCCCTCACACAATCTACCTATGAATCAAGCAATGCACCGATTGAGAAAATAACTGGTCCGTCAGGGTCCGTCAGCGACGCTAAACAACAAAGCCAATAATAACGTTAAACGGTCAACGAGAACAATTACTTCTTATATATATTTACAGTCAGATATACATCATCGCGACGTTTTGCGGTTTGCGGTCCACGTCAAAAGCACGGAGGCCACATTGTATTCCATCTGTTTGCGGGCAAACCGTTTTGTAACTGGTAACGAATGGTGTGTATTCCATCCGCGAGAAACAATATCCAATCACTCCTGTGTTCCCGTATGGTCAGCGATGATGTGGTGAAGAGGCGCAAACAGTATCCTATCTGACGAAGTTCACGCGCAGGCAGACGACAGAATTCCGTTTTCCCGCCGCGAAGGGCTTGCAGAGCCGCCGACGGGAAGCTCTGGCCGGAGCTCTGGGCCACAGCCCGTCATGGAGCGCCAAGCTATGGGTATACAGGACACACCTTGGCAGCGCGCTCCTCAGCGTGCGCTCACTTCCGCTCGCAGACCACTGACTCTAATACTAAACATATACATACGTGGGAAAATTATCCACAAGGTGTTCTATTTTCTCAAGCCATATTCCATTAACAAGGTTTGAGAAGAGCTGACAAAGCCATTAAATTACGACCCAAGGTATATCCATCTTCAACTCGGCTGGTCGCTGCCGCGGCTTTTCTCCCCGCAGACTTCTCTCTCCCTCTCTGACAAGCGAACTCGCAGCACGGCAGCGCAGCACAGAATGGACCTACGTACATCACGTGATCTTAAGCCAGGTATTGCCCGCCCGATATTGAGCGATTCCCTCAGGCCCGGGCTGTCCTTAGCAACAAGTATGGTGGCGGGTGGGAATCCCATCCTGCCTTGACTAGGGGGGTACCGTCGGGAAATGATATGCCGCGAATTGGGAGCTCGAGGTTACCTCCGTAACCAACACGCTCAGTAACGATGGAATGTACAAGGCATTCTCACCATTTATCACCCCTTTTTGGGTACCGAATGCGACATGCTGGAGACAGTCAAATGCTCGCGGAAGAGGACTCACACAAACATCAGCTAATGCCCGGCTTTTTCAATGTAAGCCATTGAGAAAGTTGAATGGCGAATATTTGGTTCAGTCAATGAGCGAAAGTAAGAGAACGCTATTTGTTTAAGCATACTTTTCGCGAGGATAAAAGTTCAGTGTAATGTAACGAAGAGTTTGTGGGGTTTTTTTTATTAAACTAACGACACATAACTATCATGTGGCAAAATATTTCAGGGTGTTTCGCGATCCACTGCTTTGAAAAAGAAGGCATTTGGGGCGAAAAAGTAAACTACAGTAAAACAAGAGGTCCGTGGGCCTGGTTGCTGTGCTTGTGGTACTTAACCACTTGCCATATGACATCAAGTTATGTTTCATGCCCAATGGTCATGTTGCTGATGTAAATATCCCCCTGAATATCCCCCAAATGACCTCAAGTTGAACACTAAAAGGTCAAAGGCACCCCATATTCTTATCACAGCATTTTCCAAATTTCACTCCATTTGGCTCTATGACCTGCTGTTTTCAAGTTACATGCCATTTTGAGACAAGTGCACTGAGAGACCCCCAAATGACACTAAACACTAAAAGGTTTTTTAAAAGTTTTTTACGAATAGGTCTGTCACGGGGAACATTCAGAAAAAAGTTTGGATGGAAATGTATAACAACTGTGTTAGGAGTAGAGCTTTGACATTTTTCCATTGGCTACAATGTTAAATTTCAATCTTTAAAAAATTATTTTTTTTTTTTAAATTGCTGTAAGCAACTTTTGTGATGACTGTCACAGGAAACATTCGGAAAAAGTTTGGTGGAATCAGAACCATAACAGTAGGAGTAGCATTTTAAAATTTTTGAAATCTGGAATTTTAAGTATTTTTTTTGTTTTTATTTAACACAGGACCCTATGGGAGTGCAAATTTCAAAACCTATCTAGTTTCACATTTTTGGGTTTTTTTTAACAAAACTTTTCTGAAAAATTCTCAGTCATTGCCTTCACAAAAGTTGGATTTTTTTTTTTTTTTTTGAAATTCCGAATGTGAAATATTTTAAGACAGTTTGAAGTTTTCGTTAACGACCCTATGGGAGGAAAAATTTCAAAATGCTATTGTTCCAATGGTTATGGTTTTTTTTCAGCCAAACTTTTTCTGAAGGTTCCCAGTGACCATCCCTACAAAACTTGCTTGTTGGCTTTTTGGAATTTCAAATGTAAAGTTTTAAAAAAAAAGATTGAAAT
>JAAUYG010028815.1_pt1 | contig 16335 bp, 12 predicted proteins | sample 7278091 | NCBI WGS metagenome assembly JAAUYG01 (sample SAMN14350201, study PRJNA611818) | marine sediment metagenome | isolation source: surface marine sediment (0.6m) | place: French Polynesia: Moorea | collected 2018-08 | reverse complement strand
ATTAGTGATTTGGTGAGTGGTGAAATTAGTGATGCGGTGAGTGATGAATTAGTGATGTGGTGAATGATCTGTGATAAAAGTGATATGGATGAGTGATATGTGATGAGTAGATCAGGGAGTAACACAACGATTAGCATACATGTATCATTAGCTATGTGGGATAGAGAGAAGGTAGTATATTGAGTGGTGTAGTGAGATTATGATATTGGTGATAAACAAATCCAGTGAAAAGTATCATGCAGCTATGCTAAATACATGTAACAGATTATTGCCATGTAACATACAACTATGTTATTGTAGACCCAAAATACAGGCAATGAGTTCCAACAATTTCAAGACTTAGTGTAATAGTCAGTAAGAGATGGCCAATTCCAGCCTATAGTATTTTACCGAGGCCCTAATTTACGGACTGTAAACTGACTGGGTGAGGGAAGACCGTCATCCTTACCTGCCCTGTATTGCCCTGCGTCTGTGTTTCAGGAGGATCTAACCAAGTTATCGGAGATCGAGAATGCTCTCGCTATATTTTGTTTGGCGACATATGGCGAGGGTGACCCGACGGACAACGCCCAGGAGTTCTACGATTGGCTGCAGGATGGCGCCGAGGCAATAAATGGACTGCGCTATGCTGTGAGTCAAACAGGACCTGGCAGACTGGGCTGGCTACTGTGGGAGTGTGGGTCCACTCTATCTATACTCGCCCAAACAAGTTCCTATACCAGCTACAAAGGAAATCAATTCTAACTGGTATAGGAACTTGTTTGGCGAGTGTATATATCTTAAGGTGGTAGAAATGAACTGAAGTTACCGGTAACTTAATACATGTATTCACCTTGGCAGTTTTGTGTGTACTCTGTACATGCTGCAGGGGACTCGAAATTTTAAGTTTCTTGATGAAGCATTTTCGAATGTTGAGGGTGCCACGGCCGGAGTTCTTGAGAATACTTAATTTGGAGTTAAGTATTTTTGAGAGCTCTGGCCCATGTTTAGCTATTGTGAGCTGCGGTTGCTTCAACAACCTTCACAGAAAGTTAGTTTAATTCTTGCTTTCAAATTCTAATACCATGTGCATTCTCTATTAGCAAAATGATTTGGCAAACATGTACTGATAGATGTACAGCATGGTACATGTGGTATCTGCAGATCTATAAGCAATGTCTCAGCCCTATATACCAAGCAGGACTAGACTGCGAGAAATAGTTATTTGGAAGTATTGTTTTTTTTCTAAAGTTGGCCAGTTTAGATCTTCTGATGCATTGTGCATTTAATGTAATGAATATGGTAGTCTATGTTGAACAGCAGGACTTCCAGCTGTAGTGATATATATACAAATGATATATATATAGAGTGGATAGATGTTAAATATCTGTGATGTCACTTCCTGTTTTTAATACCAATGCTTACCATCTCACACTTTCATCATTACATGGCAACCGTTTCCATGATTCCAGGTGTTCGGTCTGGGTAACAAGACGTATGAACATTTCAACGCCATGGGGAAGTTTGTGGATACGAAGCTGGAGGAATTAGGGGGAGAGAGGGTGTTTGAGGTCGGAATGGGAGACGATGACGGAAAGTGAGTGATAATAGGGTCTAATACAGAAACATTAGAGGCTGGCTGGACTGCTTGTATAGAAAATGCACAGATACAGAAAGGAACCAAAGTAACACATGTTTAACAACTGACCCTGAAAAATTAACCTCCTTTGAAACTTTATTTCTGAAATATGTAAACACCCTTACACTTTTGCATAGGGATCATTTTGACCTTATGTATCAAGTTGATAGCCTAGTGTGCATAGACGGCTCTGAATGCTCCATTTCTGAAGAAGAAACAAAACAGTCGAGTAATTCCACAATATACTGAAGACCCTCAGTCATTAGAGTTCTCCATATGGCATTGTATTGTACGTGTAATACTGTTCAGTGTTCCACCAGCCTTGGATTGCACAAGGGTCTTGTCACCTACAACTACACGAGATATTTCTTTGTTACAGTATAGAAGATGATTTTGTCACCTGGCGGGAGAAGTTCTGGCCGGCGGTTTGTGAGGTCTACGGTGTCACCTCCATAGGCGAGGATATCAGGTAATCATGGTGACATAATGTCGTATGCACACATAGGTTGGAGCATTGTACATACATAGGCAGCCCAAAATGGATATGTTGTATTACGTTGAATGTTGAACCCGGTGGTGTAGGTTTGTTCTGCAACAAGATAGCACTGTTTTGGGGTTCTATGCTTCTTAGAAAGAGTAGGGAACCACCGTGGTAGGTTATTACATGCTTGGTTTTAAGACCATGAGGTTGTAAATACGCTTGTTTTGCCAAAATCTTGATAGTAACAACCAAGCAAAGGTGACTAGGTAATACAAACTTGACAAAGCTTTCCCAAGGTGCAGTTGTCGTTACTATCACAGTAAATAGTAGTACAGTAGTCCCCCCTCTAATAGGGACACCCCTCCTGCCAGAAAATGATGTCCTTATCACATGTATTAGAGACGTTCCTTTGGTGAGAGGGAGCATCACATGCATTCACAGTACTTTGTGCCAAGAACTTGGGTCCGTTCTAGAGGGGTGCTATCTCTAGAGAGTGTCCTTTAAGAGAGGGACCAGGTATTATAGTAAAAGCAGGACTGGTATAAAATGAGAAATGATATCTGGTAGCCGTAGTGGGTTATATGTGAGACCTGGGAAGAGTTCCATGTTGTTTACCTGTGCTGTGTCTGTTGTCACCCTCAGCGTTCGTCAGTACAGCCTGACGGTACATGACGAGGTGGAGAAAGACAAAACGTTCACTGGAGAACCCGCGAGACTGGGCTCCTTCAGGAAACAGAAACCGTGAGTAACCATAGCGACACAGTAAGTAACTACCAGAACTGGCTAGTAGTGCACCTCACCTGAAAAAAGGACCTTACCTTTGTATTGTGTCCTTCAGCATTGCATGCCCTGGGGTGTGGAACGTTCTGCCCAAGGATATTAAGCATATCACCAGTATTGATTCACTCTGACAGGCATGAACAGGCATTCATACTTGAAGTATAATTGATAATTGAACGTTAACATATTATTTGACACTACACTGTATGGGACATCACATGATCCATTTTGCATTTCATTATCAGACATATAGTCAGGCATTATGTTGGCCATAGATTGAGGCATTAGACCATGACAGGTTTCGAACCCGTGTCGCTCTGGCGCAGCCTTGAGCCCTTAACTATGTTGATGATTAATCAAGATCAAGTGTCTTTCAAACCGACTTCCTTTTCGTTGCGATATTTCAGACTGTATGATGCCAAAAACCCGTTCCTCGCCCCCGTCACAGTGAACAGAGAGTTACACAAGTCTGGTGATCGTTCCTGTATGCACATCGAGTTTGACATTACTGGCTCTAAAATACGGTGAGTGAAATATGTGCACAGTGCCAGGGTCTCGGGTTTGCCTTTCCTAGCTGACTTCACCGATAGACATCTGAGCTATTGCTATGCACACCACATGAAACCTGCTTGTTGCACTCTGGGTAAGGGTGGCTCAAGTACTGGTGATTCAACCATGCAAGGAATGCTAAAGTAAAGTCAAGGCCATAGTTGTCTTAATTATACGGTGCTCACAGTATCTCTGAAACAATATAATACTTATAGTTACTGGTATGTCACATTTATCATCCAATTGGTGTTTGCGTTGCTGGTGTGGTTTACCTATGGGCTGCTCAATGCACAGTTCCACTGTAGATTCTAGGATAGCTGTAATAGGCAGGTTTGACTGTATTGTCCCATGTATAATCCCCCTGTCTGTATTCTCTGTCCCCAGCTATGACAGTGGAGATCACCTGGCCGTGTACCCAGTCAACAACTCAGATCTGGTAGAGCGTCTGGGCCAGAGGCTGGGAGCTGACCTTGGTGTTACCATCTCGCTCACTAACGTCGACCGTGAGTTACTACACGTTACGCATTCTACGTACTTGTCATCATAAAAATGTTACCTATGGGACTGTACACACTGCAGCTGCTGTTTCCATGGTAATATGACCGTTAAGTTTTCTGTGATTTCCACACATCCATTAGTACCTAATTGATTTCAAACCATAATTCTGTCGATTATGGTTTGTAACCTCACGGTAAGAACATATAAGTTTGTGTGAATTTATCATGTTCATTACCTAATCGGTTCAAACCATAATCAACAATTATACTTGACCCAGATAGGGTAGCCGTTATAGTTGCCATGTTTTGTTTTTTTCGCCTGTCAGCTGATGCCAGTAAGAAGCACCCGTTCCCGTGTCCGACCACGTATCGTATCGCCCTCTCCCACTACCTTGATATCACACACACTCCCCGGACCAACGTCCTCAAGGAACTGGCCGAGTACGCCGAGAACCCGGAGGAACAAGAATTCCTGCGGAAAATGGCATCTTCCGCTCCTGAGGGCAAAGTAAGTAAGGCTCGCTGGGTTGCATCCCCGGTCTCTGTCCCTTATTGGGCACATTTCCACATCTGTAAACTGTGGTGGATGTGAATTTATCGCTAGCTAAGGATGACGATATAGTAATTCCTGTTGCTTTGATTTGGTCCATCAACCTGGGTCTACATTGCTTGTAGGGTTGACAATATGCATCAATGATTGCTCATTGTGGAACCCCAAATCTCAGTTGACATGTCTGTAATTGCGTTACGTGCCTGCTCCAGGAACTGTATAATAACTGGATCCTGAAGGATCACCGTACCATCCTGGCTGTTCTGGAGGACCTGCCATCCGTCAAACCTCCCATCGACCACGTGTGTGAGCTGTTGCCAAGGTTACACCCGCGCTACTACTCCATCTCCTCCTCCCCCAAGGTAAGCTGAACAAAACATCATTGCATGTGGAAGCAATCTGGTAACCCATGCTGAATAAGTGGGTAAACGTTCTGGGAGCCATGGTGACTCCCATGGTAACACAGCAAACAGATTGTAGAACCTTGGTAAGCAGGTGGCCTGTCAAGAAGTGTGAGGATTGTAGTTGTAACTGGGTTGGTTGTATGGTCCAAACTTTTTGTTATTAAACTGAGGTTACGAAATTGTATCAAGAATTTCTTAAAGTTCCTTGAGTTAAAAAGTGTTTTAATGTGGTCTGGTTATAACATTTTGAAGCTGATCTTCTATCAGTTGATCTTCTAACATCTTATTAGCTAACATCTTATTAGTCCCTATGATACAGTTAACATTATGACCTAATCCTGCATCCGTAGATGGACCCAAACATCGTCAGTATCACCGCAGTCCTAGTTGAGTGGACGACACCAACGAAGCGAACCCAGCTCGGGGTGGCCACCAGCTGGCTCAAATATAAAAAGCCCGCCGGGGAGGAATTACCTCGAGTACCGGTCTTCGTCAGGAAATCCCAATTCCGTCTCCCGTTCAAACCCGCCATTCCTGTGATCATGATTGGCCCAGGCACCGGGCTCGCTCCATTCCGCGGCTTCATCCAGGACCGACACCGGGTCAAAGAGGACGGTGAGTCTCCTTACGCATAGATTCGTGTTTGTACAGTGCACCTGTAGGCAATGGGAAATGGGCAAATGAGGCTTCCCCCTTCTCTTCTATAGCATTTACATAATGTTGCGCCTGGCTTCCTTTTGATACTAGACCGGAAAATGTAGACAGAACTACAGTAATCACCTTCAGTTGGTAACAATGGTCTTTTCCAAGCTTAAGATTATTAGTGGAGTTAAAAATTTCCTGGAAACAGGGTTTCACAAAGTTTATCTATGACCGCGCAGACTGCTCAAGTGATTCAGTAAGATCCTATGCATGTATTGGGAATCATACAGATCATCACAGTACCTATCTGGCCTAGGGTTTTTACACAGGCAATACCGTTTTTCCCTCTCACACTATCCCAGGCAAGGACATTGGAGACACCGTGCTCTACTTTGGCTGCCGACACAAACACGAAGACTTTATCTATGAGGACGAGTTGGAGGATTACCTGAAGTCAGGTACGCTGTCCAAGATGTACACTGCGTTCTCCCGCGACCAGGAACACAAGATCTACGTCCAGCATCTGCTGGCCCAGCATAAAGAGGAGACGTGGAAAATGCTGGAGGCAGGCGGTCACATCTACGTTTGTGGGTAAGTTGGGAGCATATCTGTATTTGTGGGTAAGGTGGGGCCATTATCTGTATTTTGTAGGTAAGTTGGGCGCGTATCTGTATTTGTGGGTAAGGTGGGGCCATTATCTGTATTTGTAGGTAAGTTGGGGGCATTATCTGTTTTGTGGGTAAGTTGCGGGCAGATGGTTGTGTACATAAGCATGATAAGGGTCGCATCTGTTTGTGGGTCACAAGATGTAGTCACAGCTATGTGTATGGATAAATTTGGGTCATATATTGGGGTAAGGGAGAATCCTATCCATATCTTTAAGTTGTGTGTAAGCTGGGGTCACATCTATGTATGTGGGTAATTAAGGTTACACCTATGTCATGTATGTAAGTGCATCATAAGTTGGATTACATCTTTGCGGGCGATTTAGGCCATTTGTATATCTTTTGAAAGTTTATCATGGGTGCACAAATTGGACATGTTTGTCGGAATATTTAAATCTGTGGTATTCAAGTGTCTGTGAAGTTCTTGTCTTGGTTTTAATTCTGTTTATGGATTGGCTATCCCCAATTATCTACTGATTACCATTGTAGTCAAGTTACTAAATTATCCTCCCACAATTGTGCAAAGGCTTCACTCACTATTTACCACCAGTCCGTACCTGTGAGCTTCCTTTCATGGAAGTGATCCTGTTCATTTCTAACTTGTCGGTAGTATGTACAACCACACAAGTTTACATCATGCTATGATACGTAATGATTTTTTTCTCCAGTGATGCGCGACACATGGCCAGTGATGTGGACAACGCTCTGCAGGATATCGTATCATCGCAGGGCAATATGGACAAGAATGCGGCACATGATTACCTAAAACGTCTGAGAACCCGAGGACGCTACTCCTGCGACGTGTGGAGCTGAGCCTTCAACAACCCTAGGATTTTGATATATCATATATATTTCATTTAGTTCCTTAATTTAATTTCTCATCTATTTTATGTCCCGTTATGACAAGATGAGTTTGGTATTCAAGAAAAAAAAAAGCACAAAAAGTAACTTAAAAAAAATTGTTACTTTCTTATGTTTTCTGTTTATTATTTATATCTGTTCAGTGCAAAAAAATAATGGGTTAGGAATTCTTTTACAAGCTTTCTCAAAAACATGTTATTGGTGAATGGTTCACTGAATATGCAGTGTGTTTAGACTTTCGCTATTAGTATGGAACAAAAACAGTGTATATTTGTGTAAAATAATTGTAAAAAAACTTACAAATAAATGCTGTAAATAGTCATTATTAAAATTGCCTATTATATAGTAACATGGGCGCTTAAATTAGATGCTTACCAATTTCCGATGATCGTAAAACCTCATGCAAGTACTCGTGGAAACTTTATACCAATGTTTAAAGTGAAAATTATGGGGAAAAATCTGCTTTTGTGGTCCAATCCTAATGCAGCTATCAAGAAATCTAAAAATGTTGAAATAAGCTGAACTTTTAGTATACTACCATTGAATGGAATCATTGAATGACAAATCTTGCAATGGTGTTGAAATAGTTGTAATTGGATCATGGAAATGCTTGGCTTGGCTGCTAGTTTGTGCATGAGTGATGTGTTTGGTCCCAGTGGATATTTGACTGGGACTTTTATACTATGTGCCTGCTGTCTTTTTAACTGTTTTGCTGCGTATCGTGCGAAGTGTGCTTATTGACACAACTTTTAACTGTACCTAATAGTACTATTGCGTACAATGTATTTTGGACAGAGTCTGTGTCCACATTATCATCAAGGCTTAGTAGTAACTTGTTTCCTCCGTTAAACAAAAAGATTGCAAAAAGCCAGATCAGGTGACCTATGAAGTATTTAATGAAAAAAAAAGTGTTTTAGAGTTGGGTACACATTCCAAGTGTTTTCATCTGCTTCAAGAGAATTTAGCTAAAACAGACCGTCCAGAATTTCGCGCTCCGAAAATTGAATTTCCACACTCAGAAAATGCGAATTCTGCGCTAAAACCAAATTCTGCACTCAAAAATAAATTCTGCACTCAGAAAATGCAAATTTTGCACTCAAACACTGTTCTAAAGTCAGCTTTTCTGCGATTTTCCACACCAAATCAGGCATTTCGGCTCAGTTCCTCGCTCAAGTTGAAATTCTGCGCTAAATACCATGATTGCGGAATCCTGAAGAGACTGGTTAAAGCAAAAGTGTGGAACACGAACTGACATATATCGCACTCTGCTCCATACTGATGGAACTTTGAAGTTCGTTATAAGATGTAGGACAGGGTATCAAAATGGTGACTGAAATGTTTATTTCTACTTTACAGATGTTCCGGAACAATTACTGCTAAATAAACCAGCAAATACGTTAAGCAATATATAATGCAGTAATGGACAGGTCATGTTGTATTATAAATATGCAACCATGGCAAGTAGGAGTATTGGTCTCTAACACAAGCTGTGGTAAAGGGTCATCAAGGATTGTGTATATTAGGCCTAATGTATTTATTTGAATGCTGTTTTCGATTATTTGAAATGACGAATTTTAGAGAATTTTTTTTTGTGAGATTTGACATTAATTTTGAAACATGGAATTCCAGTATTTGGCTTTTTTGTCAATCTCCACAAATTTTAATATCGACTAAAACATGGTACCGGTAGTGAGTTCAAGGACATTTAGTACCGTCGGCGGGGATGCGATTACTGATTGATGTGAAGCGTGCTGTGCTATAGACAGGGTCCATGCTATAAATACTTTCACTGTTTGACGGTTGATAAACAATGTGCCATAACTTATACCGCACTGTACATAGTATACATGGCTTGATATACATTGTTAAACTCAACCCAGTGTAATTCCCCTTTTTATGTGCAAGAGATGTTGTGCTCCAAAGGAACAATTTGCTGCCACAAACTGAATAAGCGATGTGATATATAATAATTAATGCATGCGGGGGAGAAGGACTAGGTGGCAGCTGTGTATATTGTAATAAAGTGCGTGTAAGGATTTATTGCCCAGTGTGATATACCATGAGTAATAACTTTGGAAAATTTGAACAGAAGTGGAATGCTCCTGATATATATGAATGCCTGCTGTTTGCTTGTTGCTGTGTGCATGTAAAGTGTTTGTAGTACATTTAAAACTAGAATACCGACAACACTTGTACAAACGAACCAGTCGAAGCTCACACCGGCAATCCATAGCCTGTGATTGGCTGAGACCCAAAGCTGTAGCAGAAACTTTGTGAGGTGCTGCCACCTGGCAGTGATTACTGAAACATTGTAAGGTGCTGCCACCTGGCAGTGATTTACTGAAACATTGTAAGGTGCCGTCTCCTGGCAGTGATTTACTGAAACATTGTAAGGTGCCACCTCCTGACAGTGATTTACTGAAACATTGTAGGTGCTGCCGCCTCCTGGCAGTGATTTACTGAAACATTGTAAGGTGCCGCCTCCTGGCAGTGATTTACTGAAACATTGTAAGGTGCCACCTCCTGGCCATGATTTACTGAAATATTGTAAGGTGCTGCCGCCTCCTGGCAGTGATTTACTGGAACATTGTGAGGTGCCGCCTCCTGGCAGTGATTTTACTGAAACATTGTAAGGTCCTGCCACCTCCTGGCAGTGATTTACTGAAACACTGTAAGGTGCCGCCTCCTGGCAGTGATTTACTGAAACATTGTAAGGTGCCGCCTCCTGGCAGTGATTTACTGAAACATTGTAAGGTGCTGCCGCCTCCTGGCAGTGATTTACTGAAACATTGTAAGGTGCTGCCTCCTGGCCGTGATTTACTGAAATATTGTAAGGTGCTGCCGCCTCCTGGCAGTGATTTACTGGAGTAATGGAGTGCTCAAGAAATGTCAGGTTGACTTCATGAACCACAGCATACAGTGATCCCTCTCTTAGTGGCCACCCTCCCTAATGTGGCCCAAAAATGTGTTGCTGCTACTGTGAATTTGTTCTCTTCATCAAAGGCCACCTCTCTGATGTGGCCAGAATTCTTGGCAAATAAGGCGGCCTTATTAGAGGGGGACTGCTGTACTGTGGCCAAAATCTAATGTCAAAGCAAGTAGCTGTGACAGACACAGTAACTGGCTGCCAGTGTGTGTCAAGTATGATGTAATGGGTGGAGTCCCGGGGGTGGGGGTAACATGTGTTGAAGTAGACCCAATGAAGCGTGTGAGAGAGGGAATTTAGATTTATGCCCTCATTGGACCTGTGCCAAGATCATGTGGTTAAGCTAAGCAAAAGCACCCCATATTATATACATACAATGTACTTGGGGTTTGACGGTGCGAGACTGAACCTTCATAACCAGAGTCTAATTGAGCTGCTTGTGGTATGTGTGCTATGACAGTTTAGTGTGGGTGTATTTTTGTTTACGTGACTGTCCAAAATAAGGTTGAAAGCAGATATGTGGAAAAAGCGATATTTTAGAAGATATTAACACTTTTTTTGACATATGTGGGTGGGGTGGGGGCAGAAGTAATAAAGTATATAATAAGCAAATTTGTACTGTGGTAGCCTGATATATATACAGCAGATGAGCACTGATCAACTACTGTTAACAACTACTGCACAGTGGAAGTTGTGTTAATTCAATCAGTGGGGACCCACTGGGCCTATGTCAGGTATATGGTATAAACCAGTAAGGATTCTGCCTTGACAATGAGTGTCTGCCTTGAGTGTTGGGGGCGAAGGCCTTGTATTACAGGGAGTGTGGGGGGGAGGGGGGGGGGACTGGGAGCTTTATACACAATTGTCTATACTCCGGAATAAATATTTGTGAAACATCGCTAGATCCATGTTGTGATTGTGTACCAGATAGCTGGCGGATGCTGTATAGGAGAAATGCCTGTAGAGTGTAGTCCTTAAGCTCAACTGGCTTCTCCCATCGTATATCGCAGACTACAGCAGATTTCGGCTAGATCGTATCACTGGACAATCTGTCCACAGGCACTTGTATGTGCTGGTGGTGACATATTCTCAGTGATTATGACAGAGGTGACAAGGAAACTTTTTGACAAAAAAAAATTGATTTTAATGTTGTATTTCCTGATATACCAGGAGAGATTAGCTGGGACCCAAGTTGACAACTTTGAACTCCTTACAGTCATGGATTCAGAATTGACACAGTCATGTCTGCTCACCTGACAACCTTGTTGCCAAGTTTATTGCAACCACTGGCTTATCATACTCTTCCATATAGTAATACTGTAAGTCAACCACTCCACTATAGTCCATCAGACTAATTTAAGAGGGCCACGGGCCAGTCAGGACTACTTCCTAACAGTCATTGACATGTATCACAGCTACAACACCAAATATAAAAATATCTCGGCATTTGACGATAGCGATAAACCTGGACGGATAACCTGAGAATATTACGCCACTGTTACACCTACATGTACCACACAACCACTTATACAGATGCACATCATTGTAATCATATATCACACAACGCCTTGAGGTCACATTAACGAGTTACTACACAATCTGACTGACGAAAACTTAAAAAAAAAATTGAGCTCTCGACATTATGCAGATACTTCCTTTCTAGAGAGCTTGATATTCTTTAGAAATATCTAGCTTTATGATACAAAGGCAAATAGACTGCATAACAATTTTTAACAACTGAAATTAACATCAGGCAAACTGTAGCTGAATAGTCCCCCAAAAATTTTTGGGGACAGAACACTAGTCTCCTAACTGATATCGAGTGGGAGTCTTATGTGACCCTTTCAAACCTGGTATCCAATACACTGTAAATTCATGAATGTTTGCTGGGGATTTATTTAACTATTTTTGCGACCATCTTGGAGTTTAAATCAACAAAAACAAATCTCAAGTGAACATGTTTGCAGAAGGATTGTCATCTGCATCAAATAGTTAAGCCTCCCCGCAAACATCACTTTGCAAGAGTGTCCATAACATAAACATTACTCCCTGCAAACATAAATAAATTTACAGCACACAGCAGAAAACATTAATAAAGTATATCACAAACATGCAGAATAAATAAGTAATGAAACATTCAAATTATAATTACATCATTCATAAATTCTCCTGAGTACAGTGGTTGTTCTTCAAGGACAGCCATGCCAAAGGACATCTATCTAATAAGGATAGAATTATTTAGCATCAAGTAGTATGAATGCCTTTAATCCTCCCTCTCGCCAAAGGCCACCTCTAATGAAGACAGAATTATTTGGCAGGGGCGTCCCTATTAGCGGGAGACTGCTGTACTTCTCAATGTCGCCATGACGTCCTGCCCCCAGCAACTGAATACTCTGCCCTTGGCAACTTGACATGCCAGCCATGGCAACCACACCTAAACAATCTTTCCTGTCCCACAGAACTTGACAGAAAAGCGCAGAGAAACTAATCTTTTTGATGAACTTGTAACTCCTGCAGTGATCCTTACTTCAGTGTCTATATGGCTCCTTGCCCACACACATGTATTAGCACCTTCATTGTAACGAGCAGGGCACTGAACGAAGTGACTGACAAATCTCGGTGTTTCCACTAGCCAGGCCTATCTAGTGTCTACTGTCTAGGCCCCAATGTCCTGATGTCTGTGTCCAATTGAAGATTCAAGCTTCTCTAGGCCTCGGTTTCCGCGTCCAGATCCAGTGTTTTAAGAGTCTCAATGTAGTCTTTCTTCAGATTGTCCCGGGCTGCGACCATACGCTTTTTGGCCCGTTGGAAGGCCTCTGAAATTTAAAGAAATCCGGTTGTTATATATATGTGACTTTAATAACAGCCAATATACATATTAAAATAGCCTAGTTCTCTGTACTCTGTACTCCCCCAACCTTGCCCAACTGGGGTAAGTCTACTAGTATTACACAATTCCTACTCGAGCCGATTTTGATCCAATCCAATGTAGAGTGGTCCCTTCATTTTCCGACCATACATACAGCCAGGAGTTGATGTTAAAATAGAGGGATATTTTTATTGAAAATATAATAATGTAACACTGACGGGTGGTCTTAAACTAGAGGGAAGTCTTAAAATGGAGGGGTCTTAAATTGCAGAGAGCACTGTACAACAGTGAGCTGGGGTTCTATATGTTATATTTTAAAAATAGCAATATCTATTGTACAGTACCAGAAGTGTATACTCGTTACTTTTTACAAAGATAATACATTTTACATTGACATTATATTTCACAGATATTACACATACTATACAGATACCCAGTAATACATTTTACAGATATTACTAGCATGGTATTTTCTACAGCAAAGATTTTTATATTGCTGATTTAGTGACCTTAGACGAAATGTAAAATCCATGTGAAACCATACACTAAACTTCAATTAAGCATTCTATTGAATCTTAGCATGACCCTGGGGCGTGACCTTACCCAGGACATTCAATATGTTGATCTCAGCCGCAGATTTTCTGAAAGCAGAAATGAGGACGCCATCAGAAAAATCTTGACAGTAATATTGGTGAGCTACCACACACTGTAAGCTGCTGGCAAGCATATGTTAACTAGCTGGTGAATTTTGGCAAAATTGCAAGCACTTTGTGTTTGAAAAGCCCCCCAAAAAGATGAGAAAATAAAAAGAAATAATTTTTGCTTGCCGCTTCAAATTAATCCTCCTGTATACATATCCAGGGATGAAATGCCCCAAACTCAGTCACGAAGTTCGTTCACCCCGAGAAAGATTATGAAGATTACTGCACTTATGTAGAGGTTTCCTGCACTTAAGTAATCTCCAAACTCTTTAAGATTTTTCATGTAACTTTGCCCCGGTATAAGCAGACCTACCCGATCCTATCCAGAAGATGTCCAGTTTTCTTCTTGGACTTGGCATCATGCAGGAACATCCTGCAATGAGAAGTGTGAACAGGTGCTTGAGGTAGCGTGCTAAATACGCCGTCACGTTTGTGACAATAAATTTGGCACACTAAGAGACTACTTGTACCAGTTTGACAATAAAACCAATAGTACATGTACCAATGAATATTCAGCCAATGTGCAATGAAAATGATGATAATTACTTAGTCTGAGTCCATATTTCAAAAACCAGCCATAAACGGTGATATTACTACTACTACTACTACTTCTAGTAGTAGTAGTAGTAGTAGTAGTATAACAAAGTATTATATTTATTATTTATTATTCTTAAAAATATTGCTATTTCTGTCATTGCAGGACTTGTGATGAAATACACATAATAATCACCTATACAGGTGCATTAAAGAACTGTGGCACGTACTGTGACTGCTGTAGTATGCTGAGGTGAACTGTAACGATGCCCGTCGACTGGGTCTTAAACCCGTATTTACTCAAATGGCTACCCTGGAAACCAGATAAAACATGTCAACATAAACTTTGCTCAGATATTTGTTTCTTAGACATTAACACTTAGCCAGTCCTAGCTATTCTGTTCCTTGGGTTGACTGTGTACTATTATAAAGATAATAGCAGAATAGGTGCACCCTTTGTGCCAAATAATTTTCTGTCCTTGTCCTTTGGTGAGAGGAAGTACTACAAGCATTCATGCACAGTAGTCGTTCCCAAGACCGTCTGTCCTTTCTACAAGGGTGGCATGCTATTTCTAGAAGTTGTTCTTTAAGGGAGGAACCACTGTATTGTACATTTCCAAGATTTCCAAGAAACCTTAATGAAAAAAAAACACCATCACACATCATCCGCTTTGCTATATTCTATTTTCACATTTTATACCGTAGCTTTCTATGGCAAGCCGATAGTGTCATTATGATGTTTTCTATGGCAAAGGTGAGAGTTTAATTACTGTGCATCTGTCAATATACAGTACAGTGAAACTTATATATAAAGACCACCCTAGGGACCAACATAATATGATCCTCACACACAGGTGGTCTTTATATGAAAGTTCAATAACATGGAAAGCATACCCTTGGGGACCTGCATGCGGTCTTTATAAGCAGGTGTATTTTTTGTATACAGGTGGTCTTTAGAGCAGGTTTGACAGTATTAGCATAAAATCCTGTTACCTCGAATGCAGAAGGTTTAGCGACATATGTCGGATCCTCCAACTCGGGATTCCCTCCGACAAAGAACCTCCGTAGCTCCGACACGGTTGAGCGACCAAGAGGACGCCAGCAGTTGATATGGTGTGTGGACACACCTGGAATGTGTGACACATTGTACATAATATACCACTAGACTGTAGGCAGGTTTAATTCAGTTTTAGGGATGATAATCTGGCATTAACACGGGTATGTACAAATTGCAGAAAGTGATTGGAAACTGTGCATAGAGATAGGGGGCCAGCCCACATATAACTCTTAGCAGTAAGGCTTGTATGTGCTTGATTAGCTCGGGAAACTTGATAAATGCGAACAAGTTTATATATTCTCACCTGAGCTGTCAACCATAATTAAAATGCTTAGTTATGGTGTGCCAGGGAACACAGGCATAGGAATTGAGGTTTGACACTGATTTAGGTGATGAATCTGTCTCCTGCAAGTTGAGTTCATTGACACTTTTTGACTGACACACGGATTGTATGCCCAGCAGAAAATAGCGATAGCTGTGGGCGAGACAGGTTTTCTGGCTACATGCCTGGTGTGCCCCATCACAGCATGCACAGATTTCCAAATCTGACAGCTGTTACACTACTGCATCCACTTTAAAATATGAATTTCTTTTTAACTACAGTCACTGAAAAATAATTACCATCTAAGTCTATATCATATGCAACGAATAGGACTTAAATAAGAGATGAAAAATTTTCATGTCAGAAACAGGAATAACAAATGCCAAAGATTACCATGCATGGCAACCCTCACCTGGTGTGGGCGGTAGGATGAGGAAACCGTAGCCCTCAGTGCGGTAACGCTGCCACGTATCCAGGGACAGCACCTCAACAAACAGCTGGGGCCAGGCTGGAAGAGTCTCTGTAAACAACGGAAAACACACAGAATCAAGTCTGTATACAGTAAAAACCTTCTTGGGAGACCACTGCCATAAGAGACCACCTGTCTTAAAGGACCATATATTTCTGGCAGAAGAAGCTACATATATCAATATAAGTGAACCTGTCACCAAAGACTGCCTGACTTGAGAAAACACATTTTTAGCTCTGCTTGACTGTGTCAGCAGAGCTAATGCCGTGGCGCGGGCGTCCGTCGTCCGTCGTCCGTCGGCGTCCGTAAAACGCGTTTTCTCAGAAACCGTCAAGCAAATTAATGCCAAATTTTGTGGAAAGGTAGCTATCCACCATATCTCCAGACCATTTTTTCCGTTTTTAAAAATT
>JAAUYG010020789.1_pt1 | contig 16344 bp, 10 predicted proteins | sample 7278091 | NCBI WGS metagenome assembly JAAUYG01 (sample SAMN14350201, study PRJNA611818) | marine sediment metagenome | isolation source: surface marine sediment (0.6m) | place: French Polynesia: Moorea | collected 2018-08 | reverse complement strand
CCCGCATGCTGCCACTACGCTAACCGCCATGTACTAAGTCAACAGGTTGAAAAATCTTACTTTTATCCGCGCGTTCATATCAAGGGTGCCCTGCGTTATTACTGGGGAAGGGGAGTGGAGGGGGTGGGTGGTGGAGGGGGGCATGTTGCGATAACATGGCATTTACGGCCAGTATAGGTCATATGTTGAGACTGATGAGCTGCCTTGACGGAGGTCTGCGCTCTCGGAGTGCCCTCTAGTTTATTGATACTATCCTCTTTGATGTAGATGTCCATAGTAAACCCGATACTTGACTGTATCATTTTAGCATCCCCCAAATCGACTGTTACATACATTATATAATAGACCTGCGGATCTGCCAAACAAGCTTTTTTTTCGCTTGGCCTTGGCAGACGTAACTGTCCAAAGTTAACTTCAATAATCCGTAACTGTCATATTTCAACACTCCAAACACCCTTCCCCCAGAAACTGTGTAGTGTTTCTGGGCAGAGGTTAAGAGGTTCATTATAGTCAGGTAAGGGTGGGATCCAAGGTATTATGGATACGTCAAGCAAAGGTGTTCATATTAATGTTGATTAAATGTACGATACACAGTTCCTTTGGTAACGACGATTGTCATTCAATATGCATGAGTCGATATTATCTACCAGGGGCAAAGTATGCATGCATTTCTCTCCCACTTGGTTTAAATTTGCCAGGTGTGACGCCATTAGGAACGCTCATCCTTAACGAACAAATGTCTGCTACTTGGGATATCTCACTATTTTGTTTGTTCGTCTCGTGTTGTCTGAAACAATAACACAATAAACGAAGATAGCAAGACAGAAGTAAATACAAGGGTGCCTTTTTACAACTTTCACGACCCGTTTCATTTTCTTTCGTATAATACCTATAGGCAATTACTGAAACTGGACTTACATGAGTTTACAACAGATCCCGGCATTGCAAACAATGCCTTTTTGTCCCTTGAGACAGGTAATTCGCTGGTAATGGTCATTCGCTGTGGCGAATGATGCCAGTGGCCTGCATGGAGCCCGGGATGCAATCAACAATCACGGACGATTTCTGCAAGTCCCGGGAAATAAAAACAGTTCCTCGGGGGGAGGGGGGGGGGGATAAGCTCTCGTGACCCTGCGTCAAACAACTCAAGGAGACGAAAGCATATCACACAGGGTGAGCGACGGCATTGGCCGCACCCGCTTGACCTGCAGGAATCACTGACGTGCCAAAGAAGGACAGCTTTCCTTTGACGTGCTAACGCGATTTGCCAGGCCATGTCAGACGTGAAATCACCGTCGCCGTCGGCAAAAGCATATCTGCCAGAAGCAGAAAGACCATGGTAATGGGCAGCTGTCCCAAAACCCAATTTGCCGCGGCAGTGTTATTTGCCTTGATTTTTTGTCCACTGTAAATCTCTTGGAAGGATCTCTCATGGCATCCATATTGTTCCCGAGCCTCCCCTTCCCCTTCTCTCCCAGCATTTCAGCTTTTAGTGTGGTGTCATTTCGTGATATCTGCTAATATTTCAACAGGATCTGAGGCAAGCGACTATCAAAGATTAGGAGCACATATAATTAAACACATCAGAAATAACCATTGTTTATTATGGGAGAAAAAGCACCAGCTTCTCTGATTGAAGCTCATTACTGAAAGACTGCAGTTACTCTCTTTTTAGTTATATCAGTCAGTCAATCAATCAATCAATGAAACAATCATTGGATTTGTATTGCGCCATCCAGTTGTTGTGCTGATGATGCAGGACATAGTTGACTAGTATGTAAATAGGGTGATCTTTAATGAGGATTGATCTTTAATAAGGATTTTAAAATACATGTATTAACTGCATGTGCGGTTCTGATTTTGAAGGCAGGTTTTTCCACACGGATACTTTTTCTGGCCTGATAACGGATTTATCATTTATGTAATGCCAAACTAAAACTATATGTGTGAAATTCTGGCTCTCTGAATATTGCTATAGAAAAAAAAACGAAAGAGGAAGAAAGGAAAATCCCACCCTTACCATGATTTGATGACTCAAATATGGGTAAAGGCTATGCCAAACATTGTATTTACCTTTTCAATATCACTCAGTCGAATACTGCTGTTGGATTGCCCATATGCGCTTTCCTATTTCTTTTCAATTCAGTATATGCCCTCAAATACTCTTTCTGGGATATAACTGATTAATCATATAAATGTGACCGTGAACTTGGCTCATGGTCAAATTGTACTCATGGTCAAATCTAACTCTGCAATTACACAGTACTACCCACGCATGGGTTCCTATAAGTGTTCAAAATGTGTATACACTCCAAATAATGCCAGAGAAATCGTTTACCTGAGTCAGCATAGTAGGTCACGTACTGTACATTTGTGTGTGGATGTCTGCTGGTACTATCCATTACCAGTGCCATCAAAGTACTTTCAACTGGAAATGAGGATTTAAATCTAATGGAAGCTTCAAATTAGGAACCATTTTTGCTTTATTGTCTTTAACGCTTAATGGATGTGTCCAACATGTGTCATTAACGACACAAAGGTTTTCAAGCAGTGTGGCAAAATTGCAACGAATGGCTGGTATTGAGTATTGAATGAAGGTCAAATGTGGTGTTAGTGTTGGGCTTTGTTCTGCGAAAAAGATGTGCCGTTTGTTTTGAACCATAAAACGTGAGACTCTGTACCTTACATGTATATATTCCACAGCCTGGTACTGTCAGTACCATCATGTGGCTGCGACCCAAGTAAACCACAACAGTTACACTTCAGTACTGATGATGATGATGATGATGATGAATGATGATGATGATGATGATGACGACGACTATCATGCTGATGATAGTGACGACGACGATATGCTGCTGCTGTTTATTTTAACATGAAGACAAAGAAGGACAAGGAGAAAGCAAATTTATTTATAATAAGAGAACAATCCGACTAAAAAGCCTTGCTTACACAACCTTCTTTGTTTTACAGGACGGCTTACTTATATATGTACATACATAACAAACAGACTTGTCGAAAGCATCACCTGACATATTAAACCGACAAAGCAAATGAATTTCAGTGGCTTGAGAGAAAAAAAAAAGATTGCATTCCCTTCACATCAGTGCAGTCTTATTTCAAATACTTTTTTCTCCTTTTCAATTATGTGGTCCGGCCTGGGTGGAGGCTTCAGCGCTGTTATTTGTGTTTTAATCAGATCTGTGAGTGACTGGGGAGCATTGTAAAGGCTTCGCCTCCACCCCTCCTGCCTTGTCTGGTAACGGGATTAAGCCTACCCGTCTAATCACCGCTGCCTTCCAATTCGCTCCACGAGTGCCAGATCTGACCTCAGCGCAGTCGTGTTGCTCGTGTCTTACGCTTCAAGCCTCTCGGGAGACAATTAGATTTTCTCCCTGGAACTCCCACGTGAGATTCTCCCCTTCCCCTCTTGTCACCGCTCAGCTAACATGGCCACGTACAGACCATAGAGGGTTTTGCTGTTTTCGATTTGTCTTTGCCTTTCCCCATTTTCTGCTTGGACTGTAAAGCCGTGAGTGCTGCCGTTTGCCATGTCATGTACTCCTCCATAAACACATTTTCTATGGCTTCTCCCGTGGCCCTGGCAAGCGGGTTACCGACCGACCCGATGCAAGCCATGCCGGCGGACTCCCGCCTAGGCACAAAAAGTCAAGCTCCAAATGCATACGCAAAGGTTCTCGATTTAAAAATATTATTGCGCGATTTATGACGGGGATTTTTTTTTAGCATGACACCAAAGTAGAAGATAAGTTCTTCCACTCTCATCACAGAATCAAAAATGCAATATCATCTAGGTCCTTGCTTCTCTGTAAGTCATTTAATCGCAAAGCAAATATTCCTATTTCAGCACATCGTATGTAATTCTGATTTATTGACTTACATAAATATTTGACAATGTCACCGTCTACCCACCCACCCAGCAAACAAGCACCAACAGGACCATAATGGCACGGGATTTTACCAATGCAATCAATTACCCACTGATCAATTATGGGTTTCGGCAAAATTTCTTGATACATAATTCATGAGTTCATGGTAATATTTTTACCAGCAAGGGCACAGAAGCCTGGGCATTGCCTGGGAGTACGAAGCTTTCGGTTATTATTTTAAGCCGATTCCTTAATCTATGATTCATGTCATGATGATAATGTTTGCAGGATTTGGGAGCATCAAGCTCGGCATTACCTGTCTGGAACAGAATAACAGAGAAGCACAGGTGCACGTAGGGATTTTTGCCATAATACTGATAGCCGTGTAACAGACAGAATAGCTGTATAATAGACAGAAAGGCTGTTGTAATAGACGAGCAGTAAACTGTTGCACAAAAGAATAGTTCCACAGTTGACAGATTACCTTTACAAAAGACAGAATAGCTGCACAATAGAATAGCTCTAGACCGAATATTTGCACAATATGCGTAATACATTGATTGTAGTTGTACAGTAGCTGTATAGCCATATCGACAATAGCTGTACAATAGATATGCGTTCATTAGCAAGATAATTTGGACTTCAGGAATCCAATTTGGGTATTAATAGCTACTGCGGATATTAGACAATAGCCTTTGTAACATACGGACGTATGGGTATTTATTATTCCTTATCCCTTTCAAGCAGCACTGGAGAACATTTAGACCCAACTTTGCAGCAGAAAATGCCCATTTGTCGTTCTGACCTTCTGTGACACATGCACAAAAGTGTAATTTTATCTCTATAAGCCAATTTAAAAAAAAAAAGCGTAAGTCTAGAAACGGACTACAGTTCACTAATCCCCCCGTGACAAACGGTGTTTTCTATGCTTAAGATCAGCAGTGAACTTAAGATTTGCAAGAAGTCAGACCCATGTTTATAACCTTGTACAATGGATTGCTACCCAAAACTTTTGACATGATTGTCGCTAAGTAACTTTAAGGGATATAATTAGTAAGATCAGTTATGCCATATACAGAGATGACATGTCTGGTCCGCATAAACAGATCCACTCACGGTTCTCATATGTTTAGATAAAAGATGCTCCATCTTGCTCAGCAAAGTTGCTAATGTACTAGGAGAAATTAAGAAGACGTTTGCAGAACCATGTGTCGTCTTAAACAAGTATATTATTTAGCATATAATTTAAGCTGCTACTTATATACTGTTCGTCCGCATTATTGTCCTGTCGTCCAGTAGATGGGTAAGCAGCTACTGCTTCTTTTTTGTGTTTCCATCGATGGTGCAATTTGCTAGTAATAAACATTATTATATTATTTCAGTTATTTATTTCCCTATTCAAATATGGTGCTCTTATTGAACGATGGCCTTTTGTTTAAGCACTCTGACCCCGACCCAGCTTTTCAGCCAGTAGCAAAGGCGCATGTGCTCTATGTTTACGTAATTCTACCGTTTGTGTCGGCTGCGTTACCAAGGCCCAGGGCCGTTGCTATATGCCCTGCAGGCATGAAAAGGCAAAACATTAGGAGCAATGCCGAGTCGAAACGGGCCGCTTTCTTGTGTAAAATACGACTTAATATCACGTAACGTGTGCATCATCGCACTTGTTCAACGATTTATTTTTGTATGGACCAACAGATGCATTACAATTCACAATTTCGTTTGAACACTTAAGAACCTGAATGAATCCTGAATAGTTTTAAAAAGTAACGCGTCTTCCATTTACTGAGTATAACAGGGCACATCCTCACCACATTATAAATTGCTTCTCTACAATGCTAAAAGCGACATAGCATATCTGACACTGGATATACATAACTTTTCCATTTGTTCAACCAACTATTTTTGTTATTAGTCCTGAGAAAGATTTGTGCTATATTTTCACCTTCGGGCCAGCGGTGTCTCCCCGGAGTGTCGCCCACTTTCCGAGCGGGTATTATCTGACCGTGGCACGATGTTTGACACTGAATGGTAGGAGACATTTTGTTCTGCTTGGTGACGGTCTGGCATGTCCGGGAGAGCTCGGCAAATTGAAAGGCCTATCTACTGGCTGCAGATGCCAACGGGGACCCAAAACTGTGAAGCTCCAGCTCGTTATCATCAGGCAAAGGGAGACAGGAGATGGACGATAATACGGTCCCCTCTGACCCGCGGCCGTGCAGCAACTCCGACTGCTCATCTGCTGTCTCGCTCTCATCTGGGGATCAAGTGACTGCTTGTTTCTTTTTCTGCCATTCGACCAAGAGACAGAGGCCGTCATCGTTATTCTCGCGGTATAATTGCGCGGCAAAACTACACCTCGGCGTTATTAGTTTGCCGTAATGCGGACTTGAGCAAGCGCATTAGCTGGAAATGCGACTCCGACACTGTCTCTGGACTGTGTACGACAGGGCTGCAGGCAGCTCGGATAACCTCAAAAATTAGCTTCGTTATAAAACTGCAGCGGCAACAACGACGTGAACAAAATTTTAAAACAAAAAACTCCAAATTAGTATTCACGCTTAGTTGCTTAGAGTCTGAACCAATGGCGTTCAGACAAACGTAATAACAATGTAAATATTTGTAACCCGTGTTTGTCTTCTATAGTTATGTTACCAGTATTGCATTCGCAGTACTTTAACCATATGTTGACCAGCGCAGTCTACAGAGGTATGAAATTAAATAATAAAGACATCCCGCAGCAGTAGTGATTTCTTCAAATTAGAAAGCAGTTGGGGGGGGGGGGGGATCATGCTTAAAAGTCCGCGTTCAACCTCATATCATCGACTGCAAGTTGGATTCGGTGGTGCACATGCATGCATGTGTATGCGGATGTAGGTGTGGTGAATTAATTGGGACCTGTCTTGTGTGGGCTGAACGATCTACGCCCGACAGTTTTGGGGTGCCAAGCCACCGACTTAATTCCGTTAGAGGCGAGGAGAAAGGAGTCACTCAGACCATTATACTGACACTAAGAATTGGCCAGTCGGTTGCCTGAATCATTAATTCCAAGCACCAAGGTGAGAGGCGCAAACCTCCCAGTTTTTACGTCTTGTAGTGTGACGCAGTCGGGGATCGAACCCCGGCTCCCCTCCCCTCCTAGCGGACGCTCTAAGCAAAAGGCACTAGGCTAAGCAGTTGGCCCTGGCAAGCTGTATGTACATGTATATGTATATCAGTTTCAATAAAAGAGAAATGATACCAATTAAGGGTGTATTCTGGTATGACGAAGGTCTGCAGATCTGTAACAGCTATTACAAAGATCACATCAAGACACTTCACACTCGTCTGACGAATATCTGCAGATCTCTGTAACACTTCTACATCGTAACAATTCAAACTGACAAACAACTGCAAAATATATACTGTATGTAAAATAACTTTGACAAAGATCACATTGTGACACTTGAAATGAATGTTCACAAAATACAATGTAATTCAGAGGCTTAAATAACCATTCATGCTTTTCTACATGTGAATGAGATTAGATCTGACTGATTGCACGATTACCATGGAATACTCCAATGGTTTCGCCAAGGAGTATGATGTCGCATTACCAATTATGCAGGTCCCTTCAATCCCTAGGTATAGATTTCGTTACCTTTACTTTCAGGTTATCCAATATGAAAAGCTGTCCTGGATATGAGCTTGCCCTCGCCGTGATCATGTTGATGATGGCAAATGGATTAACTATGGCCAATGAAGTCATACGTAAGTAGTCATCAAGCCTTTACTTTTATTGATATATTAACGTCACATATATAGGCTATTTAATGGATATACAGTTTTTCCTTCGACCTATTTTTTTCAATTGTACCAAGAAATACAAAGAACGTATAATGTGTAGCTGTATATTTTTTATTGTTCCCTGTGTTCAGTGCCTAATTGGTATTGATATTTTCATTGTTAGGTATCATGTGGCACTTTCTCGTTGTTTTTTACATACATTCTATGCATACAATCGATTGCATGCTATCATTTACATGCACGTTTACTGCCCTTTCCACTCTTAAGTATTAGCGTACTACGCATAACAGGAAGTGGTAGAAGATGCTTGAGAAACAGAAGCTGTCGGGATTGTATGAGTATTTTTTCCTACCTACTTTGAAAGAAGCAGAATTATTCTGTCACAGATGGCGCATACAGCAAACAAACTCGACACCTTTACATTGTTCCAGCGGGAAAATTGCGAGGCATAATTTCCGCGACTAAAAGCATTGGTACAACTTACCACATCCTTCGCACACTTGAGATTACGGAGAAAACCACCCTCCCCCCTGTCAATGTGTCCCCGAGGCTCGTACCCGTCCTACACTTTACATTATCGATAACCCAGTCCGTCCATTTATAACGCATACTGCCCAATTATTTGCTAATGGGATAAGAAGGAAGTACCGGCATTGTTGATCGTTGTCGTCTGCCGTGGGTTTTTGGCGGGAAATAATGGATGTAATGTGTAACTGCGTCAAACAAAGCCTTTTATCCCTGGAGGGGGGATGTCGCCCGCTGCCAGGCCTCCCATACAATGCCCGCTCACCCGCAGGGGTCTCCTCTTCCCCACCACCACAACCACGAACCACACCACGAATTTGGAATAATCCATCAGTTTGCCGGGTTTATTTGCCCACTTCTTGACATTTATTAAATCCAGCATTATTCTCGGTTTACGGGGGAACCGGCCCGTGGTGTTTGCGGCCTCATGCGTAATGCAGAAAAGCCATTGTATGAGGGCCATAATTAACTGGAGCCTGGGCTATAGGGCCGAGACAAGAGGACCAATCGCACACTGTTCCCCAGCTGCTAGCCTGCATAATAGCACTGCTTGAAGGTGGCCACATTTTCCCACAGGCTCCGAAAATATTTATGTGTTTGACTTGCAGATTTCCACTCCAGCGAAACTTATTCCCAGAAAATATATGCACTTGTTTTTTAGTGTGAACCTCGGGGACGCATTCATTGTTTATCACGGTGACAGTGGCTTGAAAGAAGTCTGGCCTTTCGAATCCAGACTTTCTGCTGGTGCGAGTGAAAGATTCGCTTTGAGGAAGAAGGAATAATGAACTTTAGTTGTGATGTCCACATTACCTGTTGTCTGATGTTTTGAAAAATTCTGGAGTCGGAATCAGCTCACTGGATGAAAAGCTGGCGCAAAGAGCGCGCTTTCATAAAAAGTGAAACCCGTTGTTGAGATTCTTCTCTTGGACAAACTGAGCTTTAATAATGGTGCTTAATCTCTGTATGAAAAAATACTTGCCTTGCCCTGGAGGTTGCAGATCTAGGCATACAATGCATGATAGCCCTGGAGTAGCTAATTCGCAACTAGGAATAATATGCTCAGAGTGCATTGTCTCTTGGTGCTGACACGTCGTGGCCCCCCCAAAAAAATCTGTAAAGCACTCAGGAACACGATGAGAAGTCTTTTTCACTCTTTATCTTTTGTCATAAATTCTGTGCAAATATTGCGTTTCTCTCCCGACCGACCTCAGAACTGCTGCGGTGCTCAAGCCCCGACTGTGGGAGATTCGGTATAAGAAAGACTCGAGCTCAGGCGGCACCGTCAGACGTCGGTTGCTCATAAAAGTGCAGGCGATAAAACGTGCATTAACGGGTTTCGCCCCGTTTTCAAGACCTTCTGGGGAGCACGGCGTCGATATCCTTTTATATCATCCGCCCCACGCTAATCAATAACGACCTAGGCTAATAATGCTTGAAATTGCTTCGCCAAGTGAAGGCCGCTGTCAAATTCCTGGGAGCCCCTGTTTGAGAAATGGTGGCAGCTTCCTGCGTAGTGATTTTCCTGTTTGGTGAATGGTGACAGAGGGGGGTCGACTGTCGATACGCTCAAACGCGACAACAGGGGGACAGCAAAAATCGACCTAAATAGGGGGAGCTCTGATCCCGACGTTGGGAAATTTCGGTTCCAACAAAAAGGAAAAGGCGCGAAACCGAGGATAGAAAATCGGAGACGCTGCGGCTGCCTGCAGGAGATCGTGCTCCCTCATGCGGAACCAGGTGTGATGCGAGAATATTAAAGGCTTAAATTAGCGCCTTTGCAGCATTCGGTGGGTTTAACAGCCTGTTGTCGCAATGCAGCATGTGTGGATTGTTGTTATGCGCCTGTCGTTCCCCCTGACTGCAGAGTCCTCTGCCGTCAAAATGTATTTACATGGCGCAGCGGAAACAAATCCGGCCATCACGCCATCTCCCAATTTCCAGGCCGGGAGAAGGAAAAATCAATTAAATTTATCGCAGCTTAGAAGTGATAGGAATATTACGTGTTCGGACTGTGTTAGAGTGCCGGCGCAGCCTGTCTGTGCCGAACTCCCCATTATGAAACCCGTCATTTCACACATTGCCCGCTGAAAAATGGCCCCATGACACCGCCACAGTCGATGGGTGATCAGTAGTCCACAAAAACAACACGGCCGGTGGAACGGCAGTGGTATACGTGCATTTTGGGTGACGAATCACGCCTTCTCGCGATAAAACGAAATACACGTGCTGGCGTAATGCAACATCAATTTGGTGTTAAGGGGAGAAGTGGCGTATTTGCAAATTGGCGGTGGCACGATTCTCCTTGGCATCGTTCACATGGCGATGAAAAAAGCAACAATACACAATTGGACGGTCGTTATTACAGGGGAACATCGCAATGCAAAACAAAGCTGGCTGATTTGCGTAATTCTGGGGGTTGCAGTGTACCTTTAAACTAACACTAAATATGGCTTGGTTCTCTTGAGAGTCGGTACTGTATATAACTTACGATGGAATACTAATTGGTCTGGAAAAAACACCATAATAGGGGAATCAATGAAATCGATTTGAACATACAGATCTAACCTGTATAAAGGAACATATTGGGTTTTAGTTAATGTTGAAAAAAGCACTTTGATGAAATTCATTAGATGATTGTAGAAATGGCAGGAATGGCAGGAAACCAAATCATATTATGGTTGTATCGTGCAACGATTAATCATGCTTGCCTGTATCGCAAAACCGGTACTTTTCACTATCGCAGGTGTTAGCGATTTCTGCCTGTATCGCAAAACCCTGTACTTCCTACTATCATAGGTATTAGAGATTTCTGCCTATATAGAGTAGTCCCTCTATTTTAAGACCATGCATGGGACCAAAAAAATATGGTCTTATATTGCAGGTGGTCTTAAAATTAAGGTCATTTAACACAGAAAATTGCCCTTTGGGACCAAATCAAGCGGTCTTATAATCAAGGGTGGTCGTCGTAAAATAGAGGGTTGTAAAATAGAGGGACTACTGTATCACAAAACCCTGTACTTTTCACCATCAGATGCAGGTGTTAGCGATTTCTGCCTTTAATTACATAATATAAAACGACACCTAGAAGCGCACTCAGTCTGATAATTTATTTCACAGCACTGCTGTGCAGTGGTACTGTGCACGTACATGTAATGTGATGCCTGCATTGTTAATATGCAGAAAGAAAGAATTCCAATTATCTAAATGGTGTAGACAAAAAATTCAAGAACAACCAAAAATAATTGGTGGAAACCCATTTGCTGCATGGATGGCTTGTGGCTCTTGCAAAAGGATCAGACGATTTCGGCGATTCGTACAACGTAGCTGAATGCTCCTCTTGGGATTCTAAAGTAGCGACAAAGCTTGCGTTGGCATAAATTTCTTGTCACAAGGGATGTGATATATTATGTGTGTTAACAGCAGACCCAGCGTTACCGTACAAAGTTATACCCGGAGTGGGTGGGTAAAACTGGAACTCTTGTCTCCATTATGCCTTGGCCGGTACTCCATGCTTGGTGAAGCCGAGTTGATGGATGAGAGTAATATTGGTGACAGTCAGTAGGTTTTGGCCGCGGACGACGTGGTAAAAAGGGTCAACGGGTGTCAGGCCTTTGAAGAGTAAGTCATTGTTGCTATATTTGATGACTTTTGCTGCATTGCATCATGTATAAGGAACTTTTTTATCTGTCAGGTTTTGCAACAGATGCATTGGGCCACCTGTGTCATAAGCCATCTCCGCTGTAGCATTATATACACGGTGGTGGTGATGGTGGTGGTGGTAACAACAGCAGCAACAGCATCATCAACAACAACAACAACAACAACAACAACAACAACAACAATAATAATAATAATAATAATAATAATAATAATAATAATAATAATAATAATAATAATAATAATAACAGCAATAATAGTGAGTTATGAATAGGGATATAACTGGTAGTAACATAGTAGTTTCAACAACAAATTCGCCTTTACGAAAAAGCCCACCGGCAAAATTGTAACCCTATGCAAATAAAGGGTTCCCGTTAAAACTTTACAATGGAGAAAAGATTCAATTAATCATAATATATATGACTGTCCTCGAAATGTTTATCCTTTCTATGGCATTCAAGGCCAAATCTAATAGCTTTGTTAGATTGCCAATATATGACTTCCTATTAGTGTTCAATAACAATATATGTCACAACGTTACTCCGTTCGGATCTGAAATATGTGTAACCGCCAAGGTCACATTTCCAAGACCACTCAATGTCAATTTTATTGTGCGATTACCTTTTCCCCATATATGACTGTATGTTATTGTACAATTGTAGCATAATTATGCCCTATTCTCTACTATTAGCTGGGATATAAAGGTTTGAAGGGGCAAAGTTTCTGTTGTGTGCAACATTGTAACATAAGGGAGCAAGGCAAGGGAGCAAAGTTTCTGGAAAGTTTCTGGAAAGAGCAAAGTTTGATGTAAGGGAGCAAAGTTTCTGTCGTTTACCAAATGCATTGGTACAGAGTTATCCTGTTTGAAAGAGTAAAGGTCATGGTCGCAATGGCTTTGATACACTTGTGTTTTGGGGGCGATTCCTCTCTGAGTTATGTCAAAAATAAAGTTTTGCTATTTTTTTTGCCACAACTCCCTTATCAAGCAAAATGGTTAAAGTAAACCTGACTACAATCTGGAAGGATTTTCCCAATATATTTATAAATATATGGTTTTGAAAATCTGCTCCCTTCAATATTTTGAGGGGTGTATAATTGTTTTGAACCCGGCCTTTCAAAGTCACTAGAAATCAAATCCATTAGTACAGTTAGACTCTCCATATATGACGGGTATAACGTTAGGTTACCCTTTAACAGTATCGTATGGCCTCTGTTCCATTATGAGACAGAAGCCTTCAAAATGACTGACCTTGACTTTGACCTTCCAACCTCGAAATCAAATTTACTGGTGTCCTTGACCTCCCTATGAGATTCCCCATTATGACTTCTAATTGGTGCTTAATAGGGACATATGCGCTAACTGAGATGATATGTTAAAAATATAAGTAACCTTAAAGGTAACAATTCAATGTCAGTCAAGGTCAAATCTGATGCTGCAATTGGACTCCCCATAAGTCACTTCCTATTGGTGCTTGGCAGTAGTAACATGTGGCCTAACTCAGCCCCTTTATGAAATATAAGTCTTAACAATCTGAGTCGCCTTGAATTTTACCTTTTAGAATAAGGCCATATGAGGTCACTCAAGGTCAAATCTGATGTTGCGGTTGGACTTCCTGTCAGTGTCTAATGGTAACCGCATGTCTATCTCTCACCGTTTAGCTGCTTCACAAGTTTTCAACTCGTATCATTGACCCAAAATTTCGGACAAAGTTTCTTAAAATCTGACCGCTTCCGGGGAATCACCACCACCACCACCACCACTACACCACTAAAATCAAGGTTATTGGTTAAATACGTTTTGAGGTAAATATTAAAAAGGCACACTGACACAAATTTAAACCAAATTAATAATCCCCGTCCAACAAAAATGTGACGGTGTTGAGTAATTATCACCATTATTTTAAACACTTCAGATGGGGAACACTGCCAGTTGTCCAGTTTTAACGCCACCTGCAGTCCGGATGAGGTTATCGTCATGGAGAATGCTACGTTTGGGCGCATGCGCCTTGGATCCTGTGTGACGTCAGACCTGGGCTACGTCGGTTGTTCGGCAAATGTCCTGGACATTGTGGACCGACGGTGCTCCGGCAGGCATCGCTGTAGGATTCCCATCCCAGACGAGGCTATCGCCAAGAGAGGAACATGCCTGGGTGAACTCAAGTCGTACCTACAGACTAGCTACGTCTGTCAGAAAGGTAGGAAATACATACGTAGCAATATGCATGTAGCAACTGTGGCAACTGCTCCAGTTCCTTTTAGGTTTTGAAACATGTTCCCGCTATATATATAGCAAGAGAAACTCCACTTGCTTAACTGGGAGACACATGTTGGATATATAATAAGCGTGTTCACCTCTCCGTTCATTTGTAAGTATATATAGGAACTGTTTATAACACCACGTGAAAGTAAAGGTCAAATTGAAATTTAACTCTCACAATTTCTCAGATCCAACCGCCTATATTCAGAGTTTAGTACCCTCAACATTAAGGCATTTAAGAATTAAGCCGCCCATAATGGATCACTTGCATTGGTGATCTTGAAAGAGTGAGGTTTCGCTGTTTAGTTTGACTCGGTGACGATACGTCTATGTCGTCCATTGCAGTGACGACGGTGGACCCGGGTCGGTGCCGCTCTCGCTGTCGCTCTGTTCCTGTCACCGACCCGTCTGGTTACCTGGCCAGCATCGTGAGCCAGGAGTCCGGCTGTGGCACCCCCGGCTGTCCCTGGCTGATACAGGGGTCGCCCGGGCAGACCATCAACATCTCCCTCGTCAACTTTGACTGGAAGGACCCCAGCTCTCGCGGTCACCCTGGACGATCTAACTGCCAGGTATGCCACACAATTCAAAATATATATTCCTACCAACCCCCCACTGTGTAGACAAAATGCGAACGTGTGTACAGTGGAACCTGGGAATTAGGGACACCCAAGGGACTGTCAGAGACTGTCCTGAATTCTGAGAGGGGTCTTATTTCTCAGGTCCATTTCTATGTAATGAATAGACTAGGGGCTGAAGTAGCTGTCCTTAATTTCCAGGCTGTCCCCATTTCTCAAGTGGTCTGAAAGACAGGTTTCACTGTATATTACTTATATGCATTATTGGCCAAAATTATTGTAACACACATGCAGAGTAGTCCTTTGACTTTCTTAGAATTCCCTCAATGAAATTTTCATCGGAGTAATACAGCATTGAAACATCTTGTGAGAAGCATTCAGCTACACTGCACATCTAAAACTGCACGAGACAACTGTTTTGCCTGAGAGTGTATTGTTATCTGTTTATATATTTTATTTGTATTCCACTGTTGTTGAAATGAAGGTGCATGTAGATAGATATTGTTTAGTAAATAAGCTTCAAATATCAATATAAATTAAGAGGACACATGCAGCATACCGCTCAAGGGTAATCGTGAATCCGTGTATGCAATAGCAATAGCTATAATTACTATGGGAATGCTTAACTTTGATTCAGTCGGACTCATCATGCCCAGAAGGTGTACCTTCAAGTTGTATTCACTCACTTTTTCCGCAAAAGCTTACTACACCTGCGTCCCGGGCAATACTCGGGGACCCAGCTTTTACGGTGGCGGTAACAATTTGCGGATTCGAACAAATTCCCCAGTGTCTCCCATCCCATTAGAACCACTTTTGACTTGCGATTGATTGTTCCGGGCATTCCCGTTGCCCCGGGCCCCATTATTTACCGGCATGCAGGCACTCTCCCCCAGCCCATCTCCAGGCCCTGCAGGGTAATGGAGGACGGTGACTGAAGCCCCTCCAGCCCCCTCCGACCCACCAGGGTTCTCCGGGGACCCGTGCCGTCCGCCCGACTGGCGTTAACCCCGGCTTTGCACCATTCCCCGTACTGCGGCCCGGAGAACAAATCCATTACAGACAGCCGTATTGTGGCACCCCTGTCCACATCCACGGCGAAGCAGTTCCAACGTTTCCCAGCAGATTAAAGCACCTGCTCCTCGCAGGATCAATTATGCCAGGCTAAGATTTTGAGAACCGTGTAAGACCAATCTGGCAATTACATGTGTTTGCTTTAAATGAAACCGGGTTTGCTTGTCAATGATTGGGCATATGGTTTTGATGTACAGTAGAGCCTCTCCTGTTTAAAAAAACGCTTTGAATTTTGGCCCACATCAGCATTATTAACAGGTCACAACCCACACCTATTGTGTCAGTGTGTATTTTTTCTCGCAGACAACATCCACATCAACTTATAAGTTGCTGTAGACAACATCTACAGAGACCAAAATTCGTATAGTCGTATATAGCGCTAGGATTGTATTTAGAAATCACCATCAAATATCCCTAGCTCTTCCAAGAATATGCTGTCATAGTGAAAGGTATAGTAGGTACCGTATGACCGCGGCCGGGTAGTGTAGTGGTTGAGCGTTCGCCTGGCATGCGGGAGGTTGGTGGTTCGATCCCCTGCCGCGTCAAACAAAAGACGTTAAAATTTGAGGTTCTGCTG
>JAAUYG010133620.1_pt1 | contig 16350 bp, 13 predicted proteins | sample 7278091 | NCBI WGS metagenome assembly JAAUYG01 (sample SAMN14350201, study PRJNA611818) | marine sediment metagenome | isolation source: surface marine sediment (0.6m) | place: French Polynesia: Moorea | collected 2018-08 | reverse complement strand
CGGCAGGTGGTCCAATGAGCCTCACAAGCCGGCAGATCGGCCTCTATGCGGCGGTCCTGGTCGCCGGGATCATGGCGCCGCTGGTCTTTCCCGCCTACACCAACCAGCTCTCGGTGCTCTGGGTCATGATCCTCTTCGCCCTGACCTGGGACATCATGGGCGGACAGATGGGCTACAATTCGCTCGGCAACATCTTCTTCTTCGGCGCTGGCATGTACATCTGCGCGGTGGCGCAGATCGGCCTCTATTACGACGTCGGCGACTACACCTCGGCCTTCGGCGCGATCAAGGTCGACTTCACCTTCGAGCAGTACTACACGGGCCTGGCGGTGGGCCTGGTCGTGGCCGCGATCCTTTCGGCCTTCTTCGCCGTGATCTTCGGCTGGATCGTCTTCGGCCTCCGAGGGCCCTACTTCGCCATCGGCACCCTGGGCGTGGCGATCGCCGCCGGCGAACTGATCGGCGCCTGGGAGTGGGTCGGCGGCGGCGGCGGCATCTCCATGCCGACCTATCCGGGCGAGCCGGACACCCGCTCGCTGATCTACTACTTCCTCTCGATGGCGGCCGCGGTCGCGACCTTCGTCTTCCTGCGTTGGCTCTACGCCACACGCTTCAAGCTGGCGATCAACGCCATCCGGGACGACGAGGAGAAGGCCGAGGCCATGGGCCTGCACACGGTGCGCCACAAGACCGTGGCCTGGGCCATCGCCGCCTTCTTCCTCGGCATCTCGGGCGGCATCTTCGGCAACATGATCGGCTTCATCGAGCCCCTCGAGGTCGCCTTCCCGACGGTCACCTTCGGCATCTTCATGGTCGTCATGGCCCTGCTCGGCGGCAAGGGCACGCTCTGGGGGCCCGTCCTCGGGGCGACCCTGTTCCACGTGATCAAGGAGGTCACCTGGACCCACCTGGAAGGCTGGCAATGGGTCGCCCTGGGCCTGATCCTGATCGTCAGCGTGGTCTACTTCCAGCAGGGCATCCTGGGCTGGGCGCAGGACCGCTGGCCGGAGTTCTTCGGCATCCGGGTCGAGGCGGCCCCGGCGGAGGTCGACGAGGCGCGTCGCGCCGAGCCGCGGAGGGCGGGCGAATGACCCTGCAGATCGAAGTCGAGAACGTTTCCAAGGCCTTCGGCGGCGTCCAGGCCAATCGCGACATCTCGCTATCGGTGCCGCAGGGCCGGATCACCGGCCTGATCGGCCCCAACGGTTCGGGCAAGACCACCCTCTTCAACTCGGTGGTCGGCTACCATCCCATCGACAGCGGCTCGATCCGCTTCGAGGGCCGCGAGATCTCCAAGCTGCGGGTCCCGCAGATCGCCCGTCTGGGGCTTCTGCGGACCTTCCAGCAGACCCGAATCTACGCCAAGATGAACTGCGTGGAGAACATGCTGATCTCGGTGCCGCACCGCAGCGGCGGCTGGTCGACCATGTTCGGGGAGTTTCCCGCGGAGCTCACGGACAAGGCTGAGCACCTGCTGGAGTTCGTCGGCCTTTACAGCAAGCGCAAGCTGATCTCGGGCGACCTCTCCTTCGGCCAACAGAAGCTGCTGGAGTTCGCCATGGCGCTGATGAACGAGCCCAAGACGCTGCTGCTCGACGAGCCCACGGCGGGCATCAATCCGACCCTGATCAACGGGCTGATCGACCGCCTGAAGCGCGCGAACGAGGAGTTCGGCATCACCCTTTTCGTCATCGAGCACAACATGCGCGTGATCATGAACCTGGCCGAGCGGATCTACTGCCTGGCGCACGGCGAGCTGCTGGCCGAGGGTAAGCCCGAGGAGATCCGCAACGACCAGCGGGTCATCGACGCCTACCTGGGAGCACACTGATGCCCGAGTCCGACGACCGCTCGGCAGACGGCCCGGGAAACCGGGATCAAGACCCGAAGGACAAGGTCACCGGCTACGGCAGCGGCTCCGTCGAGACCGTGATCTCGGTCGACGAGGTCAACCGCCAGGCCGCGGCCATCGCCGAGGCCGGCGTCCCGGTCGAGCGGGTCGCCGAGCTGGCCGGGCCCGAGCCCTTCGTGACCATCGAGAGGCTGCGCGCCGGCTACGGCAAGATGGAGATCCTGCACGACTTCAACCTGCAGGTCGCCCGGCGGCAGTCGCTCTGCCTGATCGGTCCTAACGGCGCCGGCAAGTCGACCGTGCTGCATTCGATCTTCGGCTTCACCAATATCTTCGACGGCCGCATCTCGGTCGGCGGCGAGGACGTCACCCGCCTCTCCTCCAAGGACAAGCTGAGGACCGCCGGGATCGCCTACATCCTGCAGGACAAGTCGGTCTTCCCCGGCATGACCGTCGAGGAGAACCTCTGGATGGGCGGCTACCTGATGGACAAGCCGACCCGGGCCAAGGAGAAGGCCGAGGAGATCTTCGGCAAGTATCCGCGCCTGGCGGAGCGGCGCTCGCACCCGGCCAAGGTTCTGTCCGGCGGCGAAAGGCGCCTGCTGGAGATCTCCCGGGCGCTGGTCATGGATCCCGAGGTGCTGCTGGTCGACGAGCCCTCGATCGGCCTCGAGCCGCGCTTCATCGACATGGTCTTCGAGATCCTCGACGATCTGCAGAAGGTCGAGGGCAAGACGATCATCATGGTCGAGCAGAACGCCAAGAAAGGCCTGGAGTTCGCCGATATCGGCTATGTCCTGGTTTCCGGCCAGCTGGCCAGGGCAGGCCCCGGCAAGGAGCTGCTCGCCGATCCCGAAGTCGGCCGGCTGTTCCTCGGCGGCTAGCCGGCGACCGAACTTGTTCACGCCGCCGCCGTCACGCTACTGTAACGCGGCTTCTTGAGACATGACGTCTCGGATATTTAGCGGCCTGGGAGGGCTTCAGGAATGGAGATGTCCGGGGAATACCGGATCGCCGCGGCGCGGGAGAAGGTCTGGGCCGCCCTCAACGACCCCGAGGTCCTGAAGCAGGCGATTCCCGGCTGCCAGGAGCTCGAGCGGACGGCGGACAACGAGTTCACCGCCAAGGTCCGGGCCAAGGTCGGGCCGGTCTCGGCGACCTTTACCGGCAAGGTCAACCTCGCCGACATGAACCCGCCCGAAAGCTATACCATCGCCGGCGAAGGCCAGGGCGGTGCTGCCGGCTTCGCCAAAGGCAGTGCCGCGATCCGGCTGAGTGAAGACGGTGCGGTGACGGTGCTCAACTACGACGCCAAGGCCCAGGTCGGCGGCAAGCTGGCGCAGATCGGCTCGCGCCTGATCGGCGGCACCGCCCAGAAGCTGGCCGACGAGTTCTTCGGCAACTTCAGCGAGCTCGTGGCGCCGGCCGCGGAGGAAGTCCCGGCCGAGGCCGTGCCTGCCCCCGCGGCGCCGGCCGCCGAACGGCGGGGCCTGTCACCGGTGATATGGATCCTCGGCCTGGTCGTGGTCGTGGCCCTGCTGCTCTTCCTTTTCGGCGCTGCCTCCTGAAGACCCGACTGCCGGCTTTTCTCTCGTCAAGACCTCCGGACCGGAAGCCGGCCTGCCGACCGCGCCGGGCCCGCCGTCGTGCGCGCCAAGAGACTGGCCCGGAAGGCCGATTTCTTCTTCAAAATTAACGAATTCTTTCATTCTCCAGCGCTGGATTCTCCTTGGCCCGTCGAGCCGGGCCGGAGGCACGGCGGAGCGTCCGCGGAGCCCGGTCCTGAGTGGCTGAAATATACTAATGTTTCAATTGCTTAGATATTTCTCGATCACGAGCGCGCTGGCGATCATCTGCATGACGCTGATCGCCGTCGTGCTCTACCGGAACAGCGCCATCGAAGAGGTGGTGGTCGCTGCGGAATCCCACAACGTCGCGCTGGCCCGCGCCCTCTCCAACACCCTTTGGAACGACTACGGGCCCTACGTCACGACGCTGCAGGAGCAGGACGGCGACAGGCTCCGGGACCGGCCGGAGACGCAGGAGCTGCACCGACAGGTGCGGGAACTGACGCGCGGCCTTCCGGTCCTGAAGATCAAGATCTATCGGATCGATGGCCTTACCGTCTACTCCTCCCAGGCCAGCCAGATCGGCGAATGGAAGGACAACGCCGGCTTCCGCCGCGCCGCCGAAGACGGCAAGCCCGCCAGCGAGCAAAGCTTCCGCAACACCTTCAGCGCCTTCTCAGGCGAGATGCAGAACCGCGACCTCGTGGAGAGCTACATCCCGATCGAGGGCCCGGAAGGCGGTGTCGAAGCGGTCATGGAGGTCTACTCCGACGTGACCCTCGCCATGGCCCGGGTGACGAACAACACGATCAGCTACCTCGGCGGCCTGTTCCTGATCAGCCTGGCTCTTTACTCCCTGCTCTACGTGATCGTGCGGCGCGCCGACCGCATCCTGAACCGCCAGTACGTCGCGCTCGACGAGGCCAGGACCAACCTGCAGGCGAAGAACGGCCTGCTGGAGCATGAAGTTCAGCAGCGCCGCCGTGCTGAGTCGGCGCTCAAGGACGCGCAGCAGGACCTCGAGGTCCGGGTCGAGGAGCGCACCCGGGAACTGCGTCGCGAGGTCACGGAGCGACGTCAGGCGGAAACCGCCCTGCGCAACGCCAAGGACGACGCCGAGGCCGCGAACCAGTCCAAGTCCGAGTTTCTGGCCAACATGAGCCATGAGATCCGGACCCCCCTGAACGGCATCATCGGCATGGCGGGCATGCTGCTCGATTCCAACCTCAGCGAGGACGACCACCACTACGCCGAGGTGATCCGCCATTCCGGCGAATCGCTCAAGGCGATCATCAACGACATCCTCGATTTCTCGAAGATCGAGGCCGGACGCCTGCAGCTCGAGACCGTCGACTTCGATCTCCCGACGCTGCTCGACGGCGTGGTTCAGATCCTGACCCCGGAAGCCCACGGCAAGGGGCTGGCGCTGCCGGTCTTCCTCGACCCCGAGGTGCCCGGCCGGCTCTGCGGCGACGAGGCCCGGCTCCGTCAGATCCTGCTCAATCTGATCGCCAATGCGATCAAGTTCACCGGGGCCGGCGGCGTCGCCACGCAGATCACGCTGCTCGACGACATCGCCGCCGACCGGAGCGTGGTCCTGAGGTTCGAGGTCGTGGACTCGGGGATCGGCATCGCAAGCCAGGCGCAGAACCGGATCTTCGAACAGTTCACCCAGGTCGACAGCTCCGCCTCGCGCCGCCACGGCGGCGCCGGCCTCGGGCTCGCCATCTGCAAGCGCCTGGTCAGCGCCATGGGCGGCGAACTGGGCGTCGTCAGCCAGCTGGGCGAAGGCAGCCGCTTCTGGTTCACCCTGCCCTTGGGCCGCCAAGACGACGAGGCAGCGGACGCCGACTGGCTTGAAGGCCTGAGGGGCGCCTGCGCCGGCCTCAAGGTTCTGGTCGTCGACGACAACCCGGTCAACCGGCGCGCCTTCGAGGACCAGCTGGCCGTGCTCGGCTGCGAGACCTCGGTCCTGCCCGATGCGATCTCGGCGTTCGAAGCCCTGAAGACCGCGGCGGAAAGCGCCGCGCCCTTCAACATCGCGATCATCGATCACTTGATGCCCGGAACAGACGGGCTCGCGCTGTCCAAGATGATCCGGGCGGCGCCGGCGCTGGCGGACCTCAAGCTGGTCATCGCCTCGGCGGCCGGGCTGCGCAACACCGGCAAGGCGGCGCGCGAGATGGGCTTCGACGTGGCGCTTTCCAAGCCGCTGCGGCCGAACAGCCTGGTCAAGTGCCTGCGCGCGCTACTGGCCGATGCCCCCGCCGCCGCGGCCGAGGGCAGCAAGGCCCCGGCCGAGACTGACGCGCGCTCCCGTTCGACCGTTCGGGTCCTGCTCGCCGAGGACAACCCGGTGAACCAGCGGGTGATGATCGCGCTGCTTGCCAAGTCCGGCGTGCGGGTCGACGTCGCCGGCAACGGCGTGGAGGCGATCGAGGCCGTGCGCAGCCGGCCCTACGACCTGATCCTGATGGATATCCAGATGCCCGAACTGGACGGCGTGCAGGCGGCGCGCCGGATCCGCGAGCTGGAAGGCGAGATGGGTCACATCCCGATCATCGCGGTTACCGCCCATGCCATGAAGGGGGATCGCGAGAAGTACCTTCAGGCCGGGATGAACGACTATCTGCCCAAGCCGATCAACCGCGCCGAGCTGCTGAGCAAGATCGACTACTGGGCCGATCGGCGCCGCGCGGAACCCGGCCAGGCCGAAGCCGGCCAAGCCGGCGCCAAGAAGAAGTCGGGGGCCGGGACCCGGAAATCGAGACGTCAAGGCAAAGCCGGCTGAGCCCTGACCCTGGGAATCCGCCGTCCGCCGCCCCTCGTTCGCCCGCCTCAATCCCGCGATCCGGCCCGTGTCCTGGGTTTTTCTTAGTGACGCGCTGGCAGCGCCTTGGTACATGATTTAAGAGCCCTCAGACACGGTCATGGCCGTGATCGAGGCGGCGGTGCGGGAAAACATCCGTAGCGAGAACGACCCGCAGAAAGGGTCGCAAATCAGTCCATAGGGAGGAGATCCGAATGCCCAGCGTAACGATGACGGTCAACGGGCAGCAAGTGACCCGTGACGTCGAGGGGCGCACTCTGCTCACCGATTTTCTGCGTCAGGACCTGGCCCTGACCGGCACCCACGTCGGCTGCGACACCAGCCAGTGCGGCGCCTGCGTCGTCCACGTCGACGGCAAGTCCGTCAAGGCCTGCACCATGCTGGCGGTCCAGGCCGACGGCGCCGAGGTCACGACCATCGAGGGCCTAGCCCAGAACGGCGAGCTGCACCCCATGCAGGCGGCCTTCAAGGAGCACCACGGCCTGCAATGCGGCTTCTGCACCCCGGGCATGGTCATGAGCGCGGTCGATCTGGTGAACACCAAGGGTGAGGCCAGCGAGACCGAGATCCGCGACTGGCTGGAAGGCAACATCTGCCGCTGCACCGGCTATCACAACATCGTCAAGGCCATCCAGGCCGGCGCGAAGGCGATGAGGAGCTGAGCCATGCCGGACACAGGAATTGGCGCCAGCGTTCGCCGCAAGGAAGATCAGCGCTTTCTCACCGGCAAGGGCCGCTACACCGACGACCTCAACCGGCCCGGCCAGGTTCATGCCGTCTTCGTGCGCTCGCCGCACGCCCATGCCAGCGTCGCCTCGATCAACAGCGATGCCGCCGCGGCCGCGCCGGGCGTGATCGCGGTCTTCACCGGCAAGGACATGGAGGCCGACGGCGTCGGTTCCCTGCCCTGCGGCTGGACCGTCACCGACAAGCACGGCGAGCCCCACAAGGCCCCCGACCACTTCCCCCTGGTCCGCGACAAGGTCCGCTACGTCGGCGACCACGTCGCGGTGGTCCTCGCGGAATCGGCGATCCAGGCCAAGGACGCCGCCGAACTGGTCGAGGTCGACTACCAGATGCTGCCGGCCAACGTCGATCCGGCGCAGGCCATGGACGGCCCGTTGCTGCACGACAACGCCCCGAGCAACCTCTGCTACGACTGGGAGCTGGGCGATGAGGCGGCGGTCGACGAGGCGCTGTCGCGGGCGGCCCACGTCACCACGGTGAACCTGGTCAACAACCGCCTGATCCCCAACGCCATCGAGCCCCGGGCGGCGATCGCCGAGTTCGATACCGGCACGGACAGCTACACGCTCTACTCGACCAGCCAGAACCCGCACCTCCTGCGGCTGATCCTCTGCGCCTTCGTGCTCGGGATCCCCGAGTCCAAGCTGCGCGTGATCGCGCCGGACGTCGGCGGCGGCTTCGGCTCCAAGATCTACTGCTACGCCGAGGAGACGGTCTGCACCTGGGCCGCCAGGAAGACCGGACGGCCGGTGAAGTGGACCGGCGAGCGCTCCGAGTCCTTCCTCGCCGACGCCCACGGCCGCGACCACATGACCCAGGTCCAGCTCGGCATGGATGCCGACGGCAAGTTCGTGGCCATGAAGGTCGACACCACGGCCAACCTCGGCGCCTACCTGTCGAACTTCGCGACCTGCGTGCCGACCTATCTCTACGCCACCCTGCTGGCGGGGCAGTACACGACCCCGGTCATCCACTGCAACGTCAAGGCGGTCTTCACCAATACCGCACCGGTCGACGCCTACCGCGGCGCCGGCCGGCCGGAAGCGACCTACGTCATCGAGCGGGTCGTCGAGGCCGCCGCACGGGAGATCGGCGTCGATCCGGCGGAGCTGCGCAAGCGCAACTTCGTGCCGCCCGACGCCTTCCCCTACGCCACGCCGGTCGCCCTGACCTACGATTCCGGTCAGTACGCGCTGGCCATGGACAAGGCCCTGGAGCTGATCGACTACGCCGGCTTCCCGGCCCGGCGCGAGGCCTCCAAGGCCAAGGGCAAGCTGCGCGGCATCGGCTTCTCCGCCTACATCGAGGCCTGCGGCATCGCGCCCTCGGCGGTGGTCGGCTCGCTGGGCGCCGGCGTCGGCCTCTACGAGTCCGGCCAGGTCCGCTTCAACCCGACCGGCACGGTCTCGGTCTTCACCGGGTCGCACAGCCACGGCCAGGGCCACGAGACGACCTTCTCGCAGCTGGTCTCCGACACCCTCGGGGTGCCGATCGAGAACGTCGAGGTCGTCCACGGCGACACCGGATCGATCCCCTTCGGCATGGGCACCTACGGCTCGCGTTCGCTGGCCGTGGGCGGCTCGGCGCTCAGCAAGGCCTGCGACAAGATCATCGAGAAGGGCAAGAAGATCGCCGCGCACCTGATGGAGGCCTCGGTCGACGACATCGAGTTCGACCAGGGCACCTTCCGGGTCGCCGGCACGGACAAGGAGAAGGCCATCGGCGAGATCGCCTTCGCCGCCTACGTGCCGCACAACTATCCGGAGGACCTGGAGCCGGGCCTCGACGAGACCTCGTTCTACGACCCGCTGAACTTCACCTATCCGGCGGGCACCCATGTCTGCGAGCTCGAGATCGACCCGGAGACCGGGGTGATCGAGATCGCCGACTGGGCCGCGGTCGACGACTTCGGCAAGGTGGTCAACCCGATGATCGTCGAGGGTCAGGTCCATGGCGGCATCGCCCAAGGCGTCGGACAGGCCATGCTGGAGAACTGCGTCTATGACGCCGAAGGCCAGCTCCTGACCGGCTCCTACATGGACTACTGCATGCCGCGGGCCGACGACCTGCCGTCCTTCAAGGTCGAGACCACCGAGACGCCCTGCCCGCACAACCCCTTGGGGGTGAAGGGCTGCGGCGAGGCGGGCGCGATCGCGGCCCCCGCCGCCTTCATGAACGCGGTGACCGACGCCCTGGGCACGGAGGACATCGCCATGCCGGCCAGCCCGGAGAAGGTCTGGCGGATCGCACAAGCGGCCCAGGCGGCCGAGTAAGGGAGGATGTGCCATGTATGAGTTCAACTACCATCGTCCCGCCAGCCTCGACGCCGCCGCAAGCGCATTGAGCGGCGCCGGCGAGGGCAAGATCGTCGCCGGCGGCATGACCTTGATCCCGACGCTCAAGCAGCGCCTGGCTCAGCCCTCCGACCTGATCGACCTCAGTGCGATCGCCGACCTCCGGGGTATCTCCGAGGACGGCGGCAGCATCGTGGTCGGCGCCATGACCACCCATGGCGAGGTGGCGAACGATGCCACCGTCAAGGCCAAGATCCCGGCCCTCGCCGACTTGGCCGAAGGCATCGGCGACGTCCAGGTCCGCAACCGCGGCACCATCGGCGGCTCGATCGCCAACGCCGATCCGGCCGCGGACTATCCGGGCGGGCTGGTCGGCCTGGGCGCGACGGTCCGAACCAACAAGCGCGAGATCGCGGCAGAGGACTTCTTCACCGGCATGTTCGAGACCGCGCTCGCCGAGGACGAGATCGTCACGGCCGTGGCCTTCCCGGTCCCGGACAAGGCGGCCTACGCCAAGTTCGCCAATCCGGCCTCGCGCTACGCCATCGTCGGTGTCCTGGTCAGCCAGGGCGCGGGCGGCGTTCGCGTCGCGGTGACCGGCGCCGGGCCCTCGGTGTTCCGGGTCCCGGAGATGGAGCAGGCCTTGGCGTCGGACTTCTCGGCCGCCGCCATCGAAGGCATCTCGGTCCCGGCCGACGGCCTCAACGGCGACATCCATGCCAGCGCCGAGTACCGCGCCCACCTGGTGGGGGTTATGGCCCGGCGGGCGGTCGCGGCCGCGGGCTGACGAAGGGCCCTTGATTTCGCTGCAAGGCCCGGCGGTCCTCGCGAGGGACCGCCGGGCCTTGGCTTTTCGGCGCCGCGAGGACCGGCCGGTTGGAAGACGGGCAACCTGGCAGGGCGCGAGGCTAGAGGATCATGCGGGCTTGGCGTCGCGTCGCCTTCTCCTCTCTCACCCTCTTCGCCGTCCTGGCGCTGGGCGCCTATGCCGCGCGGCACCAGATCGTTGCCTATGTCGCCAAAGACCTGCTGTCGCGCCCTGGCCACCCGGAGGCCGCCCTCGAGGTCGTCGAGATCTCGCCCTGGCGCACCCGCCTCATAGAGGTCGACTCGGCCGGCCTGCGGGCCGAGACGATCACGCTGCACTACGACCCTTTGGCGGTCCTTGCCGGCGAGCTCTCGAAGATCGAGATCGAAGCTGCGCGCTTCGAGCTTGACCTGACACGCCCAGGGCCCGACGGCCCCTTCGAGATCCCGGCGCTGCCGCCGATCCAAGTCACCGCGGGCCAGCTCGCCTTGGTCCTGCCGCAAGGACGGATCCAGGTCGACCTCGAGGCGGAGTTGGAGCGCGCACCCGACGGCCTGCTCCAAGGCGAGGCCCGCTTCGGCGGCCGTTCGGACCTGGGCAGCGTCGATGGCAAGCTGCGGCTGGGCCGCGACGGCGAGCTCGCGCTGGAGCTCGCGGCAGGCCTGGGCGCCGAGAGCCTGCTTTGGGAGGAACTGGGGCAACTGCGCCCGGAGGCGGGCGCGCTGAAGGGCGAGCTGAAGCTTGCCGCCTCGCCAAGCGTCCAAGACGGCCTTCCGGACTCTCTGTCCCAATGGCTGCGCCTGGCGACGGCCAGCGCGCCGGCCGGGAACCTGCGCCTGAAACTGGACGAACTGCGCTGGCCCGGCCTGGAGCAGGGGATCTCCCTGGAGCTTCCCCTCGCCTTCCGCGGCGCGGCGGGCGGCCTCGAGGTCGCCTTGCCGCCCGCGGTCGACCTGACCGGTCTTCCGGGCCTGCACGCCCTTGCCGGCGATCAGGAGATCGCCGCCGACCTCCTGCGGTCGCTGGCGGACGCGACCAGGCTCGCCTTGGGCGGGGACGAGGGTGCCTCGTCGGTGATCCGCCTCGAGCCCGAGACCGAGGGCGGCGCCCTATCCTTCGCGGGCCGCCTGAGCGTCGAAGCGGCGGGGCGCGACCGTTTGACCCTTGCCGGCCGGGCCAGCCTGGCGCTGGACCCGTCGCTGCAGCCCGGCGCTTTCCGCATCGAAGGCCTGCAGGCGGCATTGTATGACGTGACCTTGGGCGGCCGCACAGTGGAGTCCCTGGGCTTCGACGGATCGCTCGCGGGCGACGCCAAGGCCATCCGGGCCGAGGGCGACCTGCGGGCCGCGCTGCGCGATGTCCGGATCGATGCCTTCAGCTTCGGAGGCGCCCGCTTCGAGGGGCCTTTGGCACTCGACGTGGGGCCGGAGGGCGCGCGCGCCACGCTGACCGGCGACGGGACGCTGTCCTGGGAAGCGGCGCGTTCGGCTCTGGCTTTCGCCCTGCCCGAGGCGCATCGCCTGCGCCTGGCCGGCCTTCGGGTCCGGCAGCAGGCTGCCGGGCTGTCCTACGAGGCCGAGGCCGATCCCGGCGAGATGACCTTTCGCATCGACGATCCGGACTCGCCCCTGGATCTGCGCACAGAGTTCCAGCCCCTGCAGATCGCCGGCCGCTGGTCCGAGGCGGAAGGCCTCGACCTCGAGGCCAGGATTCCGGTGCGGCGGCTCTCGGTGCCACAGCTCGAGCTGGAGGCCCGTGAGGTCCTGGCGACGGAGACCCTGCGGCCGGCCGAGGGGCTCGCCCGGGTTTCGGTGACCGTGGCCGAGCTCCGCCAGACCGGCGACGAGCCGGTCGTCGCGCCGCTCAAGGTTCAAGGCCGGCTGGATCACGGTGCCTCGCCGCTCACCTTCACGGCGGAGGGCTTTACGCCGGCGGGCGCCCGGCTCTTCGTGCTGCGGGGCCGGCACGACATCGACCGCGGCAGCGGCAGCGCGGAGGTTTCCCTGGCCGAGGACCTCTTCGGCCCGGCGCCGCGGCCTTTGCCGGAGCTGGTCCCGGCCGCACCGGACATCGTCGTCACCGGAGGCAAGGTCGAGGGTGAAGCGGCGTTCGGCTGGCGCGACGGCGACCTCAGCGGCTCGGGCCGCCTCCTCCTTTCCGAGGTGGCACTGAAGAGTCCGGCCCTGGCCCTGGAGGGCCTGGCCGGCGAACTGGCCTTCGCGCAGATCTTTCCGCTGCGCAGCGAGCCCGGCCAGACTCTGACCGCGCGGCGCCTGGATCTGGGCGAGACCTTGAGCGATATCAGCGCCCGCTTCGCGGTCTCGGCCCAGGGGCCGGAGCAGGCGCTGGTCATCGACATCGACAAGGCCGAGGCCCGCTCCTTCCTCGGGCCATTGTCGGTGACCGGCGGCCGCGCCGAGCCGCAATCCGGCCGCTACCGGCTGCCCCTGCAGCTCGCCGACCTAGACCTGGGCAAGCTGAGCAAGACAGCGGCCATCGAGGGCCTGGACGGCGAAGGCCATCTGAGCGGCCTGATCCCCCTGGAGATCTCCGGCAAGGAGCTCCGCATCACGGACGCCAGCCTGACCAACCGGGACGCGGGAGTCCTGCGCTTCCGCTCCGAGACGGCGGCCAAGGCCCTGGCTGCCGGGGGCGAGCCCGTGGAACTGATGCTCCAGGCCCTGGAGGACTTCCGATATGAAGAGCTGAAGCTCAGCGCCAACACGGCCGACGGCGAGGAACTCGAGCTCTTCGTCACCACCCTGGGCAAGAACCCTGCGGTCTTGGAAGGCCACCCCTTCCGCTTTAACATCCGACTGACGAGCAATCTTCCGCAGCTGGTCGAGGCCTTGCGGCAAGGCGACGGCTTGACCCAAGGAGTGCTGGGCAAGCTGTGGAAGTTTCAGCCCTAGCCTGCGTATAGGAACTGAGGGCGCGAGGTGCCGCATAGAGGGGCGCCTCGGCCTGAAACAAGCTTGGGGAAAAGGGGGTAAAAACGCCGTGAGCCACGGTCGAGCCGAGAAAGAGCCGAGACCTGCGATCTTGCCGGGCCTGCTGGCCTGCCTGGTGCTGGCGGCCTGCCAGCCGACGGTCAAGGTCGAGGCACCGAAGGAGCCGATCACGATCAACCTCAACATCAAGCTCGACGCCGAGGTGCGGGTGAAGCTCGAAGAACAGGCGGACGAGGACATCGCCGCCAATCCGGACATCTTCTAGGCAGGGTCAGGATATGAAGCTTTTCAATTCCTTGAGGGTTTTTCTTGTCGCGGCGGCTTTGGTCCTCGCCCCCGCCGTGCTGCAGCCGGCGGCCGCGGATCAGCTCGACGACCTTCGGGCCCAGGGCCAGGTCGGGGAACGCTTCGACGGCTACGCCGAGGCGCGCGGCGGCGCTTCCAAGGCGGCCCGCGCCCTGGTCGACAAGGTCAATGCGCAGCGCCGGGAGATCTACGAGAAGCGGGCCAAGCAACAAGGCGTAAGCGCCGATCAGGTGGGCCGGGTCTATGCCGCTGAGATCATCAAAAAGCTGCCCGGCGGGGCCTGGATCCGGACCGAGGACGGCTGGCAGCAGAAGTAATCCGCCGCTCCGGGTTGATCTTGCGCATTGCCAGGGTCCGCGGCGCCCTGCTACCAGATAGCCAGGCAAAGCAAGAACGGCCCGAAAATGGTTGATGTTCCCGCGATTCCGAGCTCGGTCGACGAGGCCCTCGCCCTGCTGGCGAAGGGCGACTACGTCGCCGACCGCAGCCTGGCTACGGCCCTGCACCTGGCGCTGACGCTGAAGCGGCCGCTGTTCCTGGAGGGCGAGGCCGGGGTCGGCAAGACCGAGATCGCCAAGGTCCTCGCGGAGACCCTGAACCGCCGCCTGATCCGGCTGCAGTGCTACGAGGGCCTGGACGTGGCCTCGGCGGTCTACGAGTGGAACTACCCGCGCCAGATGGTCGAGATCCGGCTGGCCGAAGCCACCGGCGTCGCCCAGCGCGAGACCCTGGACGAGGACATCTTCTCGGAGAAGTTCCTGATCGAGCGGCCCCTGCTCCAGGCCCTGCAGCCGCAGGTCGGCGGCGCGCCGGTGCTGCTGATCGACGAGCTGGACCGCACCGACGAGCCCTTCGAGGCCTTCCTGCTGGAGGTCCTGTCGGACTACCAGATCACCATCCCGGAGCTGGGCACGATCCGGGCGCCCGAGCCGCCGATCGTGGTCATCACCTCGAACCGGACCCGCGAGATCCACGACGCGCTCAAGCGGCGCTGCTTCTACTACTGGGTCGACTATCCCAGCGCCGAGCGCGAGCTGGAGATCCTGCGGGTCAAGGCGCCCCGGGCGGCGGAGCGCCTGTCCCGCGAGGTCGTGCTCTTCGTCCAGGAGCTGCGCGGCATCGATCTCTTCAAGCTGCCGGGCGTGGCCGAGACCATCGACTGGGTCGAGGCCCTGACCCAGCTCGACAAGGTCTCGCTCGATCCCGAGACCGTGGATTCCACCCTCGGCGTGCTGCTGAAGTACCAGGACGACATCGCCAAGATCCAGGGCAGCGAGGCGCAGCGGATCCTCGAGCAGATGAAGCAGGAGATGCTCGCCGTCCAGCCCGTCGGCGACTGATGCCAAGACGGGGAAATCGAGCGATCCCGCCTCGCCCTTCGACAGGCTCAGGAAGAGGCAGCGGAGCATCGACCCTCATGCTGAGCCTGTCGAAGTGTGAGGCCCCGGCACAGCGGCCAGAAGAGGTCCAGCGCCAAGCTCATGTCCGACGATAGTCTCCCTGACGTCGCCGCGCTGACCGAGGCGCCGCTGCCGAGCGGCAGGCTGGTCGAGAACATCCTCCATTTCGCGCGCACCCTGCGGGCGGCCGGGCTGCCGGTCGGGCCCGGCAAGGTGCTGCAGGCGATCCGCGCCGTCGAGGTCGCCGGCATCCAACGGCGCGAAGACTTCTACTGGGCGCTGCACGCCGTGCTGGTCAACCGCCGCGACCAGCGGGAGATCTTCGACCAGGCCTTCCACGTCTTCTGGCGCAACCCGAAGATCCTGGAAAAGATGATGAGCCTGCTGCTGCCCGACGTCCGGCCGAGCGCGACCGGCGGCCCGGAGGAAGAGCTGGAGCTGAGCCGCCGGGTGGCCGAGGCCCTGAAGCCCATCGCCCCCAGCCACGAGCCCGGCGGCGAAGGCGAGCAGGAGGAGATCGAGGTCGACGCGACCATGACCTGGTCGGGCCGCGAGGTCCTGCAGAAGATGGACTTCGAGAAGATGTCGGCCGAGGAGCTCTCGGCCGCCAAGACGGCGATCTCCCGCCTGCGCTTCTCCCTGCAGCAGATCCCGACCCGGCGCTTCGTCCCCCATCCGCGCGGCCGCCGCGCCGACCTGCGGCGCAGCCTGCGGGCGGCCCTGCGCTCCGGAACCGACACCATCCCGCTCAGGTGGCGTCGCCGGCGCCGGCGCCATCCGCCGCTGGTCGTGCTCTGCGACATCTCCGGCTCCATGGACCGCTACTCGCGCATGGCCCTGCACTTCATGCACGCGGTGACCAACGACCGCGACCGGGTGCACACCTTCCTCTTCGGCACCCGGCTGAGCAACATCACGCGCTTCCTGCGCCACAAGGACGTCGACGTCGCGCTGCAGCTGGTCTCGGAGAACGTGCTCGACTGGTCCGGCGGGACCCGGATCGGCGCCTGCCTGCACGACTTTAACAAGACCTGGGCCCGCCGGGTCCTGGGCCAGGGCGCGATCCTGCTGTTCATCTCCGACGGCCTGGACCGGGACAACGCCGAGGGCCTGGCCGGCGAGATGGAGCGCCTGCACAAGTCCTGCCGACGGCTGATCTGGCTCAATCCCCTCTTGCGCTACGAGGGCTACGAGCCAAGGTCTTTGGGAGCCCGGGCGATCATGCCGCATGTCGACGAGTTCCGCCCGGTGTACAATCTCGACAGCCTGGCCGAGCTCGCGGAGGTGCTGAGCCGGCCGATCACCCGGCGCGAGGAGGGCGTGAGCGAATGGCTGGACAGCATCCAATAGGCAGAGAGCCGGCGGACGACGTTCTGGCCCAGGCCGGCCGCTGGCTGGACGAGGGCCGCAAGGTCGCCCTGGCGACGGTGGTCTCGACCTGGGGCTCCTCGCCCCGCCCCGTGGGCAGCCAGCTCGCCGTCGACGAGGCCGGCAACATGACCGGCTCGGTCTCCGGCGGTTGCATCGAGGGCAGCGTGGTCGAGGAGGCCCTGCGGGTCATGGCCGGCGCCCCGCCGAAGCTGCTGGAGTACGG
>JAAUYG010081987.1_pt1 | contig 16351 bp, 8 predicted proteins | sample 7278091 | NCBI WGS metagenome assembly JAAUYG01 (sample SAMN14350201, study PRJNA611818) | marine sediment metagenome | isolation source: surface marine sediment (0.6m) | place: French Polynesia: Moorea | collected 2018-08 | reverse complement strand
TGCAAAAGTTAGGACCTGATGTGAGCGTAGTTAAAAGCAATTTTATGGACTCGGACGAGTCCTTATATTGTTTTAACATAGCGAACATCAGGTCCTAACGACCCTCATTCTGGCGGTCAGCCTTTGTCAGGGATGCGGGAAAACACTGGGCCACGATAAAATCCGATCCCAGGAGGTTTGGATCGGTTTTACCATAGATTAAAGTGGGATTACGGCGTTTTAGGGGGTTTAACGCCGGTTATTAGCTGGTGCTGCAATCTCTGCTGCGATCATGCAAAAGTTAGGACCTGATGTTCGCTACGTTAAAACAATATAAGGACTCGTCCGAGTCCATAAAATTTCCTTGCCACCAAGCACACTGATGGGTTCCACCCCTTTCTCAACCTCAGTGGACTCAACACTTCTCTTTATGTTGCAAAGTTCTGCTGAAGACCCTCACTTCTATTCTGAAGCATCTTAACAAGGCCGGTTGATGGTGTCGCTGGATCTCAAGGATGTCTAATTGCATGTGCCCATCCATCCCAATCACTGGCAGTACCTTCAGTTTGCCCTAGGAAACCCGGCAGGAGAGTTCATTGTTTATTAATGGAAGGTTCTCCCCTTTGGCTTTGCCACTGCCTCTCGAATTTTTACCAAACTCTTGGCTCCTGTAGTGGCTCACCTACATCTGCAGGGATGTCTCATGTATCCTTACATCGACAACATCTTCCATGCTCAGGCATATGCTAACCAGGTGGCTTGCACTCGTGACCTCATACTCGTGATGCCCCATCTCGGGTTTTTAATCAGCACAGTCAGGGGGTTGGTGTTCCCCTCCCTGGCTTGGACAGAAACGATTGTGCATGCAGCTCAGGGGTTGCTGGGTCTTACCCCCAAGTCTCAGCTTGAGGCCTTCAACAGGTAGAAGCACTGCTGGCATTGTGCCACACTCTGGTCCCCCTGTGCATGTTTCGTCTCTGTCCTCTGTCAATTTGCTTGAGAGATCACTTTGGCGTGAGGGTGGATCACTATTCTAAGCTGGTTCTCTTTTCACCAGTGATTCGGTCAACTCTGGAATTTTGGGCTCGCGGGGATCTTGTGTCCCAGGGTGGTCCCTCTTCAACCTCCCCCACCCATTCATGTCCTAACGATGGACGCATACACTAATGAATTGGGGGGGGAGGGGGAGGGGTCAATCTGCAGTCCTTTGTCTGCCCAGGGAGTTTGGCTGAGTGATCAGTTTTCTATCCATATAAAATTTTCTTGATCTGGAGACTGTTTTAGCTCCCTTGAAGATATTCCAGAGGTGGCTGTGTGGGACGCATGTCCTGGCTCAGATGGGCAGCACCACAGTGATGCACTATCAGCGCAGGAGGGACCAGGTCCAGGAGCCTGGACTGGAAGGTTCGGGAGATTATTCAGTGGTGTCTGAGGTCAAGGACTTCTCTGACTGTGGTCCATATTTCAGATCCTGACAACGTTGAGGCAGATCACCTCTCTTGTCGCAAAAATTGAGAATCCTTACCATTTAGAATGCTCCACAGAATGGTCTCTGGACATCAGGGTGACTACAGTAGACCTGTTTGCCACTCGGCTGAATAAGGTTGAGGCATTCTTTTCTCGCCTCCTGGACCCTATTGCGTTGCTGGGCAATCCCCTTCAGGTGGATTGGTTCAAAGGTCTACTGTACATGTTTCCCCCTCTACCATTGCTGTCCCTTGCTCTTCACACAGGTGATTTGGGAGGAGGCTCAGGTCATTGCGATTCTACCATGGTGGCCTTGAAGAGGATAGCTTCCCCTGGTCCTTCAACTCTTAATGGACTTGCCAGTGTTATTACCAGATCACGACAGTCTTCTCCTCAGTCTGGATGGGATGCTGTGCCCCAACCTCCGGGATCTCCGCCCAGCCGCTTGGAGACTCTCAGGAGATCTCTCCGCAGGCAAGACCTTTTGAGAGAGGCTGCTGGAACCATATGTGCAGGTCATAACTCATCAATGTGAAATCTGTAGCAAGCTAAGTGGAGATCCTTTTGTCGATGGTGTGCACTTAGGAGAAGGGTTCCCTTCACCCTTCTATCGGAACAGTGCATTTGCGACGTTTGGATCTCAAGCACTCAAGTATCCTTAGCCATATCTCCGCCCTTAGTTCATATATGAACAAGGTCGATGGAGTCTTGGTGGGTTGTCAGCCCTTGTGGCTAAATGGGTGCTGGGTGACCGATCTCAAAATCCACCTTGGAGATCTCTCATTCATCTGTGGGGTTTATCGGCGGTTCTGCTGGCACTCACTCAAAAGCCGTTTGAGCCTTTGTGTCATTCTACGCCCAAGGATTTGACGCTCAAGGTTCTCTTCCTATTAGCTGCAGCCTTCGCTCATAGGGTTTTTTGAGATACATGCACTTTGCATCGATCGCCCTTTGTTATTCTGAACCCCCCTTTGTTATTCTGAACCCATGGTCTTTTTATCTGCCACCGAACCCAGTGATCCTGCCTAAGTCGTCCATAGAAGTGGCCCTCTCCTTGGACCTGGGGATCACCGCTTTTTACCAGAGCCCTCTGGACTGGGGTTTCCACTTGATGTGTCCGTTCTGTGCCCTGCCTGTTTATCTTCAAGCGTGTTCTCAGAGAGGACCCACCCACCTACAGTGGCTTAAAGGTGCCATGCAGTATTTATTTCTGTCATTGGCCACCCCTTTGGGGTCCCACTGGAGGCCTGTTCAGGGGGTTCATGACTGGGGAGTGGATTATTTCGCTTGAATGTAGAATGTTTAGTCGTCCATTGATTGGAAGCAATAGCATAAGAAATATGGTTTGATACTAAGCAACATCTAGTATAGAATGCACAATAGTCAGAAAACCAGCATTTACCACCTCCAACAATGAAATCCCACTAATTCCAGTTCAAAAATGATCTCCCACAGTCTCAAGAACATTTGTGAACCAGGCCTGAACACAGGATGCGCTCCAGTGTGATCGTCTCAACTCAAAAGTTGATACGTGGCAAAGACAAAGACATTGAACAAAGAGGTGGTGAGTGAAGCATGGCTGCCTACACCCACACTATAGGCAGGTCACAAGAACTGGCTGACAAAGTCTATTCATTCTGCCAACAGACGGAGAGGAGAGACCAACCAGAGAGGGTGGGTTGGAAGAATGGGTCGTAATTAAGGACCTGAACTTCTCTACTTTATAACAATATAAGGACTCCTCTGAGTCCGGAAAATATATAACTACGCTCAATTTTAAGTCCTTACAAAAAAACAGTCCCACACAGAGAAACTCACCTATCTGTCGAAACACTTCCATCTAAACTTGTCCTACCGATGCAACACACCACAACATGGGAAACCGAGACAAGATAAAAACACTGAGGCTATACACGGAAACGTCCCCCTTCAGACCAATACAAAAATAACCTAGACAGAAAAGAAAACAAGGGTGACAAAGAAACACAATCAGTGACCAAATGGACCGGGCAGGCAATGGCGTATGAGGAAGGCCACGACCCTGCCCCTGGGTTGGCCTATGGAGACTGCTGCCACACAGCATTAGCCACCCAGAGGCATAGACCGGGAAAATATGGTGCAAACAGGTGCAACACACAAACGGCTGGTGAAAAATCCGCGAACGTATATACACAAGCTGGGTCAAAAGGTAAGGAATCCTACGGTGTGCAGAGGAGAACAATTAGTTTCTAATGCAAACACATGAAACATCCTCTCACATGTTCACATAAGAGACAGACAGACACGAATTGTAGTTTGGAAAACACAAATTAAAAGTTTGGGTGGAAAGGCCCAGCTTGCTACTTTGGTTGACCCCTTGGCGCCGTGTTCAACAACTGAGCAGCAAAATGGGGAACTTAAGAGCAAGATTCAGCCTGTAAGAACAAGGGGACGACCAAGTAGCGGCCTGACAGATTTTTCAGGAGGCACCCTGGCAAACTCCGCCCACGTCATAGCAACTCCACTGAGTGGGGGTTGGCGTGAATGATCTCATCTTCCTTGCTGAGAACTGAAATAGAATCTCTATGGACTTAGTCATCCGCTGACCCAGCATGGCCTTAGAGACCCGTAGAGCATCCTTTGCCAGCTCAAAATGGACAAACAAGGCTCTGGCCTCTGACTTTCACCAGGTAAATCTTCAATGCCCTAACGGGGCACCTGTGCTACAAATAGCACTCAAACCTAGACGAAGGGTAAGGAAAACAAGTTTTGATTTTGATGTCCACCAACAAGACTGCCTCTGTATTCTTTTTTGGCAGACAAGCTGGATTGATCACCAGATTAAAAAGACTGGGTTCTTGATCATGAAGGGCGAATTCACAGACAAAGTGTGATGCTAAGAAAATCAACGAGCAGAGGCTTACACTACCTGAAAGAGTCTTATATGTCTGATGACACATGTTCACCTGATGCAAAGGCTCATAAAGCTTCTCCATAAAAGTGACCAGAATGGCTTAGGGATCCCAGGGGGGGGGCACCCTCAACATGACTGGAGAGCGATGAATTTTATCGGCAACTATCCAAGAGGGTGGATGCGTACGCAGACTCCTTCAACACCATAGGTGCAGGAGCCAAGAGCAGACACGTGAGTAAGAGTGGTGTTGTGCTCCAGCAACATGTCAGCCAGGTGCTCCAAGTATTGCACTACCTGCTGAGGAGTTGAGTGAAGAGGATTGAAACCCCATTCTTGACACAAGTTCACAAGTCACTTGGCATCATACAGATCTCACATGGACTGTCTCTTACCATCATAGATGGTACGCGCCAATGCCTCAGAAACTGTTGCTGCTTGGAGTTTATCCCCAAAGAATCACCAGGCAACTAATTGGAGGGCCCAGAGGCCGGGATGGAGATTCGTTATGAGATTCAGCCACTCTGGAAGAAGCACTGGAAGGTACGTCGACCAGCAGGCTCAAGACCATCGGGAACCAACCTCTCCTCGCCAACCATGGAAGGACGGCTATCACGTCTGCCTCTCCTCTGCTGGCCTTGTGAAGGGTCAGGTGAAGGAACAGAATTGGTGGGTACATGTACATGATGTACAGGAGACCTTTAGACCAGTCTGTCTGAACAGGCTGAGGGTTCCGTCGTTAGACTGAAGAAGACAGGAACTTTGGCATTGGTGTAAAAATGTTGTGAACAGGTCTGCTCACAGGCTCCTCCACATACGAAAGAGGAGGCTGGCTATTCGTTTGTGGAGAGACGTGTTTAGACTGTTCTGATGATTTGATTTACAGGACAATCTGTCGGACGCTGTGCATGCTTGAGAGGTGAACTCCGAAATATATTGTCTCTGTCCAGGCACCACTGAGTGGTCTCTGGCGCTAATCGATTGAGTGAGTCCTGGTCCCTCCCATCCAGTTCAGATAAAATAAGATGGTGATGTTGTTCGTCTAAACCAGAAGGACTCCTGTCTGGAGGCTCTGCTGAAAGACTGGCAGTAGTGCTCTAAAGACTGCCAATGTCTTCAAGATGTTGACATGAAGGCGAGACACCTCCTGCATCTATATTCCGGATCAACGACTCAGTCCTTCGAGGACTGTGCCCAAACTGTGGCCAGAGGTTTCCATAACCAGACACTAGCTGGGCAGAAGCCTAGAGTGACCCCCTTCTCTAGAAGTAGAGGGTCTGCCCAGAACTGAAGAGCTTCTAGCAGGTCCAAGGAAATCCACTTGGAAAGAATATTGGAGTTCCTCTTGAAAGTTAATTGACAGGTGAGACAATATCGGTCTGTGCAAAAACACACATAGGCACTGTGGCAATTATTAGCAGGGTGCCATGATACCCACCACCCTATGGAGAGGTCCTGCAGAAGTGAAACCATCTCCCAGAAGGCCCTGGAACACCTGAATGATCTCCCAGATCTTGTCCAGGGTGGGCTTGACAATTCCCCTCAGTGTCTATAAGAGAGCTGAGATGCGTCATCACCTGGGAGGGAACATTGGGAAGGACTTGGCTAGTTTGATGGCAAAACCTAGCTGAAGATGAAGATGGACACTAGCATGCCAGGTTAAGAGTTGATGGTTCTTCGTCCTGAGCATGGAATTGTGTACATACAGGAACACCGACATAGTCCTGAGGTGGAAATGGGCCGCAACTGGGGCCAGGAGTTTGGTGACGACTCTGGGGCTATAGTCAACCTGAATGGAAGAACTTTCCATTTAATAAACAGCGGAGTACTCCCCCAGAATCCTTCATGCAAACCTCAGAAAATGCTTGAGGCAGATGAATGGGGATGTGAAGATCAGCGTCCTTCACGTCCAGTGAAATGGTCCACATGCCCAGACGAAGATCTCGGAGTATGGAAGCCAGCGTCTCCATTCTGAACTTTTCTATGAGGAGACAGGCATTTAACCCCTTGAGGTTGCGAATTTTGAGCGAAACCTGCCCGTCCTCTTGGTTGCATGGAAGTAATGGGTGTAGAAGGCTTTCAACCACTCATGGTCATATCACAGACTGCAAGTTGGATTCGGTGGTGTATGCATGTGAGTTAATGTGGACCTGTCTTGTTTGGGACGAACAATCTACGCCCAACAATTTTGGGGTGCCAAGCCACTGATTCAATTCCGCCACAGGTGATCAGAAAGGAATCACTCAGACCATTTATACTGACTCCCAGCCGGATGCCCAACTCATTAATGCCATGCGCCAAGCTGAGAAGCGCAAACCTCCCATTTTTTACATCTTTGATGTGACGCGGTCGGAGATCGAACTCCGGCCTCCCACACCCCGAGCAGACGCTCTAACTACTGTGCTCCGCGGGGGCGGTGTGATCACATGGGCGTGCAGCCTGCGTGCTGGGGCCCACTTCATAAACATTGTTCATTTTTGAATTGGAATTAGTTGGATTTCGTCGTTTAAGGTGGTATACTGAGCATAGTTATAGCCAATCAACTTATAATGTACTTTCAATGCTTAAGGTAAGTTCTGGCCCTTCTGGACCTCCCCCCCCCCAAACCTCACCCCTTCCAGATGAGGTCTAGTTATCCAGACTAGTTTTGTTGTAGTTACCATGACAACACAAGGTAAGAGCAGAGAGAGTAGATGCAGAGATATTTTATTTTCATAATATAAACATCACAGAATATTCCAAGAATTTATATTTTGCCCATAAAAAAATAGTTCAATGCAGCAGGTTGCTGCTGCAAGTGATACGATTGAGAAGATGGATAATCAACAGAAGATTAGTGAGATAAATACATAAGATTTCACTGGATTAACAACCAAAGATTACTGTGATACTATATAGGCAAAGCCAGCCAGAACACTGGCATGGTAATATGGATCTACACATTTTATTGATGAATATTCATGATATCAATTCATCTTAAACGTGTACAAACATAGCACACTGTGGTATCAAATATCACAAACCAGGTATAATATGAAGCAAATATGTCATCATCAGATTTACCGTCAGAAGTCTACTTCACAGTAGAATGCTACAAAATTCTGCCCCTATCCCCAGAATTGTGTACAGGAACAAAGTCATTTAATTTCAATTACAGGGGCAAAGATTCAATACAAGTCTGCAAACACAACCAGCTGTAAGTGCATAGTTTTAGTTTAGGTTCGGTTGGGTACTCCGCGTTGGGTAACCAGGCCCCCGAGTGCTGCAGCTTTAATACTGGAAACACAGAGTGTTCTATAAGTGCGGCTGTACCCGCAAACCATAGTAATGAACAAACATTTTACTGAGTTACAGCACGGATCAGACACAAAATTCTCTGCCTAGGATCACCAGTGACCTAGGATCACCAGTGACATAGGATCACCAGTGACATAAAAGCGATAAGGACTGATCCAGTGGTAGCAAAATAGTGGGAATCCAGACAAAGTTGTGGGACACATTTTGCTGGTCATGAATATTCCACACTGTAACTATGGTCTCTTAAGTCAGGTGGTCTTTCATGGCAGGTTGAGTTCTACTGCAATGTAATACCTGCCATCAATGTAGGTCTTTCAACAACAGTGGTTGTCTGGTGAGAGGGACCGGTCTCTCTAGACAGGTTTCACTCAAATGCAACTGAACCTGCCACCAGAGACTACCTGTCTTGAGAGACCATGGATAGTTCTGACATGTTTTGCTGTATTTTGCATCACTGGATGTTATAGGTGAATCTGTACTCCTAATAACACCCCAGTGTGCTTTCTAGGACCTGTCAGCAGTGGCCAAGGTCTTATCTGTAGGCTTGAACTGCAAGGAACAGTTTTAACTTTCCAATAGTGGCCGTCTAAAGGCTGTTGTTAGCTCAACCCAAGAATACATTGGAGCTTGTATGTCAACTATTGGTATATCAAAGCACCACGAATACCAGATTCACCAATAATACCCAAGCACTGGGTCTATCGCTGTAACATCAATGTATTTAGTGGTCTCTGTGATTAAAGACCCCCTGCTTTCAGGCCAACCAATAGTGACACCAGGTTATTACTTCAAGATTTTACTTCAAGATTCTTTCCATTTTAAGACCACTCCAATTTAAAGAAAATTTTCTGGCTGAATGGGTGGTCTTAAAAGGCAGGGATTGTAGCCAGTTTGGCAGAGAATTCTGACAACCAATCTGGACAGTTTCAAGCGAATTCCGTTTTTACCTGGTAAACAGACAGGCAGAACTTCACAAGACACACTCAGGTTTAATTGTAGATGTCAAACAAAGCGTACATACTTGTATTGGTATGCACACTGTTGGTGGGACATTTTTCACTGGCAGAAATTGAACTGTGTTAATAATATATAAGTTGTTGATAATACTGTCCCATGATAACACATACAATGCCCAACCCATAACAGAAGTACACTCCCTCCGGAACTAAAGTATGGTATGTAATACTGGGACACCACAGTCTGGTATCTGGTATGTACAGTGGTGCCTCTATTTTAAAACCACCCATGTGACCAAGAACATGTGGTCTTATATTGTAGGTGGTCTTAAAAATAAAGGTCATTTAACACAGAAAATTGCCCTTTGGGACCAAAGCAAGTGGTCTTAAAGTAGAGGGTTGTAAAATAGAGGGACTACTGTATAGGTCATACTGGGAGCAGCCACAGACTGTAATACAACTTTCAAAGTTTTACAGTGGTCCCTCCATTTTAAGACCACCCATGGGACCAAGAAAATATGGTGTTATATTGCAGGTGGTCTTAAAATAAATGTAACACAGAATATTATAATCAAGGGTGGTCTTAAAATAGAGGGACTACTCTATATATATTTGGTGATGGAAGACTTCTTGCATTGGGGTGGGGGTGGGGGACTATTCACACTTATGGAAGGTATGTTAATGTGTATTATCTGGTTATGGTACTTTGTCTTTGTTCGTTGTCCACACACAATACATGCTATAGTGTTGAAGGTTTATATTTCTCCATGAACTGCTGGTGCAAGTGGATCACTCAAAGCTTTTCCTATACATGCTATAGAGAGAAACTAGTGCAATAACAAATTTTAGGAAACAGAAACACTTTGTTTGCATCATTAATCATGATTAAGTAAAAAAAAAAAAAAACATAAGCTCACATGTCACCTAAATACGACATTTAAAACTTTCCAGGCTCTAACTCAAATTCTAAGTTCTTTACCATTTATTTGCAACACTGACAAACCCGTGTTGTACCAAGAGATATTTCGTATTTCGAAAATTGTTGTGATATTCATTTTATGAGAATGAGCACGTTACATTTTGTTACATGTTCACCTTTCGCAACTTAAAAAAAATCCTAAATTGATATTTCCTAGTAGCCTCGGAGCCTTTAGCAAATGTCTATTATTGTACATTCATACACATTTTACAAATACATGCACAGAACAATACCCTCCTGTTTGTTTCAATAAAGTTATACAAACTTTATTTTAACTGAAATGAGATACTGAAACAAATATACATTGTATTCTCTATGTTTCTATGTTCTATTGGAATAGGAAAGAAGACTGTAGAGTGGTGGTGATTAAAACATTTTAAATATACATATAAACATGTACAAAACCAATGATGTAGGAATCCCGATATACACTATAGTACTCATACAAATCCATATGAGAAAGTAGGTAGCAGCCTACATACGATTGGCAGGCCATTCAGGTTCCAACCTGGTCTCTAGCCGATCTTGTTCATAAATTCCTACGTCATACGGAAGAAAACAGAGTACAGGGTTCTTTTACCAAAAACGCTTTAAGCTTTTTTTACCTGAAATAAAAGGACTAACAATGAAGGAAACACTGCAAAACTTCTATGCGAACAGTGGTACATACCCTCTCTTAAATACACATTCTCTAATCATACCAAAAAGGACACTCTCTAAAGAAAGGACACGCTCTCTAACATCTTGGCGCAACGTACTGTGAATGCATGCATGTGATGATGCCCCATCCCGCCATGGGATACCCGGGATGGGACACCTCTCTAATGGTGGAGTTAATTGCCAGAAGGGCGGTCTGAATCAGATGAGGATACTTTTTCCATTGTCACACATAATATGTGTTATTACATGTAACATATAGTATAACACATATTTTGTGTGACAATGGAAATGATGTATTCCAAGGCACAGAAACTGGCTAACTCATACCACTCCCACACGTACAGTATCATACCTGCAAAGATATTCTTCACCTTCAAACTTTACCCATGTGTGTAAAAATATATACAACGAGTCAGATAATATGGACGACACGTATGGAAGACCTCCTTGATCTACAACTAACCAGGCAGTCATGGGGAAGACAAGATTGACCCTATAGTGAGCGAATGACAGTTGTCTCAGCATGAAGGCAACCAGGAAATTCTATATCATCAACACGTGTAGACCAAGGGAAATTACTTGCAGTAAAAATATAACCATGCTCTCTGTTCAGTGTTCAACATCGTATTGTTAAGATAGTGTAAAAAAAAAGAGAAACGCTAACACACACATGACAACTGTATTTCTTTTTCTAAAAAACTTCAGTTGAGAAGGTAACGTTACCAGGCAACTGGTCTGGCGGGCTAACACAAAACAAAAGACGCTGTCAAAGATTCAGTGATGAGACTGCCAATATACTGCACTGGAATACTGTCCTTTTGTTTAACAAACACACTCATTGCTTGTGTGCTCTCCTGACATCAACAACGTTTCACGGAACTTCAATACTGTGTACATTGTCGATACAAAATCTCACATTTTCTATCAACATTGCTACAGACATACCAAGTAGCCCTGTATCTGCCATACATTTACATATTAGATAGCCTGCCAATAACTATACTTCTGTTTTTGGTTTTAAATATAATGAATTTTCATGAAAACAGGAACTTCCAGAGTCCTAATGCCTCCAAGTAAATGTCATGGATGCGATGCTCTCACATTGGCATGGAGAGCCAGGTATTGCCATATACACATCATGTGGTTCACTCGTAATGGATTTCTGCAGAGAAGAAGTATCTATCACAAATGCTACAGACAGACAGGAAGCACTACGTACAGCCCCGGGCCTCAGCTTAATCTATTCTGGAGTAATGTTCTCCTTTTCTGCGGCGCTAACTGGCTTTTGCGGTATAAGGCTGAAACAAAAAAGATGTAAATAAACATGAGGACTTTTAAATCATTATTCTACTTTTCTACCATGCCTGCTGGTTCTGTGCTGTGACCATGGTGACCATGGCTCTATGCTGTAACCATGGCTCTGTTGTAACATCAATGTGGAAAAAAAATAGTGTTTAAATGTGAAATTTAAAATCTAACAAACTGGTAGGTTTTGAAAGGTACCTAATCACATTTTGTAGTTATTAGTATTTTTACATCAGTCGGCAACAATGCTTGATAAAAACAAGATGTGGACATCAAACTTCAACACAGACCCTGCCCCCTATACACAAAACAATGCTAAAGGTGGTAAAATTACTGAAAAATTATCAATTAAAACCAATTGATGTACTTATGTAGTCTGAAATTTACAGCAATAATTGTGGTTGATGAAGTTTTAAGTACACAAATATTAATCTGAAAATATATTGGAACATTTAATGGCAACAAAATTTAAGACAAAATGCCCCGGTGATTACATCACATGCAAAAAGAAAATTAGCTTCAAAACTTGTTTTTTTTTTCTTTTTTTCATGTGGCTACAGTACATGTGTTAAACTTGCAACACAACAACACAGCAAAATGTACACACAGAAAAGGAAAAATAGCGACACAGGTAGGATACAGGATCCACAGAGCAGTTTGTACAAGTGACAGCTGCATCACTGTGCACTGTATTACTTGTTAGGCAACAACGTTTGGGAAACACCAAAAGCACGACAAAACATCTCCAAAACTAAACTACAAAAACAATAATATTTAATTTCTCTTCAAGGTACACAAACCATAGGCTGCACGGAAATAGAGATACTGCTAACATGGAAAAGCAAACATGTATTGGGAAAGTCTAAAATGGACAGGAAAATATGTTGGTCATGGATATGATATCGGCACATGTAAGGAGTTCTCTATTAAAGGTCACACCTGGAAGGAAACATGCACACATAAAACTTCCAATCCATATCACCGCGTGTCAAACATGCTACAGCAACCAAGGTACACAGTAGTCAACAAGGTTAAGAGAAGGAAAATACCTGTAAACAAGCTACTCTCCATAGCTATTGTTGATAAAATCAACATATTGTTCCTTAAATAAGCACTTAAAAATAAACTTTACAGGAGCATGATAAAAGTAAAACCTGGCACCCACACAAGCTGATAGAGAGCAATAATTTACCCAGGGGTTAGGAAATCTCTGTAGCTTCATGTTAAAACAGCAAACCCTACGTATCCCATGCACCCGTGAACATTTACTGTCTGTTACATTCAATAGAAACATTTTCCTCCGCCGCTGACTGGTTACGGGTTCCAACACCGCGTACTCAAAGCAGCAAAACAGGCGTGTTCATCTCAATGATCATGATAATTTACAATGACTGTGAACATGATAAATGAGCAATAATTAATTAACTTCATTTGGAAAGATTTGGATGTACAATTTGCAGGCAATTATTGGCTGTGAGTGTATGTACAATTCAGCTTATTATCCGGATTTACTACTTCCAGAAACCAGTGAATTAATATTTCAACTTGGACATTCAGGGTTAATTAAATGATAGCTTGTAACCAACCCAGCTAGCATTAGTATTATATACAGTTATTAATTAAAGCAAGGTATGTTTTCTGAATAATTCACCATTACTACGGCAGAAATTGGAAATCAATATTTTTGTTGTCATTGACTCCTAAAGAATGAAATGTTCCTCAACACATAATATCACAATCTTTCAGAAAAAAAGGCTGGTTTTAGGGTTACACAGTCAGACAAAATATATTTAACATAAATTTTTAATTTTGATTGTCCAGAGAAAACAGTACCAGAAGAGACTTGGATATGGTTCTTTGAACTAGAAAATCGATTTCCCGAACAGCGTGCTAATCATATCTAAAGTGTGTGATGAAAGCCACCAGGAGGACTCAGCTTCATACGGCTATCAGCAGGCCAACAGGTTGCATTTCGGTAGTTTGGTTGACATGGGCAACAGAATGTGTAAAACAAGTGACAGATTGACCAGTACTGATGACCGTGTTTAACATGAACAGGGCACCAATCACCATGACAACCAGCTCATTTCCAATGTGACTACATCTACTATTTTACGTCTGAGGCAAATTTGGCAATTCTTTCACTTCTGAATTCCAATGATGCTTTAGACTTTATAGACAATTTTGGTCCTTGGATTTCTTAGCAGCCATTTTGCTTTCATGCTGCAGCTAATGCCACTTGCATCCAGTTTTCCTTAGCTAGCCTTTATTTTCTAGCCTGGTTTTTGGTTCAGCCTAACATTTTAAATACAATGCCCAATGACCTACTTGTGTGTGCACAGAAAACCTATTTGAAAAATGCACTGTTTGATTTAAATTTTCTAGGCTAAGCCTGGTTTTTGGTTCAGCCAAACATTTTATTACAATGCCCAATGACCTACTTGTGTGTGCAGAGAAGACCTATTTGAATAATGCACTGTTAGATTTAAATTCATTTCTACATATAAAGACTAGCGTGGATTGCAATCCAAACTGAGTACTGTTTAACACAATAATCAAACACTCAGTCCTTCTGGATCTTTCATCAACACAAACTAAAAACGAAAAAAAAAAAAAAGACAAACAGATAACATACCTTAAGAACAGAAGACACAACAGCGAATGGTAAGGGGTATCAATCAAAGCGAAGGACAGCCTACGTAGAACGAAACATACTACTGCTCTCCTGAGGTAGCAACGGAGAGTGAGTCACCCTGGCCAGCGTCTCCATCCACTGCTGCTTATCCATCTCAGATTCCGCAGCAAAATGGAAATGGCGATCGGGAGTCCGGAGGGTGAAGGTGTACCCGGGGTCACGGATGTTCTGGGGGACGCCATCTTTTATTTTAAACCCGTTGTCCTGGGTTCCGATGAATATTTCCCCCTTGGGGAAAGGATCCTGTGAAGGGAAGCAAAATAACTATGCCAACAGCATTAACAGGTGACAGAGTGCAAATAATGGAAGTGTTACCATGGTTACTGAACCCAATATGATCAAACACAGTGGAATCTGAGACTTAGGACAACACAGAACTGTTATAAACTGGTCTTGTTTGTGTGGGTCTTATTTCTGAGAAATATCACTGAAAGTATAGTTTTGGTATCACTGGGAAGTGGCCTTTATATTGAAGTGGTCACAACACACCAGGTACACACTGGAACATTGATTTTCGTAAATTAAGCTGAACAGGTTGTTTTACATCTGAAAACTTAATTTGTGATTACCATGTTCAAAATACAGAATACAGAAACACAATGCACAATGACAGCAGAAAGGCCATCCTTTAATGATAAATCCACGAATATATACATCAGGGATAACCTAGCAGGCATTACATCTGACTCATCACTTCCTGACGCATTTACCTTTAAACGGAGATACCTCTTACGGAAGATACCAGATAAAGCACACTTCACGTTACTAACAAAGGTCTCAAACTAAGTTCTCAATATCCACAATATCTGTGAATAGTCTGCAAGGAATAAAGTAGCATTTATCCACATGATTCCATCTAGTTCCAACATCCCTTCCTACCAATGGGTCTTCATAATACATAAGGTTCCGTTTATCCAGTGTACACCAGCGCCGTCTGTACGCGTCGCCAGCCCGGGGTCCGGTCTTACTGAGCCAGCCTTCCTTGAGGAAGTCTCGCGTCAGGTTCTGGCACAGCTATAGGCGGTGCCATGCAATGGCGGAAAATAAACAGGATAAAGGTATAAAGTACGGTGATACTGAAAATCTCGGTTCTAAAGTTATTTGCCAGAGTGTGCCTGGTTTCTTAAAATTCACTCCAGGAACTGTATGATGCAGTTTTTCCATTGTACAGGTACACACTAAAATAAGGAAATTGTGGAACTGTGGTTTAAAGCATACAGATTTTTTCATTTTCTTCGTTGCCAACACTGTATTGTGCTGGTAAGTCATTGTACAATGTGCATCAACAATGTTTAGATTTAGGGGCCCTGTCCAACGACCAAGGCACAAGAGTATCAACCGATACCTTAAGACCACATTTTAAGAAACTGCATTTCAATGAATACAGCACCCTGCCACCATATCTGCAAAGCAAAATTCTCAGTTACTGAATATAGATTACTACAGTTTAGAGAGTATATCTGGGTGGGAGGGGGGGGGGGGGGGAAGTTACCTCCTCAACACTGGCTCCGGGGTAAGCAATGGCCAGCCGCGACAGTTTGGCCGCCCGGATGGCTGTGTACCAATCTACTAGGTCCTAATAAGGTGATAGATAGAACAGCGATATCATGTACAGGGAGTACATACATGCAGATAATGCTATTATATATATATACAGAAGTGTACATAGGAAAATATGTACTACAGGTCAAAGAGAAAGCATTACTGTGATAATTAATGATCTATTAGCAAAATTAACTGGTTACTACTACATATCCCTGTTACCATAATAATTACAAACTGCACAGAGAAAAATAATTCTAGTATTAATTAATGTTTATTTAAAACTAGACAGTCGATTTAAAACTAGACAACGCGATGGGGCATCCCGGTTGGCCAAAAAAATACCCATTACAACACTCCAGGAATGCATTTTTGAGCTATTTTCCTCGGGGGGGGGCGGGGCCCCCCCCCCCCCCCCCCCGGCGCGAGCACGCACACGCGCAGGCAGAGGGGGGCGGGGGGGGGGTGTGGGGCTGGGCGGGGGGGGGGGGGGGGGGGGGGGGGGGTGGGGGGCGGGGGGGTGGGGGGGGGGGGGGGGGGGGGGGGGGGTGGTGGTGGGGGGGGGCGTGGGGGGGGGGGGG
>JAAUYG010042314.1_pt1 | contig 16353 bp, 7 predicted proteins | sample 7278091 | NCBI WGS metagenome assembly JAAUYG01 (sample SAMN14350201, study PRJNA611818) | marine sediment metagenome | isolation source: surface marine sediment (0.6m) | place: French Polynesia: Moorea | collected 2018-08 | reverse complement strand
CTTACACAGAACTTACACCATCCCATCTGATGATGTAATACTTACACAGAACTTACACCATCCCATCTGATGATGTAATACTTACACAGAACTTACACTATCCCATCTGATGCATTTGGTACCCTTAGCTGTAACGTTTTGATGTCCTGTATAGGTCTCATTTGTGGCATGATCAACGCAGTCTAGAAATATGAGGCATAAACAAAAGACTTACAGTGCACACCACTAGACAAATAACAGTTATTACAACTGCCATCAACTGTCCCCACTGCCTGAGGATACAGCTGGACTGTTGTGGGTTATCACAAAGCGCTTTTTTACAGTTAGGGAAGTTTCTTTTTAATAGAAAAAGCGCACTGGTTTGAATGTTACATACACCACTATTTTAGGAAAAGGGACAATGCCATGCATTATCGCACAACAGGTAATTTGCATCATCGTTTTCATTTTATAATACAGAACGACAGCTTGTTTCATGTACCATTTATGCCCACGCAAGACCATAATGCCAGGAAATATCCTTATTGGGTCTACTGATTGAAGTACCATGATGCACTCAATTAAGTAATATCTTGCGATTAGAATGCTTTCATATATTTATCACAGAAAGCATGGTAAGTGTGAATGTGTTTTTATACATTCTGGCATTTAATGTTTGGATTAATAAGAGACAATGGCAATTAGTGGTTCAACTGATATCGTATAGTGCTGATATATATTGCACACATCTGCCTCATATGATATAGCACCCCATAGTTCTTTATGCCCAGTGTGTCAATGGAGTTCTGTTATTTTGGGCCTTAATGGAGCAATTAGACAATGGCATACCATGGCACCGTGCGGTATACTTAATATAGTTTTATTAATTTAAGCCATGGCGAAATATATAAACTTGCTTGCTACGGTATTTCATACTTTTTATTCTCTAACTTGCAGACAAATGAATGAAAAGTTAAAGTAGCCAACTCACCAAATAGTATGCGTTTCAATAATCCAGGTTTCTATAAAGAAATAAGTAACCTGTGTAATGAATAATCTGTGTTACTTACGGTCACTCCGAGCAGCTTGAGTGGCGACCACTGTCAACAAAGTGATTAGCAGGCACAGCATTTTCATCTTCAGCAGATCTGAGATTGTTAAGCCGACTACAGAATGATTCGCTCCTTTCAGTTAAGTTTGCTTTAAACTACAACAACGCCGCCTAAGTTGTATGCGCGTGGGCTGCTGTGAATGAAATACCAGCTACTGCTTGAAACGTCTGCCAGCATCAATTCTCTGCTTTGATTGGCCATCCTGGTGAAAGAGGCGTTTCCCTCTTCGGATGGCAGATGCTGGCCATGTATCGATTTGGGGAATATCGAATTTTCGTGTAAACCGGTTCTAGCTCTTCACATGCACTCTTGATCCTCCTATCATCTTAAATTATAACTCTCGTTGACTCAGAGCAGTGTCACTCCATTCTTGACAAGGTTGCAAAAAGCCACATCTGTCCACTTACCTTGTAAATAACTGGAAGGCTGGACATCAACCTGTCACCAGACTGAAGTCTGATTGACGGAAGGAAAACGCGACATTATTCCCTATTTCCGAACATTCAGCAACTATATTATAACAGTAAATTCAATGCCGTACTCCAGTATTAAAATGTCTGTACAACTCTTTGATTGAAAGTCTCAGTCCCTTGGGGTCAGATTTGAATCTGTGTAGTCCTACCATATTTCACGGGAGGTGCTTACTGGCATTTGTGTTGAGAAGAGGGGTGACATCAAAGAAATGACATGTAGTAAATGTTTAATTTTGGGGATCAGGGTAACTGTTTTAATTTACTGTCGATTTACCTCGCTGGACGGCTGTTTTCTTTAAGGATGCTGAACGATTTTCAATTGCAGTACTAGTATTTAACCTCGATGCGCTGGTCTGTTAATTCGAAATACACACAGTTTTACCAAACACATGGGAGAAAAAGTATCCAGAAAGAACACAATTGGGCATGCTTTATTTACCCGTTTCCAACTAGCTGATGCATGAGCATTTGCTTTTTTTTTTCAAATTTAATTTTTAATTTAACTTAATTCCATATGTATATGAAGACCGAGCATTTTTTCCAATATTCGTTAGATAAACTGAGCAGCCTTGCTCGCGGATTCCCTCGTCATTTTTGGCAAAACAAATATCCTTACCCCACCCATCTGTTGTAAAATTTGCCACATTGGATGGAATTTCTTGCAACAAAAAAGGTTATAAGAAATGTTTTCATTTTCGGCTAGGTTTAGGCTATAGACACTTGTTTGCCCCTGTGGCCAAGTTGCACATACGTCACATTGCTCCCAAAGTTTCCTCTGCCACTCTATCACCATTCTTTTTTTTCTGGTGCCCGTTCTGATTTGAAACAAGAATAAGTTGGTCAAATGGAAAATATCATGCAACTTGCATATGATTACTAAAACGTCCATGACGCTTGCACGACTCGACGGTGGTGACATGGCGAATGGCTTCATTATTAAGACTCACTGAAAACGAACCGTTTGAGTTGTTCGAATTCATGCATTGAGTTTGCATGCGACAAATGTTGAAAATATAATTGTTTTCCAACAAATTCTCTTTCGATTGGGTGCTAAAAATGCATATTTAATCCAAAAAACGAGGTGAAAATATATACCTCTTGTTAGCCAATTTTAGGTAATATAAGTTTTAATCTTTGTAAGATAAGTTTCCAACTCGGTGTCGATGTATAGACAGGGGGGGATCAGGCTTATAGTCGGCTGTCAACCATTCATGGTCATATCACCGACTGCAAGTTGGATTCAGTGGTGTATGCCGGTGTATGTGGACCTGCCTTCTTTGGGCCGAACGATCTATGCCCGACAATTTTGGGTGCCAAGTCACCGATTCAATTCCGCCACAGGTGCGCAGAAAGGAATCACTCAGACCATTTATACTGACTCCTGAGCCGCCCAGTCGGATGCTTAACTCATTAATGCCAAGTGCCAAGCTGAGGAGCGCAAACCTCTCGTCTTTGGTGTGAATTTGGGGATCGAACCGCGGCCTCTCGCACCCCGAGCGACGCTCTAACCACTATACTACGCGGGGGCGGTGATGTATATAGATAGGTATAGGTAACATACATTTCGTCATCCCAGCCATCGTTGTCGGGCAAGTGAGTGGAGCGTATCACGTATTCAAAGAGCGGCAGCTGTCTGGGATATTGGACCTCCTGGTTGCTTGAAACGGCTCACAAAACGGCCTAATGCTGCTTATCGAGTATTTGAAAAGGAATAATATATTATCTCTTGTGTTTTGACTAGAAAGGAATAATCAGAGATGAAACGGGCACAAAAGATATTTGAAAATTTTATAATGTATGGTCTATAGATAAAGACCCCGTCTCCGTCGTCGTTGTCGTCGTCGTCGTCGTCTTCGTCGTCGTCGTCGTCGTCGTCGTCGTAGTAGTAGTAGTAGTAGTAGTAGTAGTAGTAGTAGTAGTAGTAGTAGTAGTAGTAGTAGTAGTGACGTAAGTAACTGTGACAGGTAGGCCTACACTAGATTAGGCGATTACCATAAAGAACCGACATTTTCACTATGGGTGCGAAGCCTGAAAACCTTGACATACTGATGAGTAACCTAAACTGCATGAAAGCTAAGGTGGGCGGCAGGTCACAGTGACGCCGTACTTAAAATGCCAATGGCGCCGTACTCTGATCACCGTGACTGACGCCGTACGCTTATCGACATGACTGACGCAAGACCTCTGTCACTCAGTGTCGCTACCGTCATGGCGGAAACACATCCTCTTGGCTTTTAACCTGTGCCTTTCCTTCTAATCCTCGCCTCAGATTATTGCAGCGATTACGACATTCGTAACTCCGGGGCATGTCAAAAGCGAACGCAAGACACTCTCACCTATATAGCCCCGCCCACTAGCAGCTATTATGCATTCCGCGCGTCACTCGCCGGCAATGAATCAGTTTACCCCCGGGGAATCAACCAACCGTGACCTCACCTGGCTGGGTGGGGCCAGCACGGGAACTGATTGGAGGCAGACGAAGAGGAAATTGATTTTGCAGGTGCGTTCAGTCACTAGAAACGCGGAACCCCCGCGTCGCTGCGACGAGTCTCGTGGCAGCCACGCTCCGCGAGAAATCTCGGTCCCCTAATTAAGGAAATGTGCTATCTGTGGTGATCTGCTGACACAAGCCAAAAAAAAAAAAAAAAAGTGAGCAAAAATAAAATGGCCATTGAGTAATATAAATAAACAAACGCGACATAAAATTCGCCATTTTAAGTCATTTGGGTTTCATCACAAGGTCATCGCAGACATTAACAGACAATAAAATTTAATGTACCTAAAACATTTCATAAAAAAAACGTTTTTAAATTATGAAAGGTGAACGTTGGACTACGCCACCTTTTCACTTGATTTAGGACGCTAGAAAACTCGCCCTTGGAATGTGCTTGGGCAGTATTCAAGACTGGGTATCATCGCCATTATGTGGCAAATATTTTAATTCTGGTCTGCTGTGCGACTGGGATTCGATTCCCAAAAAGTGTTCCCGACAAACAGTGATGGGATGGTATAAGCTATTATGGTGTCGAAGACTGAATATAACAGAAAACCGCTAACACTATACCGCCGAGGTCATTTATAACTTGATTTTTATGAACTCGCATGCGATGTTACCTTGCACCTTTTTATGCTCTCTAACTTGGCAGTTACCGAAATAAACGACATAAAACTATTTTTTACCCACCCTGCCACTGATTCCCACCACGTCCTGAGCTCTAAAGCGGGTTGCCTAATCGCAAAACCTGGGGTTCGTGTGTGTATTGGAACCGTCTGTATCAATTTTGTTTTAAAAAAAAACACATAAGTTCGGATAAGTTATTAATTTATTCGAAAAGAGTACGTCTAGTTTTATTCTGTGCCATATTGGCTATAGGTACAGATGTTTGTTCAACTCGACTTTTACTTTATATCAGCAAGAAATTTAATGCTTGCAACCACATTAACAATCCCACGACATGAAGATCGAATCTCCTGGGATGACCCCCTTCCCCTCCCGACGTCACCCCGCCCTTCTTTTTTTCCGAGACATCGCCGTCTGCCATCTCTTTAGACAAAACAAATCCTAAATTTGGCCTCGGGGCTTTTAAGCCGATGGTGGTTTGAATTCATGTCTGCAATAAGCAATACATACAGCATTTAAACAACTCTTTTGCAAAGTACAAAGCTTTCGGGAACGTTTTTTTTTTTTTTTTTTTTGCTTTGTGAAGTGTTTATAAAGAAACAGTATGCACGTGCAGCCTTTGAATCCACATGAGTCCATTTCGTCTATCCAACAGCTTCCATACGATACTCATTGTTTTTCACAGTCTTATCTTCATTTAACGTTTAATTCATTCTTATGTTTTTCTTTGTTGGTTTGCTTTTGCATATTCGAGATCATCTGCAATCCGAGAGACTTTAAAACTGAAAAGCCTAAACATCGGGGATCCATTTTTGGCGCCAATCTTGTTGGTAACCGCAATAGTTAGAGCTCAAATAGGCTCACTATGTTCAGAACAGAAATGGCCTGTACAGTGTGCAACTCCAAATAGCCACCTCAGTCTTCTTTTAAACTGTATAACGCGTATATTTACTGGACTCAGGGAGCAAAGTTGATTACAACCATTTTTCTTGGGCTCTATTATTGAGTATCGTGCGTATTGGCATGACATTAATTTAGTGCTTCAAGCTTAGCTTGATGCGGTGGCAGCAAAAGTAGGCCAGGCGCAAAGCCCGCTTGCCTGATGACAGAATATGAGCAAACGTAATTTAGCTTGTTAATATACGATTATGGACCTGTTTAAGCATTCCGTAGCTTGCCCCAAGTCACTTCAGGCATTGCAAATCCGGGAACGGTCGGTCGCACGGATCTGGCGTCCGATATAAGCAGACATCTGCCGTCTAAGAAAACTTTTCAATGGTCCCCAAATATGCTTAATCTGTGGAAAAGTAGTTCGGCATAGAGGGAACATACGGTCGGGAAAGTAGTGCGTAATCAGAGACCGGAATTAGCGTCAGTGTTCCGAGCTACGGAGCTAAATTGATTTAGCACTGGTGAAACTTGGCCGGAACAAGAAGGGTGTTGGGTTGGGGGTGGCGGTGTGCTGATCCAATAAGGAAACACCGTCCGACATACTAAACACTCCCTCGTCATTTGGTGGGCAAACGGCGGGAGAAGCGTCGTTCAATGAAGGGCTATTGTTCCGTAACTAGTTTATCAGCATATAAAGTGATCTTTAGAATTCCTGCTCGCGCCAGGGTACGTACCCAGGCAAGGTTGGGAAGGGTGGGGGATGCCTTGTAATCAAATCATACGGGAGATAATACATCTTCCGAATTTGGTCGTTTGTGGGTTGAATAAACGCCCGCAGAGGCGCGATTCAATAAGGCGAGCCTGTGATAGATTAGCCGCGGTTTGATAAATTTTGGCGCTCCTTTTAAGAGAAAGGCACGTGTAAATTCGTTGATTACCGCAGTGGAATTAGTCTTTCTTTAGCGTCGGAAGCATCGGCTTGGCTGCGATGGGAGCGGTGGCACTTCTGGCACTTACCCCCGGGACCCCTTCTCGACCCCATACCGGGCTATCTGTCGACAAGGGAAAGGAGGGGGAGGTGGGGGGAAGGGAGGGAAAACGGCTGTTGCGCCACTCCTCAAGAAGACTACATATCCCATGTCCGTGTTGTCTTGTAGGCGTATATCCCTCACCTGGACATCAGCTAACACCGGCTTTCCTTGCCTTCACACTGCTAGATTTACCGGTCTCTTTTGGGAGGCGACTATCCATCCCTCTCTCTTTCCCCGCTCGAGGGAACGCTGGCTCGAGTACACCCACCAACGACAAAATCAAAAGGCAAAAGGACTAACTGTAAGTGTTGAGTGCTATATTGTAGGAGAAAGTCTCAAGCGGTTTACAGAGATGTATTTAAAGCTTCAAACTCGACAGAAACTTTGCGATATCGCTAAAGCGTGCAGCAGCGTCTGAAAGTATTTTGGCACATGAGGATGCTATCAGGAGACGCTCACCGGAACTACTTTTTGCCGTCCTCCTCGGCGGTGCTATATGACACATCCGCGGAGCCGGATACGTGCCAGTACTGGAACTCGTGGGCAGCGACTACCCCTGTGGGTGGCGGTGGAGAGCTATGGCCACTGCCCCCGGAGCAGCTAACCGGTCACTACGGGAATCCTCCCAGTCTGCTGTCGTCTGCGCAACCAAACGATCCCAGATATCAACATTCATGGTACGTATGGCAAGCGGTCGCCGTCAAATTAGGCCCAATTCAATCAAATGAATAAATTTCTACCACTTTCGGGGCAATTTCGATGAACTTATTCAGTTGAGTGAATGCAAAGTGAACTTCAGTCTTAATTTGTTTGAGGCGGCCAAGGGAACATTGCTGTAGGCGCTAATGCAGACGCACAATTTACTTCTACTTGTTGAAAAACGCCAAAGGCGCATGGATTGAATTCCAAGGTGATGCCCGAGGTCAAATGGGCCACACTAAGGGGTGTGAAAAGCCTGAAAGCAGAACTTGAAAATGGGCTTTGGTGAACTTTTAAATTAAAGATGTCTTGTGTGTCCCCCAAACCTGATAAATTAACCGCCCTAGAATATCATATACGCCGAATAGTAGGCTGTTGATGTAAGATCACTGCCAAGACCGCTCTAACAACATTATTCTGATGCTGGGAATTGATGGTTGCAGCTCAATATCAATTTTGTGAGACTGCCGAATCACTGACAAGATAATTTGATAAACTTACCGTCACTTCACCATTTCCATAGTAGTCTGCATATATGGGTCAGTCAGATACATATGTAAAAGTGAGAGGCCCACGCGTAAACGGCATTTTAATAACCCGTTTTTCCACAGTATCGCGCAACGTTTACTCAAGGTTGGGACTGGTTACTTAATTGGATGTTGCCGCCCAAGGACCGTCGAACTGCCGTTGTCAAAAAAGAAAAAAGAAAAAAAAAAGTGAGCCAAGAGTTCTCTCTGTGTGCAATTATGGCCGTTTACTTAATCAAATAAAATGTCATATCCTACTTGCATCACATCCGTTTGAGTGCACGTGGTTAGAGAAAAGGCCGGTAATTCTTCAAGAAGGAAGGTAGAAGAAAACCCGAGGGGCAGCAAGTCAAGATTGTGTAAAATGGCTTTATTTCGCCCTGAATTTAAGCATAACAACAGAATAGTCAGAGATGCATGGCGCAGGCAGTGAGATACATGTATATCAGAGCAATAGACTAGAGTCGAACTCACGACCTCAACGATATGCACGCGACGAAAAGATTGACAACCGACTAAACGTGCCACCATACCCATCTGTATAGACGTCTTGAGGTGTTTAGGTGTTGTGAATGCATTGCCCAATATGTAATATTTTAAACCCCTTGGCGGGAAAATTTTCCGAAGATACCCAAAAGAAGGGTAAAGGCGCGAAAACAGGGGCATCTCACGATTGGCGGAGCTTTTATTTGTCGCAATATGATTGCCTAAAGGGTAGTCATATGACCAAGGTAGTTTGGCGTCCGAATGAAACCGATTATTCATACTGCGACTTTGTGGCGCCAAATACTCCCTATTGCACTGCTGAATAGTGGGGCATGATGTCTCCAAATACTGGGGGAGGTGGGGCTTCCCCACAAATGAATCCGCAAGAATAAAACTAAATGATTCGTTCGTCGACGTAATTGATATTTTTTTTTTTAGTAAATTCTATTGACAGTGTCCTATTTTGTAGGCAGGTTTAATCAACCGCATACCTTAGTCTGTGATTTCGCACATGATAAAATCGCCAGCTATGGGTTCGCCATTATCCAGGCAGCATACAACCATCAGGTCTCATGCGCGTACTAGTTACTCAGCGATCTATAGGAGTTGAATGAGTCGCTTTGCTTTCTGCGAAGAGTTGTCAAGCTGCAGTTTTTGGGAGGCCTGAGCTGAAGAGTGTCCTGCGATTGGCCCCGGAAAAGTCCAGTCCACTAAAGACACAATCCCCAAATTTGTCCTTAACCCCTATTTACAAGGAATACGACCATATACGAACGCAACTTCAGCTAGACGTCCTGAATCATTTCTCGGCGTTGTTTTCACAAGAAGCGGTCAATCGGGTCGCGCGGCTTAATTCTTGCTTCCTCCCCGAGAGGGCATTGAGGGTAATTTACGATTGTGTCCGAATCAATTACATCCGCTCACGTAAGTTATTGACTGGCCGACGAAAAAGCGGCGAAAGGGGGGCAAATCCTTCCAAAATTAAACAATCATTTATACCTTGTGTACTTATGTTCCCTGTATGGTGTAACATAAGGCCGGCGGAATACCAATCGTCTGGAGATTACACCCGGGATATATTGAACAATCCAGTTTTGCAACCTGCGTTAAACGTGTCACGAACTCGGGATCAGGGTCTCAAATTGGATTCCGTACCCGTTGTCCCCTTTTCCCAGCCGACGATGACGTGACCGCCGTCGTTCGTGACGTGGGAGAGAGACCCCTTGAGGTAATCTGTCCGTAATGTGACAGTGGTACGATTGTATAGGCGGCTACTCCTCTTAAATCATCCAATATTTTGCCAATAAGAGCGACAGAATAGCCGGCACGCGATCGCAGGGAAGCAAATCGTTTGGCGGCGCGCGCGATCGGGGGCCGCGCAATTACATCGCCTTTGCAGTTGACGATTAAATGGGACAGCGTGATTTAGAGAGGTTGTCACGACAATGTCCAAACACTCAGTGCTGTAGCCGAGTGTGTACTGCAAGCTGCCCAGCTGCCACAAAGTGTTCATATCGGTGCTACGTTCCAATGGGGGGAGAAAAGCAATGACACATATCGCTTAGCCTATTATTTTCTTCTATTTCCCGTTGCAAATACAAGGTATATGAAGGATATTGAAGGTTATATATTAAGGAGCCTTTAGCCATGCACAAGATATGTATATATGTACACTACTACTACTGCTACTACTACTACTACTACTACTACTACTACTACTACTACTACTACTACTACTACTACGCTAACGCGACAGCATAGATCGTATTGAAATAAAAAGGAAAAAAGACATTGATTGTAACACACGCACAACAAAACGTTTAGCATACAATTTAATATACTCAGTCATAATAGAATGGTAACATGAAGGCCAGCGCTTTAAAAGTACAAAAGTACGAAGTCACTCGATGGTGTAACAAGTATCCTACGTGTTAAAAGAATCTCGGGTGACTGAAATATTGGTACAATGCCCTAGTTTCTTGCAAGTATGTCCTTGCTGAGTAAGTAAAGGATTTGTTGTTGAAGTTGCCCCTTGGCATTTAGCGCATGTAGCTAGTATCCTATATTTGGTACCCAATTTCCCACAACCATATTTCTCCATAAAATGTTCAAAAGGTCGACAACCGATACTGACATGTGTGCAATTATGGGAGATTTTAACATGTTTAAAAGAGTGCTTAATTCCCCACTAACGTCCCCCGTTCACATCCAGTGTAGGCATTACATATCTGTATACTATCCATATTTTCAGTTACCACATCCACAGGTTACATTCCTTTACAAAAGATAAATGCAGAGAAAAAAAAAAAAAAAGAATCCACCTGGGCTTGTCCAGGAAGTCTGTCTTCGCAAGCATCGATATCATAATTTACATTACCGATTATACCTTTATAAATGTCGTAACGGTAAGGCAAAGAAAGCATGAAACAATACTGAAGATTCCATCATTGTCTTTGATGCAACAAACGTCACAGTTATGGACATACGTGATGAAGTACATAAGTTAAACTCTTGCCGCGTACAACATGTACAAATAGTGTAGTTTGTTACAGAAAGTACCGGAATACCCACCGTCGCAGTGCGTCGTAAACCACAGCCTCTCGTTTAAATAGCTAGCACCATGTTGTAGCGAATGCGGAAAATACATGGCGATGGCAGGCCAGAACGTGGAACAACAGTTTCTATATTCGTGCAAACGGGAAATGTTCATCATAAAGCCCTTTTCTCCGTTGACACTTTTTATCCGGCTCAAATCGTGACACGGGATGCGTATATGAGAAGTTTTTATGGGTCTTTGCTACGCAATAGTGGAACTCATACACCACATGAACGGTAGAGTTGCAACAGATCCACACACTTTTAGGGCGTACTGAACATAAATTGCTAATGGGTTTGATAGTTAATTAACAAGGCAAGAAGGAAGAACACAAGGTCTTACATTGGAATATATCAGTTCAGCATGTCCCCAAAGGCAGATTGTAAGGCTAAGCCATGCGTTATGTTGGTAGAGGCTCTACATACCGTTCCATACACAGCGCAAACAAGCATATCCACTCTAATTGCAATTTCCTGTATTTAACAGAGGATGTTATCATCGAGTCTCTGGTTGACACTGCTACCAGCGCTTTGTTCCAGAGCTTTTCTATGACACCTCGTCTGTGGCTTTGTTGTAAAGAGGAACCTGGCTGTAACTTTGGAACACCCAGCGTCACCAAATAAAACGAAACGTCGAATTTAGACTGTTTTTGAATTCCTCTGGCACCTTCCGTATACTGGATACTGCAACCGACTGGTTGGAAAGTCCACTTCAAGAATGTATAAAATATCAGAGGATTCAGCAGGGGCAAGTTCCGCTGTAACATAGTGTCCGTAGCTCGGTGTCATCCTGTGGTTAGTTTATGATCAGACTTCCCTCAACATGCTCAAAGCAATTGTGCTCGCGTTTTCGTAGTAAACCGTAGTGCGTCGGGAGGCCCATATATGCCAAGAACGACGGCGGTCCATGGACGATACTTCTGACAGCTAGAGTGCAGAATGTTGTCTGGACGATTGGTGCTTCACAACGCCGTGCACGTAACCGGTGGTTCGATTCTTGCCAGTTCTGGGTAGTTCCGTGCTCTGAGTTCCCGGTAAGCGTTTGGACCGAGGTCTCATCTCCGTCGTGGATGACGTTGGCGTCATCTTCGGGCAAAGGTTAAGGCAAGCTCGAAGATTCTCGGACCATCTAACGCTGTGTCTGGGAAAACTGAAAACGAGCAAGGACGAGGTCATATTTAAAGCGTGGATGTTTAACTTTACGTCCGTCTGCGAAAAAAGGATTGAAGTGACTGGCATAGTTGGCATTGTATCTACATAAAGATAGACGTAAAGATTGCGTTATGCCCGAAGGAATCCCCACGCCAGCATTCTCTTTAAAATGCAGTCAAGGGGCACATAAAACTTGAGGTTCTTTTGTATCGTCGGCTTTCATGCCAGCTTTTTAAATCTGGCAGCAACCAACTAGAGCTAATGTTGTTTGTGACACGTATAATCGGTAGTTAACACTGCTACAAGTGGTCTGAAGATTGAATGGTAAAAATATCTACATCAATAAGACAATAAGGTCGTTGGCCTTGACCCCCAGAGTGTTCCTACTTCACGGAAGATCGTATTAACATACATTGTTATTCATTGGAAGGGTCAACAATAGTTCCAGCGTGAGCCATTTTCCTCACGCACTAAAATTAACATTTGGACATCTATATTTCATGATAAATAGCTAAAAATGATTACACAATAGACCCTTGAACCACCAGTTATTTGCCACTTATAGTTCTACTTATGCCAGTTTTCCACGTGTGCACTCTGCATAAATTACAGAGAATATAATCTCGTGATTCCTTTTCCATCTTTCTTGTTTTTACACCATGAAGGTATGCATAGAGTGAAATATAACTTTAAATTTAACTTTTCACTACACGAAAGACTACGTGGCAATTTAGTATTTCAGTATTGCGAATGTCACGTGTTGGGTGTGATTAACTTAGTCTCAGAAACAAACCCCGAAAGATAAAGGCTATTGTTTGAGTCTTGATAGTTCCGCTCTATTCCTTGCACGAACGAAAAGTCTTAAAAGCGGAAACGATAAAGGACAATATCTTACACATGCTCAGGCCTTTGGGATAATAAATCCAAGAAGATGAAGTAAAAAGCTCCCCGGGTTTGGCCCAAACGCATGCATCGCTACCTGTGGTTCTTCCGCTTGCACATCTGGAACGCCCCGTAGATCATTGGGTTGATCATGGAATTGGCCATCCCGAAGAAGAACATCCAGATGAACTTCCGGTCGTCTCCGCTCTTTTCCATTAGGAAAAACGTGTGAATGATGAAGACCACGTAATACGGGGTCCAGCATATAACGAACGCCGCCACAATGACCGTGCTCATCCGGAGGGATTTGACTTTGGCTCGGCGAAGCAGTTGACCTCGGACGGGAGCTCTGGATAACACTTCCTGATGGGCCGCTTGCGTCTCTGGAGCCAAAGGATCATATATTTTTCACAGCAGGGCTCTTTTGGGGCTGAGATCAGTCTCATGCTACTGTTACTTGGTGCAGTTTAGTTTAATAAGGGCAGACTATTGTACAAATCATGATCACAGAAAATTTCGCTCTGTTAAAAATGATCTGTTTCACTGAGGCCCTCTCCTTGTACCGGTGGTGGCTGGTTAACTGAGCTACGCGAGGTAAAGAGGTGAAAGATAAAAGTTTGCGAGGTTGGAATCAAACTTTCATCCATCTGTACCCGAAGCCGGTGGTTTTAGAGTATCATTATTCCTAAGTTATTGCACTTAGAAAATGCTAATGAATTCTTATCGAATTTTCGCACCTATACCGTAACCTGGTGCACGTCAAGGATAATAGATGTACATGCAGTATAGTGTAGGACAAGTGTATCCGGTCAGTATTGCCCTATTATCATAATTCAGTATTTCACTCTAATACGTAGAGTGTAATTTGCGTTTCTGTATTGGACAGGGTTGTGTTTACAAGAGTGACAACGTCAATACGTGAATCACACTTTGCCCAAGAGAAATTTTCGACAGGCTGATACTTTCTGTCTATGTGCTATTCCCACCAGTATTAATTGCATGGGAAGGCATTAACAACACTGCGGAAAGTCTATGAAAGTCATTTTCGTAAGACTCCAATAGCCATGGAAAACGAACACCATATTATCTTTTCACACAATATTTAACGGAACACAGTACACCGCAATGTCGATATATTCTACGAAAACATCAGTGCTACTATTTTGTCGACGATTAATATTAACGACATTACGTATTACCAATGATAATAAAATTATTTTTGGAACTGTTACAGACTAAAATTCTCGGTTAGAAAATAAGGGTGTAGTCGAGAATTGTTTTTGCCGGCATCTAAATGAAATGCAAAATGTCATTTGTAAAAAAATGTAAAAAAAAAGTCATATTACTTAGTGCGCATTCAACAGACACACAACAACAATTTGTTACTCATCCACAGTCAAATACTTGCCATTCTTGCATGTCTATTAATGTCACTCATTCAACTTTAAAATGGGAATGCAACTCATTCCATAATTATCTCGCTCCCATTACGCATACCAATGAATCATGTGGATATAGTAAATGCAGAGTTTAGAATGACACTCTGGTAAGTACAGATCGATAGTACACGTAGTGAGTAGAAGGTACTCAGTTGCAGGCTTTTGCATTATATAGTAGAACCCAGCGTTAACGTTTTTAGTTGCAAACTGTCTATGAAAAGGGCTTTCTCGGCGAAAAGAAGCAAATGTTGACATAAGTGGATATTGTGACAATAAACTTTAATGTCATTGTTCGAAGTTTGTAACTGACTTCGGTTTCAGTATTAGTGTTATAACAAGAGGCCATGGACTTTGACACTTTGCTTGACGACAGCAATAGGTATGACAATTAAAGCATTTATAAAATATTCCATCATACCATAGACGTATAGGGTACGTCTATGATCATACCAATTTGAGACAAAAGCACCGAATGACCCCAAATTGATATTGATGATATTGAACACTACGAGGTCAAGAGTACCCCATAAGTGTGTTCCTCATATCCATGAGTCCCTAATTTCAGGCCATTCTGCTCTACAAAATGTTTGTTGTGCGGGGGTTGTTCGTTGTTGTTGTTGTTCTTTTTTTTCGAGTCACAGGCCATTTTGAGAAAAGTGTACTGACTGATTTCCAAATAACCTGAACTTACCGAGGCCACAGGTGTGCCATAAACGTGTTCAAGTGTCTCCGTGTCTAAATTTCAGTCTGTTTCGCTCTATTACCAAACCTTTTTGATTTCCACTCAATGACTCCACAGAGATCTAAAAGCGCCGTATTCCTCATACATGTGCTACGTATCCCCGAGTCTCAAATTTCACCCTGTTTCGCTCTACGATGTTTTTTTTTCTGAAATAAATTTGAAGTTTCAAAAATTCCAGGAAGTAACCTTTGTTACGTCTGTCACGGGGGAACATTTAGAAAAAGATTAGTAGGAGAAGTCAAGAAGCGTTTTGAAAATATTCACCACATATATGGACCGGTGTTGAGAAATTTGAAAGTTTAATAATTTTCATGAAAGCCAAAACTTCAAAATCTGACAAGTACTCTTTTTATGTAGTCATAAGGCAAAATTTCGGCAAACAAGGTTTCATTACACAGACTAAACACCTGGGGTGGGGGTAGCGTTTTAAAATTTTCACTCCCCCATATGTATGGCCCAGTGTTAGCGAAAGAGAAAACAAAACCGTTAACATAAAAAATTGAAAAATATACAAAAACGGTTTATGGATATGGCGAATAATTACTTTTCCACAAAATTTGGCGTTGATTGGCTTGTTGGTTTCCATGAAAAGGCGTTTTACGGACGGACTACTGACCATCGACGCTCGCGCCCCGGCATTGCTCAGCTGATACAGTCAAGCAGTTCGAACTAAAAATCCAGAAATATTTCTTGCATACCAGTCACAAGAGCTCACCTGCATGAAAGCACGCACATCTGTGTTTTTAATATAAAAGACTTACCTTTTCTTAGGTCCCTTGACTTTTTGGCAATAGTGTAGAATATCAGCATATACGCTGTTACCATGGTAGCCAAAGGCAACAAGAACATAAGCAGCGCAGACACACAGGCGTACAGTTGTTCTTGCCACTCAGCGGTGTACGCGCCAAACGTTACACACTGGTAGAACTCCACAGCAAATGGACCTTTGGACACACGGAATATATACGTCTGCAACGGGAAAAAAACAAACAGAACTTTTATTTAGGTGACTGACAATGTAATATTAGGTTTGACACATGTCATTATGGATAGAAACAAACAAAAAAAAAAACGCTCTGCTGTTTTTGTGTGTTTTCTTTGTTTTGTTTTTATTTTTTTTTAAAATGCAATCATCTTCCCCTTGCTCCTCCTTCTCCTACTACTACTATTGTTGTTATTGCTATTGGTAGTAGTAGTAGTAGTAGTAGTAGTAGTAGTAGTAGT
>JAAUYG010265829.1_pt1 | contig 16355 bp, 18 predicted proteins | sample 7278091 | NCBI WGS metagenome assembly JAAUYG01 (sample SAMN14350201, study PRJNA611818) | marine sediment metagenome | isolation source: surface marine sediment (0.6m) | place: French Polynesia: Moorea | collected 2018-08 | reverse complement strand
TGAGAGGGGGCGGCGCAGCAGTGTGGGCATGTCGGTGGGGGGGGGGTAGAACCTACATGTACAGCACCACCTGCAGAACAATGCATTGGCAACGATATTTGCTCGCCGTTTATTTCAAACATTAGTTTTGCCATCACACAAGTTCGCGAACTCGTGAAAACGGAGTGCAGCCAAGGTTTGACAACTGTTTCAAAATCGAAAGGTTTGTTTTGTCATTTTGTGCCATTTTTGACAGACCATTGCAAATGGTCAAGCTACAAGCAAGTGAACAAGTTATTTGAGCTATTTTGAGTGTCAGCAGATCGAAGTCAAGGGCTTTTCACCCACAGAGAAGATCAAACGAATTTCTGCATTCTTTGATGCAAAGGAAACACAAAAAAGTTTTCTGGATATGGAGACCTCCAGATTGAAGTCTTCCAGTTTTGCTGGGCTTTTTTACGATTGCCAGTTGAGTGTCTAGATATCTGTTGCTGGTCTCTGATGGTGTTGCACTCTTATGGCCAACAACATCTGGAAGTGTGCAACTCAGAATGAGGCTTGTGAAAAAGCACTGGACCTGCATGTATGGTCTAAACTTCTTTGACCATGCAGTTCTATTTGACCAACAGGAAAATGACCCACAGGAAACTTTTTGCTTCAGAGGTCTAGTCAAAGTAACTGTCCTTTTCTGAGCTTGAGGCCAGCAGTTACTTTTTTCAATGGCTACTCACTTAGAATGAGCCTTTGACAAAGTTTTGACACTCATGTGATCAAAACATTTTGAACCTACTGTAGATCTACTTTCCAAGCCAGCAGATTTGACAGGCAATGTCTCTTGGACCCTTTGAGGGACAAAAGTTCAGCATGCTACCAGCAACAACTCAGTAAGGCTGCCAGTACTGCCCCAGCTACCTGCCTGGGACTAGTGTGCCTACAACTGTGGTGTACTGCAAAAAAAAAAAAGTGTGTGTGTGGTTACAGAGCTCCCCCTCTGTCATAGATCACACAGGGCATTCCAAGGTGGTACGCTATGGGCTTCTGGTGTGTCTCAGGACCCTCGAAAAAGGAGCCAGCTTGCTTGAACACCATCTGAAAGTAAAAACGGGAAACACCCAAAGATAAATGGAGCAGTTTGTTCTGACACAATTGCTCAGAAATGGATTAAAATGCTCAGAAATGCAAACACCTCCCAGGAGAAAAGGGGGAGGGGAAACGAGAGCCAAATGGACGGAGAGACACTGCAATTTGATGAATTGCACTTTTCTTATTTTGTCAGAAATCCGACGAAACCTCTGGGATGCCACATGTACTCGTCTCGACGAAGAAAGATGGAAGTTGAGATCAGTCCTCCACAAGCGGCGAAGCAGCAAAAGATGAAAGACAATGAACCAAACATTCGGCAGAATACGACTGTGCTCTGCTGGGGAGCTCATGACTTGGGACAGCTGGGATTAGGCACGAATTGTCGATCGTTTCTATTGCGTTTATGATGCCGAAATTGGATTGGTAGTTTTTGACAGACCAAAATGTTAAAAAGTTTTCCTGGTGCTCAGGTCCTACAGATGAAGAACACGTCGCTCTTGCCAGAGACTTGACCGTCTTCCAGGACCGGCGCGTCAGTGATATCGGCTGCGGGGAGCACCACACGGTGTTTGTGATGCAGGACGGGACGGTCTACTCAGCAGGAAGCAACGACCGGGGTCAGCTCGGTCTCGACAAGGAAACCAAGACTCCTGGTAACACTGTGTGATCATTTCATACTGAACAAACTGAACTCATTCCTGTGGTCCTTTTGTTGTCCAGGCCACCACCTTTCCATCAAATGTGGATTGAGATGTCAGAATGGGGCCTCTTGTGCCCCCTCAAACACTGACAGTGACTTACCGTATGAGCATGCGCTGACACAAAAGTCAGTCTAATCATCCACTGTCTGTTGTTGATTTCAGAAATAATCACAGCTTTGGAGGCGCAAGTGATCAGGAAGGTGGAATGTGGAGCCGCGCATAACATGGCTCTCACTGACAGTGGTCAGCTGTTCTCTTGGGGAGACAATGCGTCTGGACAGCTGGGTTGTGGATACACCGACGCATCCTTCGTGAAGAAACCAAGGTGGTTGTGTTGTTGGATCTTTATCTGACCAGTCTTATTTCACCACCCTGAACTTGTGCACACTGAGTTACTGCGTGGAGTACCACAAGGTGCTTACTACCGACATGTGAGCAGTCACCGAAAACCTGGTGCCTGTTTCTGCGCGACATACAGCCTGAGCTATTCAACCGATTCGAGTGTGTCTGTGAACACAAAGATTTTTTCACTTTGAACCTTGAAGCTGACGTAGCGCATCGCAATGAGGGCAAGCATTCTGGTCTCAGCTTCTGTTTCTGAGTCCTGCACAAAATTTCCTGGCAGGAAAAAACAAAGTTGATTGCTTACCTGAAGACGATGCACATTCACTCCATTTCATCATCTTTCATCTTCCTCCTGTCTCTCTATGCTGCGTTGCGTGAAGCTGATCTTTTCTCTTGTAGATTGCTGCGTCAGCTCACATCTCGGATCATACAGGTTGTTTGTGGTGGACATCACACCCTGGCATTAGCGGAAGGTAAGCTCAATCGGCAAGTTTCTGTGTGGATTCAATAACTTTTTCTCCCTCGGGATGCTTATACGAAGAGCAGCTGTTTCTTGATGCGAATGGTGTTTTCTTTTCTGTGTTTATAATTTTCAGCCAAACTTTTGGCTCAGGATTAAGAATGTGCTGCGACTTTTAGATGGAACGCTTTACGCTTGGGGTATGAATACACATGGTCAACTGGGCATGGGTGTATTCTCAGAAAAGATTGACGTCCCGCAAAAAATCACTTGCCTGCAGGGATTGCCTGTCCGACAGATAAGCGCCGGTGGATATCACAGTTTCTTCCTTTCCAAATCTGGTGCTCTGTTCGGCTGTGGAAGAAACAGGTGAGTTGCATTTGCCGCTCAACCGGCGGCAAGGTCTGTGCATTTCTCGCAACAAGTTTCTTCGTCAAATTCGTTCTGTCGACGCGCAAAAAAAGATTTCATAAAACTGACCCTTGGCTTGGGCAAAATGGGGTTTTACTTGAAGCACGGGTGCCATAGAAGGACACCAAGATTGCTGTCACACCAATCTGAGTTGCCAGTCAGCGCGCTTCTTTCTGCCGCTGAAATAGTTTTTGAGCATAACTTCTTGGAAATATTTGGTTTTGTTGCTTGTAGCTCTGGCCAGTTGGGCATTGGAGAAGAGGCAGACAAATTCTATCCGACACTGTGCAAATCTTTACGATCTCAAAAAGTCACATACGTGTCGTGCGGCGAAAACTTTACGGCTGTTCTAACGAAGGTACCGATTCGCTTTTTCACAAGTGCGATTCAAAGCTGACTCTGCTGGGGAAAGAGTCCACAACCCAATATATTTCTCTGGTTTAGAAATGGCCAGACTTCGCTTTATTCTGCTCTGCTTGTTTTCGCCAGCTGCAACGTGATGCCCCAGATCCGCCGCAAGTTCAAGGTTGATTTTTCGTGGATGACGTTTTGTTGAAAAGTGTCCATTTCTCTTTATTCCAGGATGGTGGGGTGTTCACGTTTGGAGCTGGTGGGTACGGCCAACTGGGCCACAATGTGAAACAGAATGACCTTCTGCCAAAGAAAATATTTGAACTGATGGGCAGCGAAGTGTCGCAGATTGCTTGCGGCAGGTGCCACTTGTTGACGCTGACGCCGTCCTCGGGTAGAATCTACGCGTGCGGACTGGGAGGCCGAGGTCAACTGGGAAACAGCTACTACGAAAACAAAGCGCTGCCTTCCCTCGTCAAAGGGCCGCTCGTTCCATACAACAAAGACGACAGTAAAATCCCGAGCACACCCATCAGCGAATCCGCCGAGTGGCCGCCATGCATTGTGCGACGAATTTTTGGCGGAAATGATCAGTCATTTGCTCTCGTCTCAACTCGCAAGGTTTGTTGGACACATGCTTGTAAGCGTCTCTCAATGTTGAGTGGAGCTACTTCACCACAAGCGCTGTTCAGCAGGTGTGTGGTGCAAATCCCAAGGTTGCCCAGTATTCTACTGGGTTTGCAGTATCTCGGAGTAAATGCTGCTGGAGTGTACCACGTACAAGGGGGGGATTGTGCAACCTAAAGGCCTTCTGCACCTTGGCTAATACCTTGTTTGTGAAGGTTGAGATCAACACAAAATCAGACGCGTTTTTACGTTAAAAATACGAAAATGCCTTTGTGGTGTTGCACTTGAGAGAGACCATCGGTACGTTTAACGTTTCTCGATTTCAGTCTCAGGAAGAACCGTCAGATTATCGACACCTTCCGAGCAGTCAGCAGATCTGCGAACTCACGGAGGATGTGATTCGGGACTTGGTGTCTGTTCCGGCTGATGAGAAACCACAGCGGGGTGCCCTCCAGTGAGTGATTGAATATGCGCAGTGGTCGAGAATCAAAGAGAACGCCACAACACAACATAGCGCAGTTGGTCGTGAAGCAGATTTTACGTTGAGTTTGCCAAAAGACTGTCAAGGATCCAAGTAGCTCAACTCACAGTGTCATCGCAGGGCACTCCTGGGTTAAACTGTTGCTTTTCTTGTTTACGAACAGGAAGTTGGAGAAAATCTTCCCCTCTGCGTGTTGTTTGAACGGGTCGATGCTGCTTGAGTGAGTAACATTGCATTATTCCGTCGTTTCATTTGAGATCAAGTGTGTCGGAGAAAGAACAAAACAAGGCGTTTCTGAAAGATGACCCCAGGTCACGTCGTTGCCAAACAGAATTTCAAACCGCAAGAATCATTGAGTCTACTGCCCGGCGGAACAGGACGGTTGTTTTATTTTTCAGGAATGACGAACATTACGGGTGCAGCGCAAAGAACCACGGAGTGAATCTCGAACTCGCTTCACACACCTTCAGGACGATAGGAAGATTACCAAACCGAGTGTTAGTCAATCAGGTAAGATTGTTGTGGTTGGAAACAGAAAGGTGAAGTGCTGTGAAATTTCATGAAAGGCCAGCGCATGATACTCCAGGGTACTTTCCGAGTCGAATTGTGTGCGTTTTGCTTTCAAGGTGGAAGGAGTCATTGAAAGAGCGATGGAAACCATGTTGCCCAGCAAACCGCCCGACGTGGAATCGTTGCGCGTCTATCTCACGATGCCTTACTGTCACATGTTCGATGATCCGTCCAACTACCGAATGGTGATCTGTCCCTTTGCCAAGTCGCTCGTTTCACTGGAAGCCACTCCATTTAAAGTTCTCGGTGAGTAGCTTTTGCTCTGAGGCTCAACTTTTAAGCTTTCTTTTAGCAGCACCTGTTCAGTTGTGCGTTAACAAACTCCCAGGATTTCCGTTGTAACTTTGGCTTCTGTTATTTCAGACAAATGGTGGAGCCAGCTGACTGCGGAAGACTTGGGCCGATTAGTCAGGGTAAGTGCAGAAGGTTGGTTGAACCAGTGTCCAAGCTGCTTATCTGGAAACTGAACCTGGTGTCGGCATTGTGTTCCTCTTTTTCAACTTTCCCTTTGCAGATTTACAAGCAAGTTGTGATATTCATAATAGACTTAGGACCTGTACCAAATGAGGAAGAGGTGAGCTGGAACACAATTCTGTATTGTTCTCGCTTCTTTTGAAACCAGAACAAAGTGCACTCGCTGGAAACTATGTCATTGTTTGCAGGGTCGTCTTCGTCAGCATTTTATCTACGTCTCCATGGAAATGCTCAAGAAATTGAACGTTGTGAGTGTTGTAAAATTTCATGCTGCTGCTAAACACAAATAGATGGACTTTTGGAAAATTATGTGTGGTAACTGAAAAATGTCAAAGCATGACAGAATTAAAATAATCACTGATGGACAACAACAAAAACTCACTTTCTTGGGAATACCAACAGAAACTTTTTTACAACAGGTGAATGAAGCGAATGGCCAAATCATCCCTTACGACGGTTTTTACATCCCAGAATTGGCAGACAAGGTGGACATTAGCACTCACTACGTCATGTGGATCAATCAGCGGCTCAGGGTGGGTATTCTGAATGCAGTGACAGTTCTCAATTGGAAGTAAAATCTGCTGAATACACCGACATCTGAACTGAACCGAACCTTGAATCGATTCCTGAAAATGCATTTATTTCCTGCTGAACATTGTGTTCAACAGGCAGAAGAGGTGCACAATTTTTGCTAATTTTTTTGCCAGCTGACAAACCAGTGTTTTGTTCCTCGCTCAGCTTGTTTTGCTCTTCCCTTTGAACCTCTAATCATGTTCATGGTTCCCAAAATGATCCATTTATTCTCACAGTTTGCTCTGATCTTTGCATGCTCCGCATGTTTGTTTCTTCCAATGGGCCAGAACCTTAAAATCGAAAAAAAATAATGACCTCTTGGAATAAAATGGCAAGGCCAGGTTGCTGTTGTCCTTACGTTTGGAATGAATTGCTGTCTATTTTGAACATGGGTGAGAGTTTTTGAAAATGTCATTTTCACAACCAAGATGATATCTTTCCTTTCAATTCCTTTGCTTCAGAACCAACAAGATGTGTCATTCTGCAGTTACCCGTTTGTGTTTGACGGCAACGCGAAAACCGTTCTTCTTCAGACTGACGCGACACTGCAGATGCGGGTAAATATCTTGGATATTCTCTCGCAGGTGTAGACAAGCCATGACGTGATCTGGCTCAGGTCCCCAGTACCGGGTGTGATTTGGTCCTTGCCTTTATCCACAAGATGAAGCGATCATACCAAAGTGCTTCACTGCCCCAAATGTACATCTTGATGGTTACAAAAATGCACACAAATGTGTCAAATGCTGTGTTCATGAGGTTCCCGCAGTGACGCATTAATTTCAAATTTTGTTTCTTGTCATTGTCTTTGTTCTGTTTTGCGGCAGAATGCTGTGGAAGAGGTGCAGAGGAGAAATTTCTTCGGTCTGTTGAATCCGACAATTGATCCGCTGAACCCACTTCTCGTCCTGTACGTGTCCAGAGAAAACATCGTGCACGACACCATCGTTCAACTCACCAAGCAGGGCAGCTGTGATTACAAGAAACCACTCAAGGTGAGAAACCTGTCTGGAGAACAAAGTCAAACAGAAAAACCTGATGAGAAAAGACCACTTCAGCTGCCCAACAAACTGATGGCACAGCATGACAGCAATCAAAATCCGAGGCACACTGAAGTCACTGCGCAGCTGTAAGCATAAATGTGTTTCAGGTGATGTTTGTGGGTGAAGAAGCCTTGGATGGAGGAGGAGTCAGAAAGGTAATTTAGTTCAAGGCTTCATGCTTCAGGCACTATCTGTGTTTCTTACAGGTCACGTTTCTTGGGGAGGAGGCTGTGGATGATGGTGGGGTGAAGAAGGTATCCTCCTTTAATTCACGAGTGCACATTCAATAGCATGCTTTTTAGTGGCTTTTGGTTTGCCCCAAGGCATCTTATGTTTTCCTGTGTGCGCGTTTGTGGACTTTCCAATGGAATCGTGTGATGAAGGTTGCTTGCTGCACAACATGGCCGAATTATCAGTCCAGAACAAGGCTGATGTCTGTCAGAATTCCATAGTTTTGCAGTGTTGTTTGGTAGCTGAGCCTGACATGCGTTCTGTAATTCATTCCGTTTGGTTTTTGTGCCGGAATAGAAACTAACAGATGATCTTTCGGCTTGCGGAACTGTCTGATGCACAGAAACGTGAGAAAACTAATTCCTGTCTGCAGAAACATTTTATTGTGTGTGTCGTGTTCTGTGTGTTTTCTGTCTCTTTGGGGGATATAACACCCTCGCAAAATTTGAGCCCCACAGTTTCCAATAGCTGAACTGGAACGGTATTTGCAGGAATTCTTTCTACTGCTGATTCGGGAAATGCTGGATCCAAAATACGGAATGTTTCAGTACTTCGAGGAGTCGAGGTTGTTGTGGTTCAACAGTCGGGTACCGTCTCAATTCCTTGTTCAGTGATAGTTTTGAATTGAGTCGTTTTCAGTGCAATTTTCCAACGTGTGACCCTTTTGGTTGTCACAAAAGATGAACACTTCGGCTCTTTTCCTTGCACGCAGTCTTTTGAGGACAGCAGAATGTACCACCTGATTGGACTGGTGTGCGGACTGGCCATCTACAACAGCACCATCATCGACCTCAAGTTTCCTCTCGCTCTCTACAAGAAACTGCTGAAAAAGTTTGTGGAAGAAACTGTTTGTTTGATGAACATGGGTCACTCAAAATCTTGCACTTGCGTGCCCTGTTCTGTGGTGGATTTAACTTCAGAAAACGTTTGAACAGATTTCTTTTCATCTCCTTTTCAGACCAATCACCATTGATGACTTGAAAGAGTTGGAGCCTTCGGTCGCAAAGTAAGAACTTTTCTCAAGTTGTGATTGTATGGTCAACACAATGTCTCACCGTGTCTCTTGTCTTATTCGTGAATAACCTTTTCTCAGGAGCTGCCAGCATTTGTTGGATTATCCTGGTGACGATGTGGAAGACACATTCGGACTGACGTTTGAGGTAAGGAAGCAAGTTTTGGTGCTTTGTCATTTTTGTCCCACTTCAGTTGAACACTGAAATTTACCTTTGTATTTGGAACTTGTGCATCTGAAAAAATAACACCTGTTCTGTTGCAGATTACAAGAGAATGTTATGGAGAAACACTGACTGTGGACTTGATATCAAATGGGTCGCGAACACAGGTCAACAATGAAAACAGGTGAAAAAGTGGATCTGTCGCTTTGACGTTTCTTTTTGGGTGACTAAACAAATGAGAACAAATGAAGTCGACAGGTTTGAGGTGCTAAAGTGGTTTGCAACAGGATTATTTCGTATATTTGGACAGGCATGAGTACGCGGCCGCGATGGTTGATTTCATTTTCAACAAGTCTGTCCACGAACAGTTTGAGGCGTTTGACTCCGGTTTTCACAAAGTCACTGGCGGTCAAGTTCTGGTGAGTTTCCTGTTTCATTGCTTGTGTTGGTCCAAGATAAACCAAAGTTGAAACTTGATCAAATTTCTTGTTCAACACTGGTCAGTCTGGTGACTGTTATTTATTTATTTTTTTTTTTTGCCAAAGGTCAGAGATTTTTTTCTGCACTTAGTGCAACAGCGCCCTTTGAAATTCAGTGTTATGGCTTTTGCAGTCGCTGTTCCACCCACAAGAATTACAGAGCATGGTTGTTGGGAACGAAAACTATGACTGGGAAAATTTACAGGAGGTGAGTCAAAGGTCACAGCGAGAGGTGTAAAAACTACATTCCAAGGAACGAGGAACAGCATTACCATCAAATTGTGTCTGAACCATTTGCAGAATTGTGCTTACAAAGGCGACTACTGCACGAAACACCAGACGATTCAGCTGTTTTGGGAGGCATTCAGAGAGCTGTCTCACGAACAGAAGAAAAAGTTCTTGAGTGAGTATCACCGCAATCTACTTTTCAAGCTGCCACAAAAGCATTCAACAAACAGTTCTTTCATTTCCTTCGTGATTCTTTCGTACTTTGTAGAGTTTCTAACTGGCTGTGATAGAATTCCCATTTATGGCATGAAGTCAATAAAGGTAAGATGGTGTTTTGTTTCATCACCACATGATGCTTGTTTCAATACACAAGCCTCAAAATCTGTTTTCAATTGAAATGAGGGCATGCCGGTGCGCCTGAATAGGACGGAAAGCGGAAGAGGCTTGTGAGCTGAAATGGACAAAAAGGAAGGAAAAACGAGCGAGAAGAAAGAAAAGCCTCCATGGCTGCCTGTTGAATGAATTGCCGGACAGCCAAGATACAGTCCGACATGGAAAATCCAAACAGACATAAATCAGCAGAACATTTATGATTGCGTGTTTTTCCACAGATGACGATCCAGCCAACGGGAGGCGGGGAGGAATTCCTGCCCGTGGCGCACACCTGCTTCAATCTGCTGGATCTGCCCAAGTACACAAAGAAAGACATTCTTAAGAGCAAACTGCTTACAGCAATAGATCAATCAGAAGGATTCGGATTGGTGTGAACAAATGTGTATCACTTGCCTTCAGAAACGGAGTCAGCTGAAGAAAGCGACATATGATCTGCTGTTGATCAGTATTACTGGGACATTGGTATGATCGGAGATATCTCCATCAAAACTTACGGGAAATGCGCTATTACGTTTCCGTTCTTGCTTGCTGCAACTTTCTGGCTCCAAATGTGTGTGATAATTTATTCGTGTTCATTTTCCTTCTGCTGAATCTGCCGTTTGTGCCACAAATTGTTCACTTTCACGTTTTTGGTTTTACATTGGTTGCAATAGTCGCGCTCAGTGTGTCATCACCTCACAAACATTTTGGGAGGAACGTGCGTTTTAAATGCTGTCGTCAAGACTCTTGTTGGCCTCTCAGGATCAACTTCGCTTCTCCCAGCCGAAGTGCGGAGTGAATCAGGAAGAAGTGTGTGCGTAAATCTAAGATTTGATTTGACGATCTCGCCGTTTTTCATGTTCCCACACAGGCATGTTCACAAACGTAGTCTTCACTGCATCTGGATGTTTTTACTTTGCATTTTCTGTTGAGTGACGGAAAGAAAAAAATCAAAAGACCCCAGCTTTAGCAATGTGCAGCTGCCTCTCTGAGAACAAAAATTGCAGAATAAACTTGTTTGTTGCATGTTTGTGTTTGTCTCTCTTCCGCAAAATATTGTCACGTTTTTTGTATCAATGGGCAAACAACAGTTTGGTTCAGACATTCTTCAGTTCCACAAAACAAAAAGGTTTTGCTTCTGCTACACTTGGTTGGCCAAATTTGCGGCTGTGACGTTGACGTAACAAGGTGGGACAAAGTTCACACTGCCGACAATGTCCATAACAGCAATGACTGTGCCCACGATTCCACCCACAATGCCAATAAAGATAATCTCGTAGTTCACAACTCTGATGTGCAGAGGTACGCTTCTGAAAACCAAAGAAACGGAACGGATTTGCGATCGCAACTTGCATTTTGCAAGTCTAGAGGCAACTTTGCCGAACTAACACCAGCAAAGACTGTATATAAATGGTGGGAAAAGTTTGCTCTTACCCTTTTCCATGCTTGGCTTCCATGTAATGCAAGTAAAGCATTGAAGGAGCGACGAACGTGAGGAAGGAAGTGGCGGAAGCTCCCAACAGGTTGAGAACCGCGTCAAACCTGGGGACGGTCTCCGCCACAAACAGCGCAGCGACCACGATACAGGTTCGCAGCAAACACCTCTTCCAATTGAAACCTGAAAAGGCAGGAAACAACTATCAGATCCTGAAAGGCGTCGAAGGTCTGAGGCGCTAGTCATGATTGGAATCCTGGGAGGAAGACATCCTTGGAAGCGCAAGCTGAAGTTGGGCGGTGTTCATTTCAGTACTCAATGCGTGCAGTGTTTGCATGGCTTTGTTGCCAGTCTCAGAAATGGCAGGATTCAGTGAATACCAGTTGTATAGTTGTATGTGCTCACTGTGCGGGATGTGAAACAGTTCCTCCATGTCCAGTGAGAACGGATTCAGGTTGATGACGAAGGCGCACATGACGTGCAGCAGGATGAGGATCTCTGCCGTCACCCTCAGCGCTCCGTTCGGCAGCGACAGCAACACGTTTCCGTTGACGCCGCTCCCATACGCCATGTACCCCGAGATGGTGACCGGCAGGTACATGGACAGAACGCCTGAAATTAACACACACGTAAAAACCAGACAGGAGTCCATCACTGATTGCAATATCAAGGTCCTAAGTCCTCACAGTTGGGTAAAACAGGAAATGCACGATGCAATTTTTTGCGGTCCCTGCCAAGGTCTTAACTTCAAGAATCCTTGCCTGGGCCCCACTGTTCCTGGATCCAAGCCAGCAAACGACAAAAAAGATAAGCGCAAAATCACTCACACAGGTATGAGATGAGAACTGTGAGAGGAAATTTCTGGGGTTTCTTCATGTCTTGCTGGATGGTCGGAAAGGTTCCAGATCCACCAAAGGAGAAGATGATGGTGCCGAAGGCGAGCATGAAGCTGTAGAAGGTTGGGTTCTCGTGGGGTACGTCCTCCTGGTTGGGTATGTCCATGGCGGTGCTCACAGTGACGACCACGGCAGCGAGCAGCGTGGCTCCAGTTGCTCCAACACCAATTGGCCTGAAAGAGAGAAAGAAACTCAAGAAAAAGAATATACAATTTCGCTCCGTTTTCCCTGTTATTTTTTCCCAACATTCATTCTGTTACAGTAGACACGTCTCCACGCTGACTTGTGGAAGTGGGTCAAGTTGCCGACCAGAATTCGTCCAGCGCGGCAGACGTCCCGCGCGCTCCACACTTCACGCCTGTCAGTCTTTGGCATCTCAATGAAGCAACACAATTTCTGTGTTAAAAATTGTATTTCTCAAAATTCCATATTACAAAAACAAAAAAGATCACTTTCTGCTCCAAAACTGTTGCTGACTAAATTGCAGGAAAGAAATTTGTGTTCGAATTCACTGAAAACGTCCGCCGCTGCAGTAACGTCCAGGTGACGGTGAGGTCTTGGAGTCCGCCAGAGCTCTGAATGCCGCAAAAGAGGTGTACGTAAACACTTCTGAAAAAACCCAGCAGTCCTTATCTCAAAAGTTGATCAACTCGACGTGTATAGAGTGCATGGAGTCTGAAAACAGAAAAGAACAACAGAACACATCACAGTTTTTCTCTTTCTTATGTGCGTAGGTTCAACAAAATGACAAATGCGGATATCCCTCCTTTGTTTTCTCAGAATCAAAATCTAGACAAAACAAAGAGATCTCAAGCAAAAAAGCTTTGGGCTCACCGACAGATGCAAGTAAAGCTTGGATACTGTTTACTCAAAATCCCTCCAAAGGCAGAAAAAAAAACATGGTTCCATGCCATGCCAAGTGAAAGTGAGAGAAAGTTAAGAGTGCCGCTGACGGGCACATTCCTTGTTGCGCCTTTTTCAGGCGTTTGTAAAAAAAAGTTGAGATTTATGAATTATTTTGTTTTGACAGAACGTTTCCATTTTGCACTCACAACAAAACATGCGAAGAAATGACAAAAGCTCACAGCAGGAAAAGAAGGACGGGAGGAAAGGAAGTGCCCAGATTGAAGGCTTGTTTGACCTCATTCCCAGGACGCGAAAGCTGATTCGTTCCACAGACAAATGTTTTACCAGAAGTCTTTTGGTGTTCCAAGCCATGCCAATGGAAGAAGGACCGCTGTGACTAGTAGAAGCCAGTAACAGAAAGAAATGTTTATTCCGGCATGCACCTGCAGAATTGACTGGACGTTCTCACTGGCTAACAGTAGGAACACGGCAGAGCTTCCAAACAAATTCACTTGGATTGACACTAAGATTGGTATTCTGCAAGAAACAAAGGGAAAGTGATTCTGTTGTGGTTTTCGCTTTCAATGTCTTAAACTTTGTCATGTGTAAAGTCTTGTTTCTGCAAAAAAATTCACCAGTGCGTGGTCACCTCATCCAGGCCCCAAATGCTTTTTGGCCCAGGGCGGGATACGGGCGTCTTTCTTTTCCATCACTCATCTCTGGGTACCTCTCCAAAAGCATGGTCCAACACCTTCCCAAATTCATTCCGTTGTAACCAGAAACCATGCCAAATATGACGATCAGCGGAATTCCAATCCAACCTGAAAGGAAGATGTTTCCTGGAATGCAAAGGCATGCCAGCATGCCAGATGCATTCTCCACGCAACACAACAAAGGAATAAAAGCACATGTTTTTGTTCATGGGAGAAAGTTTGCTGAAACGTTACCTGACTGACCAACAGCTTGAGGCAGAGCCAACAGCCCCGTGCCTGCCAATTCTCCGGACACAAACATGGCAGCCAGGAAGACGCTGATGCCTTCTCTACGCACCGCTCCATCCTGAGATTCAGAGAGAGTCAAACTGTCGTATTTGGCTTTTGTTGGAGATCCAAAAGAATCCATGAGCGCACTTTAGGGTTGTAGACAAGAAGTCTAGTGGTTTCTTGTCCTTTTGTCGTGGTCTTAGTGTTGCATGTGAACGAACAGCAGATTTTTTTTTTTTTTTACAAACGCATGAAGTTTCCAATGTCACATGGTCAGCGTATAAAAAACATTTGTAACTTTTTGTGGGATCTTCCCAGCGATAAGCGTGGATTGGAAGGTGCTGTAGTTTGTTTCACACTTGATTTTTCTCGTAAAAGAATTTGTAATTGAAAAGATTGTCAGTCACTTTTTGCCTGGCCCAGGCGATTGTATTCATCTCTTTTTTTCGCAAAGAAATATATAAGAACCACTTTGTACACTTACTCTCCCATTGGAAGAAGGTGACGATTCCATAGCCGTGGACAGGTTCACGTCGGCATTTGTACTTCCCGGAGAACCAATTGTATCTTCTTCCATTGTTCACCAAGTTGAAAGTCAATTCCGTCAGAAAGAAAACCCAAAAAATTTGACATGAATCCTTTTTTTGTTTTTGCCTTTGTGCTGAGTTGTGTTTTATGGATTTTCTCCCAATGCGCCAGAAGAAATCACGTTCATAGAAAGGAATCAACAAGATAACGACCATCAGTTGATTAGATTGCGTTTGAAACGCAAGGTCTGGTTTCATTCCTCTCAGATGAACATGACGCGCGTTTTTCAGCAGAAAGCTTCTTTTCACCATTTTTGGGCAAAGTCCATCTCCATTTGGAGATGTTTGCCTTTTTGTGGGAGCCTTGCTGAAGCACAATTCCACTGCTAAAAATTCAAAGCTTTGGTGTTGCATGACGGAAGTGACAGCACCACAAAGGGAAAGAATCCCAGCATGGTCCAAAATTACTGTTATATTTACAATGTACGGAACTCCAGTCCACCTTAACCCAAAGACATAAAAGTGCTTGTTTTTGTTTAATTTTTGGGACCAATAAAGACAGAAGTTACGTTTTCCTCGATTTGCTGCAACATTTATTTCATTTTACAGGTTTTCAGGGATTTTGCTCAGTGTCTATTGTCAGGACGAATCTCTCTTACCCGCACAACACCACAATTGGAATTCATGTTCCACGGCAGTTTTTGTCAATTGCTGTGGAACCATATTCATCAGGAATTTGCCGCGTTTGCAGCTGTGATGTTGACGTAGCAAGGAGGCACCAATGTACTGCTGTCCACAATCACTCTGAAGGCTGCGAATGTCCCAGCAGCCATTCCTAGTATCCCCACGACTATAATTTCGCAGTTGAGCACTTTTATGTGAAGTGGAAGATGCCTGCAAAACAGAGCAAACATATTCCTGTTGTGACAAATAGACACGTTGGGCTATACGGGAAATAACCTCCAACTCCCTGGAACAAATAATAAAATAACAAGCAACCTTTCAGAGAGAAGATCCCAGATGCTTGGAACCTTTCCTGAGCCCACCCAGTGTGTGACTATGTCCAGATTCTGTTTCTTTCAGATTGCACATTCGTTTCTGTTTTCCCCAAAGTTGAAAAGGGGCACTGAAACGCTGAAGTGCATTTTTGCAGCATCTGATTTGCGGCTTGCGCGGATTTGTTTGATTTGCTTGCATGGTGCTTGCCATATAGTTGGAGCACACGCATAAAGCGTTCACTTACATCTTGGGCCAGTTTCCGGCCATGGTGCACAGGCGTAGATACAACATAGGCGGAGCGATGAAGGAGCAAAACGCAGTTGTGGAAGCGCCGAGCAGATTGAGGATTGCATTGAAACTCGGGACTGATTCCGCTATGAACAGGGCCACCATAACAATGCAGCTTCTTAACAAGCATCGCTTCCAGTGAAATTCTGAACAAGAAAAGAAACAACTCCAGGATTTTCTCCCTGAAACTCTTGGGTCCGAAATGACAACCACAAAATGCAAACGTGTGTCATCTTTTTCTCAATCAGCAGACACAAGATGACCACAGAACATGGAGTCCACTAACGGACCCAGGGGGCAGTTTTCAGGCAATTTTAAACAAATTTTGGGCTTAGGGCCTCCCTGGGGTCAAAACTCTCCTGCCCCCACCAAAATCCTGGATCCGCCCCTGGAGTCTGATGCCCCTGGAATGGCTGGAAATGTTTTGATGAAGATGGTCAACGGTAACTTCGATGTCTCATGATTCCAGTCTCGGCATGTCGCTCTGGATGTGCCAGAGAAACGTGTGACATGTGTGTCTTCATGACCAAATAAACACTCACTGTGAGGGACACCAAAGACTTCTTCCATGTCCTGTGAGAACGGGTTCAGGACAATCACAAATGCTGACATGACATGGCACGTTATGAGTACTTCTGCTGTCACCCTCATTCCGTTGCTTGGTATGGACTGCAGGATGTTGCCAGCCACGCTGGTCCCGTACACAAGGAATCCAGTGAAGGCCACAGGAAGGTACATACACATTATAGCTGAAATGCAACACATCATTTGAAGCATTAAACCTGAAAAATTTCTTCCCCG
>JAAUYG010186025.1_pt1 | contig 16361 bp, 15 predicted proteins | sample 7278091 | NCBI WGS metagenome assembly JAAUYG01 (sample SAMN14350201, study PRJNA611818) | marine sediment metagenome | isolation source: surface marine sediment (0.6m) | place: French Polynesia: Moorea | collected 2018-08 | reverse complement strand
GTCTATAAGAAGGTTTTCCTAAAATACCAGGCCTCCAGGAATGGATTTTTGAGCTATTTTTACTCAAAAAACGGCTATTACTCGGGTGAAAATGATGGCAATGGCAAAAAATTTAAACTTGTTCTGAAGACTATCTATAAGAAGGTTTTCCCAAAATACCAGCCCAATCAAAGGTTTCCTTCATTATGTTAGGCCTCCGGGAATGGATTTTTGAGCTATTTTTACTCAAAAAATGGTCATAACTTGGGTGCAAATGATCGCTCTGGAAAAAAATTTACCTTTGTTCTCAAGACTACCTATAAGAAGCTTTGCCTAAAATACCAGGTCAGTACAAGGTTTCCTTCATTGTGTTTGGACTCCGAAAATGCCATATTTGGCGGCGGAAGAAACCGACACCGAGGAGGAAAAAAAAGTCGGCAAGCCCATGGGGGATCCCGTCTCGGGATTCTTTCATTGTCTTTGGCCTCTGAGAATGCATTTTTGAATGGCCATAACTCAGTAGAAAACTACCGCATCGGAAAAAATCTATGCTTGTTCTGAAGACATCATACAAGAAGCTTTTCCTAAAATACCAGTACGATGCAAGGTTTCCTTCATTGTTTTTGGCCTCTGAGAATACATTTTTGAGCTATATTTTTACTTTAAAAACGACCATAACTTGGTAGAAAATGATTACACCGGAAAAAAATTTACCCTTATTCCGAAGGCTACCTATAAGAATGTTTTTCTAAATTACCAGGTCAATTCAAGGTTTCCTTGTGTTTGCCCTCATATTCGGTGGCGAAAGGAGAGAAAAAAAAGTCGGCAAAGTCAGAGGACGGGATGGGTGGGTGAATCAGGCTTATAGTTGGCTTTCAACCACTCATGGTCATATCACTGACTGCAAGTTGGATTTGGTGGTGTCTGCAGGTGTATGTGTGTGAGTTAATGTGGACCTGTCTTGTTTGGGCCGAACGATCTATGCCTGACAGTTTTTGGGTGCCAAGCCACCGATTCAATTCCGCCACAAGTGAGCAGAAAGGAATCACTCAGACCATTTATACGGACTCCGAGCCGCCCAGTCGGTTGCCTAACTCATTAATGCCAAGTGCCAAGCTGAGAAGCGCAAACCTCCCAGTTTTTACGTCTGTGGTGTGACGCGGTCGGGGATCGAACCCCGGCCTCCCGCACCCCGAGCGGACGCTCTAACCACTGTGCTACGCAGGGGCGGTCAGGTTTCGTTGGGAAGCAAGCGCGAACATCACTGATGGAGTCACGCTAATTATTGTGCTGAGTGTCGTCTCGAGATTTCAATCGGCATTTACTTAGCCACAGTAAAAACATATTCAGATATATGGGTTTCACATAAAGTATTTAAGGATTTTAACAAGATTTTTTGCATTATTATTATTTAGTATTTTGGTTATATGGAAGATTTTGTTAGATTGGTAAACCTAATGACTATGGTCGGTAAGTAGAACAGCGTAATGCCTTGCCTTACAATCGCTGGGCATTAGGCCAAAATTGCTTATTACTTATATCTGGCGCAGATGATGAAATTTAGGTCGCCGCGCAGTTTGGTATGTTGTAATTTGAAAGTAGGTTATAGTAGGTTGCAATAAGTTACACCAGGATGTGCTGCCTAGAACTTTTAATTGTGACACAGTGCCAAGGATACATTGCTTACCGTTACAGGTGCCTTGGTAAATGCTGACATTATCAACTGCTATATCCTCCTGTCTAAAGCTCCGCTTGGACACAAACACAACCTGGATGGTATAGGGAAGAAACTTGTCTCCCAAGGCCATATATAAACACTGTAAATTCAGGATTGGCATTTTAACGATCATGTTGGCTATCCGTGGTGCAGTTGTTTGTTTTGTTTCGACTATCCTGTTAACATTGGTCTGTTGAGTACTATATTATTTCAATTGCAATTATTTGCATGAAAAATAATGTCTACTCACACATTGTGACACACGTGTTAGTCTGGTCATATAAAACGTTGAAGTATATCAATGCCACCTACTTGCGACAGGGAAGTAAAATCGTGCAGTGTTACCCTTGCTGGCACCCAGGTGTCACTCTGATGCTGAGATTGCTGAAACACTGGAGTATCAATACTAGTGCTGTCACGCACCGTGAGTTCTCCCACATTGGTCCCATTCATGTAGTAATCAAAGTGGACACAGATAGGTTTGGTAAATGGAAGACTGAGTGGGGGGCTGGAAATACTGGAAGTATAATGGAATAAGTGGCTTCACACGTTGTGTGAACGCATAAATCCTACATAAAACGTGTTAACTGTGGAAATGTCGGGAAAATAATCGTTAACTTTGTAGAAGAGTTAACACTGAGATCGCAACTTTCATCACTTTGACACCGGACAAAATTGCGACACGTGAAATATGTCATGTATTGTCAAGGTAAGTCGATTAGAGCTACATGATTCATGGACCTAAATATCAAAAGGTAACACATTTAACATTATTTTTCTGACAGAAGAAACCTGTCAGGTAATGAAGAACCTCGCTGTTATTTATATCTTATTTATTTTCAATATAAAGTAAAACGTGCATAAGTTACATTCTCACAAATAAAACACTAAAATGCTTTCAGCAGCAAGGCATAACGGGCACTTCAAAATAAGGTTAGATAAAATGCTCGAACATAGGCAATGGGTGCAGAAAATCTGCTACTCCAGACTCAGTCTGGTCAGTTTCTAAAGTCTGGTTAAACTTAAATGCACATCTGACTGGTAAGGAGCCGCACTGTAACATCCTGTCAACAAATGTTCGAGGACTTACAGTCTCATCCCTGACCAAAGGGACATAAAAATCAGTACATAAAGACTGCAATTTGGAACTTACATTGAAAGCCATTCTTGGAAGGTTTTGCAGATACTCTTGACATTCTACGCTTTATTTAACATGTCAAATTGCTTTGGGAGTGAATGTTTTTGGACTCTGGGAACATAATTTCTGACGAAACATTCTACACACAGACCCAGTAGTATTGGAAAAAAGTTCCCGAATTTTCGGTAGGAAAAGTTCCCTTCCAATACTACTGACTCTGTGTGTAGAATGTTTCGTCAGAAATGTCAAATTGCATTAATTTGGTAACCCCAAGCATTGTTTCAGTATATTTGCATGATTAACTGACCCTAGCCTATGTGTTCCTAATTTACCAAACACCTACAGTCGTAGCCATACAATACAATTGGATGACACTTAGTGTTCAGATATACAGCACACATTTCGCAAAAAGCCTCAGATTTCGCGCATAGGACACTTTGCTAATATTGAATGCCCGCATTGGACGATTAGTTGCAGCCTCCATATCGTCCTGTCAGTTTCTTTGCGCGCAGTAATTGACACATGACACTAGACGGAAAATAACGTTACTTGACGATAGCTAAATAACGGCCCATGTTTCAGCATATTTGACTGTATTCAACGGTTTTCTGCACTCAAATGCCTAGTAAATGCTAGTCTACATCAGTCTGCGCTTTCCTGACGATGACTTACAACTGTTATATGCGCGCAAACTTTCCGCAGGACGACCCCTGCCCGCAAAAGACGAAAGCGTTCAAAGCGTCAAATGTCCTATGCGATTTCTGCAGTGTTGTATGCGACCACAGGGGCGTTTTGCGAAAACTGTACTGTAGCTGTTGCTGTATGAGCACGAACATTTTCAATGACAACACACACACAACAGAAGCTCCAACTAACCCCGTGTTTCGATATTAATTTCCAGTGGCTGAAATGTGTCAGAAATTCTTTGACACGAATAAAAAACACACTCGCTCCAATCCAATTGTGAATCCAATCATCTGATTGCAATCAATATCTTGTCCTACATTAAAGAGTAAAGTGTGAACCATGTTGATCAATATCACTAAATCAAATCAATGCCACAAGGAACAACCCAAAATTTTTGTTATTTGGGTTGCGATAAAGCACCCATTATTGAAAATATTATTCCACAATAATCTATGCATATATCGCATCCAAATTTAACCCATTAGATGGTCGATCGCAGTTTCCACAACATGGGCGTTCGCTGCTTTGACATGCAGTTTCCATTTTCGCCATCATGAGGGGGTCATTTCTTCTTGGGGTTGGAATGTTGAGGGGCTGTGTACGGTCTGTCTGCCAGTCTAAATTCCGTGTTCCTCCTGCCCTTTTTCATCGCAGCGAAACCAATCCTGGCCCGTTGGCCTGGGGTACGGGTGACCAGGGTCGTCTACAATCTGCAATGGCAAAGTCAAATAAAAGGAACATAGGAGGATGCTTGTTTACAACGCCTGACCTTCAGGGAATTCAATGTGTACTGGCCTCGGTAAGATGCTGTATACAAATGTACTTATTTTAATTAACTTGCATATGTTTTATTTATTTTAATTAATTTCATTTTTACCTTTGACTCTGATACATAGCTAATGGAATATTGTATGCCTCCGTAGTCTGTGGTGCGCCGTCCGTTGTTCGTCGTTCACTATTAAAGGGCTTTTTTTAGAAACCGTTCTATGGATCAATGCTGAATTCTAATCAAAGCTTCACACCCCTCATATCTCTAGATTTTTTTCACATTTTCAAAATTATTTCCATTTTTCGTGAACTTTCAGAAATGTTCTTCAGCACGGGAATATATGGGAAGAAAGTTTCAAACTGCTTCTCCGAAACCAAGTAAACTCACTCCCCAAAATTCCAGGGGACAGATTGTACACCGAGTGTGCAAATTTTTAACTTTTCAACTAAAGTTGAAACATTTCAACTAACGTTGAAGTTTGAAATTTCAATGTTGTCTAGCTTCAGCGTGTCTGTTAATAGGTATCTGGGTCAAAATGAGTGTCAATACACCTGGGGCTTTTGTTAGAGGATGAGCATAATCTTGCTGTACAGAGTTGTTGTATTGTGTTGTATACATATAGCCTGCATGTGGTACTTTGAGTTCCAAACACACCAAGCACAGTCGGTTTATTTGCTTGATAGCCAACTCTATCCCGGGAAAACGTTTGTTCCAAAAAGAAACTGGCGGAAATCCAGGCCTTTGGGATACGCATGCGGTACCTTTGACCTCTTGACAGACAAAGCGAGGACATTTTGGATTATTAGCTATTATTCTTCCCGTTTCTTGCAACAGCAGCGTGCGACTATGAAGCCGTGTGATCACAGAGCAACACTATTCAAAATTTGTGTTTCATGAGTCTATATCAGATATATGCAGTGTATGTTGTATATCTTGTCAGTCTTGTAGCACAAGTCATAGAAAGTATTTTAATTAAGCTGTTTATGAAGGCCCTGCGCCTCGTGTTATTGTGTACATCTTACCTTACGTCGGTGGCTGTTATATCTGATATACTGTCCGTCCTCAAAAAAGACAAACAGCTTCCCATCGTCACTGTTCCCATTGAATACGGCGGTGATGTTTCCATATTGACCCAGATTGAATCGGGAACGCTGTACAGTTTGCGTTACATTCCATTTCCTGTTGTTAGATTTCCTCAGGATATACTCCAGTTGCCCTGGATGGTTAACCAAAGCACAGGCGCTCGTAGTCTATTATGTACCGAACAACGTTAAGACCCCCCTATATACCAGCCCCTTATATCACTATACAAATCACGTTTTATAGTCATAAGGGGCTGGTATATGTTCTTAACCTTATTTGGTACACAATAGACTACTAACGCCTGTGAACCAAAGAAAAACTTTGACTTTTAATGGTAAGTTAAGATACAATTTTATTGATTGCAATCAGATGATTGGATTCACAGTCACTCTAGATATGATCACGCACACAACAGCCTTACGCATCTTAAGAAAAAACACACACACATTCATCCTAACACAGTGGATTATTGACCAGAATGTCTTCATTGCACCAAGGAATAAACGAGTTAAGTTACTTTACCGAACTCACCAACCAGTACATGTACGTTTCACTCACCGCTTGACACCATGCAGTGGGATGTTAAATTAATAAGAGAGACTCCAGGAATCGTCACATAATATATTTGTTTACCATGTGCAATACATAAAAGTATTTTTTTTCTCGGAAACGCTTTCACGAATCGACGCCAAATTTAGCAGAAAGCTCCCTGTCAGTGATTTACCTACACTCTTTTTTTTTTCACTTTTTCGAAGTTTCGACTTCCTTGCTTTATGCAACATAGAAGTGTTTGGACGAAAAAGCTTTCAAACAACTTCTTCTCCTAGTCACCAAGCAACCTGTGGACCGTACTTACAAAATTTGTACTTTTTTTTTACGATTTTGGCGCTCAGTAAAGCAATGGACCAGGGAGCGGTAAATTTTCTGCCAATGGTGTAATGGATGGAAAAAGATGTGGATTTAGCCCAACGCGCGCAAATACACACCACCAGAACAGCTATTATCACCAGCCGTCGCCGCAGCCTAGCAGGTAGCGTGCTGGGCTTCGGTACTAAATCCCATTTCGCCTTTTCCGGTAAAGCACTCTTTCTAAGCGCATGGTTCACCTTCATGTGTAAGACGATAACGAAAACTTAGTCTTTTTTCGCCGAAGAAGGAGGCTCTGGCGCGATTCGAACCTGGGTCTTTCCCGTTAAAGAAAAATTTTCAATGCTATACAGCATTCAAGGCTGTTGGAATCGTCGGTCGTTTGGTCCACATTTCAGCTCTGTGCTCGCTCTTTTAATGCAATGCAGTAAAAGGCAAAGCTAGTGCCTCCTACGGGTGAGTAATACTCATACACCATATACTAGCGAGTTCTATGGTGATGTGTTACATGAATGAATTACCTAGCCCATGGGTTCGAATCCCTCACAAGTTCTGTCCTACATTGCTCCATTGGTCCAAAATATACCGCAAGGTGCCACGGTATATCGTGGGCCATTGCTCCACTGAGCGCAGAAATCCCAGAAACCCAATGGGGCAGTTACCGAAAAACAAAACCTGGACACATATGGGATTGAATTGTGCTTCAATACATGTTCCACATCTGCAGATCATATAACCGAGGGAAACCTCCCCATTTTAATTAATTTCAAAGCCTTTGGCTCTTACGTGGTGTACTGAATTCTGAACCCCACTCTGATGTCTTAACTGCTAGGTAAATAGGGCAAGTGGTCATCTATGGGCTCTTGTAGGCGTATTAAAACTGCACGTCATTGACTAACGGCTACCGTATCTGCTCAGCCTACAAGTATCACAGTAATCCCTTTCAACTTACACAGATTTTTATGCAAAATGCAACCATTACTGGGACACCGTCGGTACAGTTCCTTTGATTGCATACACATTTCCGCTGCAGAAGAATACGGTGTCCAGATCATTAGGCAGACCTTCAAATTCCTCGCTGATGTCCTTGGGATAGCCTGATAAACGTACGGGATTCGAATCCTGGGTATCACCGGTAGTATAGATCCAGATTTGGTCGCCCTTGAAGACGTAGAATTCCTGACCATTTGGTGAGGTCAGAGCGGCATCTACTCTTCCATACAATCCGGCCCAGTCGTCGGAAATCCGGCGGGTAGCGCTGGCCAGGAATCTGTCAGGATCCAGACGGACGTAGTAATCTCCTGGGAAACAGGATACTCTCTACATTAATCATTCCATTAACAACAAGAGGCCTTCTGCTGTGTTACCGCTGCCTAAATGGGAGTGCTCCTCAGTACCTCACTTCTTTATTGTCCGCCCATACACCGCCACGCAATCTTCGCTCGAGCAGGGATGTGCTGAAACTTTATGTTACATGTTCTAAACGGCTCTGGGGTGATCGGGCCTTTTCTGTGGCAGCACCTCAACTGTGGAATCATCTGCCCTATGAAATCAGGGCCGCACCTTCGGTTAACATATTCAAATCATTATTGAAGACACATCTTTTTTCCCAGTAGTTATAACATTGTTCTGCGCCATGAGCACAGTTGTGGAATGGCGCAATACAAATCTAATGATTGATTGATTGATCAACTACAAATACTACTACTAATCACCCTTGTGGCATTCGTTGAATATTGTAGTTAAGGGTTATCGCACGAGTTCAACCATATGTTTGTGTGTGCAAGAACAGATGCACATCCCAGACGAACTTGTGATGCAGTCAGGAACTAACTCGTTAAAGTGCGCTAACGCACTCATATTATACATGCTACTTCATTTTAAACACATGTTAACGGATATTAAGACGTACTTCAGACAAGGTAAGACTATCTCGACACGGCCATTGCATGGAACGTTTTTCGTTTTCATGCGTGCAGGGCATATAGCGACGGGAAAGACCTTGATAATGCAGACGAAACAAACAAAAGACTTGCAACATAGAGCACATGCGCCTCTGCTATTGGCTGAAAAGCCGGGTTTGGGTCATGGATCAATATAGCAAAGTTCAAACTGCAATATAGCTATATATTTGCATAAGTATCGGAAATACGCCGAATGACCTCAAGCTGACCAAATGTTGGTCTGTTTCGCTCTACGACCAGCCATTTGTGACGTACAAAGTTGTCAAAATATCAGAGATGCACCAAATGACCCCAGAATGACATTGAACACTGCTTCGCTCCACGACCAGCTGTTTTCGAGGTACAAGATTGTTGAAAATCGGACAAAAAATTGGAAATACAGTGGATGGCGTCAAAATGACATTGAACACGTAACAGTCCAAAGTGTTATCTATACATTAAGTACCTATGCAAACACAAAGCCCAAATTTTGATGTGTTTCGCTCTACGACCAGCCGTTTTCAAGATACAGGGTTGTGGAAAATTGCAAAATTTAGAAAGAGAGAAATCATCTCCAATATGAACGTGAAGATTTAACAGTCAAATCCGAAACTGTACCAAAATAGCATATCCGGTAAATGGCCGGGTTCCAATATATAGAATGCAGTACATGAAAATGTGAGCTGCTTTTATTACTGCTGTTACATAATCATTTATATTTTGTATTGGTATTGGAATCAACTACATTCTGCCTATGCTAGTGTTCCCTGTTGTAACCTATGTAACATAACTACACTCTTTACATGAAATAGAAAAAACTCCCCAGTCCATAGGTCTAGGCACAAAACCAGTGAAAAACCCTAGCATACTAGTCCAGGTGCTAGATGCCGCAATAAAGATTCCACGTCTGTAACTCCGTACATAATGTCCGAGTCAAACTCGACTGTGAATATTCTCCTTAAAAATAACTAGAATTCGGTCTTTCTCCAAAGGCTTTAGTTTCCAAAGTTGCTTTCACTTTTTCACAGTACCTTGATTATATAACAAATTTAAAAATAAATAGAGCACCACCGACGTCTTTTCAACATTTCCTTTTCAGTGTCGCCACCCATTTTAACCGGAATAATCTTTATAGCTTTAACCATTAAACTGCATACCGGTATATAACAATTACCCATTCATGTCAGCACCAAAATATATCATGTTAAAAATGATGTGAGAGCTTGAGGTCAATATTCATTGTAAAGTAAAACTGTATTCGACTTTGTTGGCCGTGTGTACTTATCCCTAGACCTTTTATACAGATAATCACCCTGTTTTAGCATTCAGTGCACTGCTACAGCCATAGGGTCCGATAATGTTCACAATGTAAATATTGTTCAGTCTACCTGGTAACCCAAGCTTATCCCTAAAGAGCTTTAATTGGTGGAAATTAGGACCTGAAGACAATAGTTCATTGTATTGAGAATACTCTTGACACTCTCATTGGGGCCTTACCTGTAACTGAGTTGCACATTGCAGTGTTGGTGCCTGAATAGAGGTTTGTTTACATATTGGACGGTGGAGCACAAATAGTGAGTACACACATCAAGAATAGCCGTCTTTTAACACAAGCGGACTCTCTGGCAATTGAACAAAATGCATCTGTAGGAGTTTAGCTCGGCTATGGGCATGCACACCCACGGGGCTGTATTGTTGTAGTTGACTTGATCTCGGAAATTTGTATTTCAGCACCGGGCCAGGAATACGCAGGAACAATCGAAGATCATTCTATTATTCCTGGCCGGGCGTAACAGAAACGAGCGAGAATCAAGGCAGGTGATAGTGCAGCCCGGCTGACGCGACGATTATAGTCAATAAGGGGTTGTTTCCGACAGGTTTTGCGACTTCAGATTTTAGCGTCGGAGCTGAGAGTGCAACAGTTACTGTTCTCATCTTGAAGCAAACGGCTGGGGGAGCTCGCAAAAAAATGTAAGCAAAGACAGTATACCTGCATGTTATTTCATATACTACCTTGCCACTACTTTAAGCCATTTATTATAGTTAAAACTGTGTTAGTCACATATTATTAGGCAGTTTTCACTGGTTACTTCTGCTCATGCCTATAGGGTCTTAATCAGATATGTTAATTCTTCCCAAGATGGACTCCTCAGCGTCAGGACAACAGCCAACACCCAATAACAAGAAAGACCTAGCCACAATACCCGGCTCTCCTGCAGCTAGCGATGGACGCGGCTAATAAGCCGTGTGTCGGTTAAATAACGTTAGTGTCAAAACCTGGGTTAGCAGGAGATAGGTCTTTCGGCTGAGAAAGACCTTGACTTTCAAACTCTCCCAGTGTTCAATGTCATGGTTCCATTGGACTCCCCACGGTTCCCAATTGATTGTTAAAAATAGTAAGGTACGATCTAACCTGCTAACTCTGCTCCTTTACGAGATATAGGCCCCTATGGCTTCGGTATTTTCAGTGGCATTGACTTTGACTTTTCAAGGTCACTCAGTATCATTGGCAATGGTGCAGTTGTGCTAGTCATATATAACTTGCTTGGCTATATCATGAAATAGCAAACGCTTCTCCGTTTTAGCCCGGCTGCATGCTTTTTGACTGCCAGCATAATACAATCCCAGGCTTAAAACGGAGGAGCGGGGGTTATTTGAAGATAGACACAGTGAAACCTGTCTTTAAGACCACCTGAGAAATAGGGACAACCTGGGAATTAAGGACAGCTACTTCAGTCCCTAGGTCTATTCATTACATAGCAATGGGCCTGAGAAATAAGACCACCTAAGAATTCAGGGACAGTTTTTGACAGTACCTTGGGTGTCCCTAATTCTCAGGTTCCACTGTATTAAGGAACATCTGTGCTAAATTTACAAGTGTTATCTATACTGCAATTGTAAAGCAGAGTGTCAAGGTCTATGGACTTCTTCATTGCTTTTCAGTTGTTGAACACTACATACACCATGCTTCGAAATACACGTTCCCGAACAAGCAGGGCAAGATCCAGAAGGGACCAGGATGACCCAGACTCTGATGCTGAGCGTTCCAGAAGTCGTTCGCCTAATCGTAATGATAAGTATGTACATGACGTAGGGTTATATTCATGATGTGAATACGGAACTATGATAAGAATGCATGCATTGATGTTGGTTTTGGTGCCAGTCATGCTACATTGAAGATCAGGGTTGGAGTTATCAAACATACTTAAGTCACCAAGCAATGTGATTGGCTTAGATTCAGAATCCTGCACTTTTTTGGTGTAGTGTAGATAACTGTGGCACGTATAGCATATATACACTACACAAAAAGTTATATATATATTTTAATATCCTTAACTTTTTGTGTAGTGTTTTTGTGTAGTGTAAGTATTTCGAGAACTCCAGCCCTGACGTCACCAGCCACCAGCCCTGATGTCACCATCCCTGACGTCACCAGCCACCAGCCGTGACGTCACTACCCCAGACGTCACCAGCCCTGATGTCACCAGCCCTGACGTCACCAGCCCTGACGTCACCAGCCACCATCCCTGACGTCACCAGCCACCAGCCTTGACGTCACCAGCCCTGACGTCACCACCCAGACCTCACCAGCCCTGACTTCACCAGCCTTGACATCATCAGCACTGACGTCACCAGCCCTGACGTCACCACCCCTGACGTCACCAGCCACCAGCCACCAGCCGTGACGTCACCTGCCCTGACGTCACCAGCCACCAGCCTTGACGTCACCAGCCCACCAGCCCTGACGTCACCAGCCCTGGAAAAGGCCAGTAAGGCCAGCTCGGGGAGAGCTGACAAAATCTGATCACAGTTACACTAAAACTGCGTGTTATGATAGGAACAATTATTACAGTCTGTTGCTGCATGCATTAGTGTACAGAGGGGGATCGGTTACCAGAAACATATTGTGTCCACTAGCAAACTTAAAATCACTAATCCTGTAATCACCTTCGCAACCGTTGTCTTTTGCATGATAAGATCGCTAGTGGACCTGATATTTCCCTACAAACCTTCCCTGTGGCTGGGGTCACGAACATCAAATGATATTTGTCAATGGCATAATTAGCATGCAGTAATACCGTCATCCATGTTTACCACGATTGCATACTGTATTACATTACCCAGCATGCTCAGGGACAGCAAAACTTTCATCAGTCAGATTTGAAATGAGCGGATATCATTCTATCCATCAGGAAACCACTGAAATATACACACGTCCCTAGTTGTTACTTTTGCGGATAAATGTCTTATTACACTGGTGATGATGATGGTGATAACAGCTGGGCATCTTGGAAATAATATCCCCCTTGAAATTGTTAAGTTAATTTCATTTTGTAGGCGTAAGGGGAAAGATACATGTGTATGTTGTATTTAGCCCACCAGAATGTTTTGCTGACCAGCTTTACCTTGTATAATGTCGATGACGTCATGTATGAGCACAGGACACGATGTGTCAATTTGGGTGGTCGTAAGTAAGACCAAGAAACAATGCCCATATTTCCTGCAAATATTTCCTAAGATGCTGTTTAAAACTTGTATTTGTAATTCGTCATTTCCTGAGATCCTGTTTCAAACTTGTATTTGTATTTCTTCATTTCCTGAGATCCTGTTTAAAACTTATATTTGTAATTCGTCATTTCCTGAGATCCTGTTTCAAACTTGCATTTGTAATTATTCATTTCCTGAGATCCTGTTGAAAACTTGCATTTGTAATTCTTCATTTCCTGAGATCCTGTTTCAAACTTGCATTTGTAATTCTTCATTTCCTGAGATCCTGTATAAAACTTGTATTTGTAATTCTTCATTTCCTGAGATCCTGTTTGTCATTTTGTAACTATGTTAATGGTAACAGCTGGACAGACTGGTCTCGCTTTTTTTGCGCCTGTGGTGTTTCCATAATAATATTTTTCTGCATTTTCAGGCTTAGTGCGTGTGAAAAGTCGCAGTCCACACAGTTGAAACATTCTGCTGAGGATAACGGAAAAACATCTTCCAGTGTTCCTGATCAAAAGCCAAAAATATGCAAAGACAACTGGAATATTCCTGAGGTTGTATTTCATGTTAATACATCCAAATATTTCTAGCGTTGCTTGTGTTTACAACTAGCTTTTGTAGCCTGGGTATCCGTCGCCCATCCTTCCTCCGTCGTCCATAAACTCAGGTTTCTCAGAAACTTCTGCATCAATCCAGACGATTTTTGTGGGAAGCTGCTTATCTTTACTTTCAATTTTTAAAAAGTTTTATTCACTGTTTTGTGCGTTTCATTTGTAGATTGGGTTTGAAAACTAGTGTTCTATATAGCCACAATGACTTAGCAAATTAGGTGGCCTTATTAGAGGGCGATAATTGTATTGATATTGTAGATAAAATGGGCACCATCACTATCCATTTAACTAAAGCAACTCAACTAAATCAAGTCAGATTTAATACAATATATTTATAATGGGAGTTGACGGCTTTATGTGCTTTGTATACACAGCTCATATCAGTGAACTTGTTTGACCATACAGAATACCGGGGAGTTGGGCTGGCAAAGCGACATGTCCGTTCTTGACGCAAACCAACAGATGCTGAGCCTTGAGATAGCCACAGATGTCGCCTTCCTGGTTGGTGAAGTGCCAAACCAGAAACTTATCCGGGCACACAAGTATGTGCTTGTGTCCAGGAGCCCAGTCTTCTTTGCCATGCTGTGTGGACCCTTGCAAGTTAGAGATGCGGAGACGCCTATTGAAATACCGGATGCAACTCCCGACACATTTAACGCTCTCCTCAGGTGAAAACCAATAGGCTAAAAATGAGTGTATTTAATAGATACTTGCCTCCTTTGGAAACGCACGGGTCAGAAAAATATACACTATTTTGGTATTTAATCATTTGGTGATTCTAATTGAAAGTAATAATGATTATTGGCATGTTGGGTCATCAGATGTTTCAAGTGAGGAGCATTAGTCTTGAGCAACACGTTCATTGGAAGTTTCAACACAAGGGCACAGAATTTGACACTCAGAACAGTCAATATCGGGAGTGTCCACCTCTAGCATCACACCAAGCAGTACACTGACGACGCATGGATCTGACAAGTCGCATGATCCTGTGCTGAGGTAACCTGTCCCACACCTCAACTGCCTGGATTAGTTCGCGCTGAGTACGGGGAGCAGGTTACCGTTGAGCAATCGCCCTCTTCAGTTGGTCCCACAAGTGTTTATGAGTGCTGGTCACACCATAAATGTGACGTTTCATTGTCGTAGAAAGCCATGGATAATTCTGTAGGAGTGCAGGCGAGCGTTATCTTCCTGCAATGTTGTGACATCAGCATTGGCTTGGAGGAAAGGAACCACCACTGGTTGTAGGATGTTGCCAATGTACTGCCGAGCCGTCAGGGTCTCGTTCAAAATGACCAGTTGTGTCCGAAGTCGGGTCGTGATCCCTTCCAAGACCATAACACTCTCGCCACCCCACCGACTACCTTGTCGTACACAGCTATCTGCAAAGCTTCACCTCGTCGACGCTATACAGGTTGACGTTGGTCTGGACGATCCACGCAGATAGGCGTCTCGTCGGTGAAGAGGACAGACTGTCTGGGGTTCGTGCACTCCTGCTGTTTGCGTGAAGTCTGGGCCGGATGCTATTGGAGCTCACCCTGGGATGTTGGATGGATGGATGAATCTGGCTTATAGTCGGCTTTCAACCAATCATGGTCATATCACCGACTGCAAGTTGGTGTGTATGTACTGGACCCGTCTTGTACTAGTCCGACCTGCGGCCAGTCCTTATAGTGCTAACCCACTGAAACACCACCCCACGGGTAAGCAGTGATATCCCAACCCAGACCATTATTCTGACTCCGAGCCAGCCAGATGGTCTCTAACTCTTTTGTGCTGAGCGCTAAGCAGAGCAGCAGAACCTCAAATTTTAACGTCTTTTGTTTGACGCGGCCGGGGATCGAACCACCAACCTCCCGCATACATGCCAGGCGAACGCTCAACCACTACACTACCCGGACGCGGTAGGGTATAAGACTGATATTAGGATACAGAGTCCCCGACAGAGTCCTATTGCATGCATATGATTGGGGTAGTGTACATGGTGTCACAGGCGTTTGAAATATTGAATATGAAAAAAAAAATATATATATACTATATATATACACACATGTATATAGTATACAGTGGGTATTCTTATTTATATTTCAAGCGCCTGTGCAGAGTCCTATTGCATGCATATGATTGGGCTAGTGTACATGGTGTGACAGGTGTTTGAAATATTGAATATGAAAAAAAAAATTATATACTATATATATATATACACACATGTATATATATAGCCTACGTAGTAAGCCCCAGCCAGTGTAGAGACGGATACTCTGTCTAGTATATATAGTATACAGTGGGTATTCTTATTTATATTTCAAGCGCCTGTGCATGGTAAGCAGTGGTCAGGTGGTAAGCATGTAAGTAATGTAGGCTACTGCTGATGCCAGTGTGTGTGAACTGTCGATCATAGCCCCAAGTGACTGTCTACCTTATACTAACGTACTAGACACACCTTTAGTTGAGCTATCGCCTACGTTTTACGGCCTAGTATCGGTCATAAAGGGTCGTTCACGGCGATCACAACTGCACACAGATATTTTCACTTTTGCAATGTAAAAATGCATTAAAGTGGGAAAGTATGAAAACCAAAAACTTATGTGTGCATAATACAGGATTTTGCTAGAAATAAACCTAGATATACCATATAAAACATCCGAATATGACATAGTGTGCATCCAAACCTATCTCAAACTCAAACTCTTTAAACTGAGATCCATAGGGATCCATTATTTTAGACTATAACAAAACAAACATAACAAAGCAAGATTCAGACAAAAAAGATATAGTTGAGAGAAATTGACACATTTATTTGTAAACAGATAGCAGAAATCCATTGCCAAAGGTCTTATAACCTAACCTAAGCTACCGGATTTTTTTTTACAGAGGACAAAAGATTTTTATGTCAAACAATGAGATCCCTAAAAATATATATAAATTTTATTCTGAACTTAATACTACTGATCCACGGTCTAAATCGAAAATTTCCTCTCTGGTCCGCGGTCTGAATTAAAAACGCTCTTCCAAAGTATAATATAATAATAATAATAATAATAATAATAATAATAATAATAATAATAATAATAAT
>JAAUYG010170610.1_pt1 | contig 16362 bp, 9 predicted proteins | sample 7278091 | NCBI WGS metagenome assembly JAAUYG01 (sample SAMN14350201, study PRJNA611818) | marine sediment metagenome | isolation source: surface marine sediment (0.6m) | place: French Polynesia: Moorea | collected 2018-08 | reverse complement strand
TGTCAAAATCCCCCTCTAAGCTTGAAATTCCCCCCCATTTTTTTCAGTAGGGGGGGACAATCCCCCCCAACTTTGACATCCTAGTGTGAGCCCTGCCCCTCCACTAGAGACATCACACCCCTTTTGCCAAATAATTCTGTCCTCATTAGAGAGGTGTCCTTTGGTGAGAGGGAGCATCACATGCATTCTCAGTACATTGTACTTGCTGCCAAGAATTTGTGCCCTTTCTAGAGGGTTATCCTCTCTCGAGTGTCCTTTAAGAGAGGGACCACTGTACTTGTATTTAGAGTACTTGTACTTGTTTATCCTTCCAGAACTGCACTACTAAGGCTGAGGCCAGAAGAAGTGCTGCTAAGATCGCGCTGATGAATTCCGTGTTTAACGAACATCCTTCCAGAAAAATCTCCACCGAGTTCATAGAACGGGCCGTGTCTGATGCCTTGGCACCATTCAAGGTTTGCTATTCTGTTTATACTGGTACCTTGTTAGCTAGAACAAGATAAAAAGTCACCAGCGCTTTTGAATTGAAAAATATATGTTTTCTCATGGACTGTCACTTGTATTATGTGTATCTGGGTGTCAAAATAATAAGTGGGTATTAAATGTAGTATTTTAGTTTAAGAACAAAGATTCCAATTAGGATTCATGTAAAGTTGTGTGTAAAAATAGGTTAATAGTTCAGTGTGTTTCAGTACAGTAACGTAGTGTACAGGTATATAGAGAAATTGATGTTGGCAGGGCACAGATTTCAGAGAAGTGTCTGGATTCTTAAAAGTCTCAAATTGAACTTGGGCATACAAAAAGACAAATAGTCAATGGTTGGCAAAGTAACTGCTGATTCCTTTCCAGGCATAGATAATATTTTTCCAGCAACGGCCCCCAAATGTCTTTTTCTGCTGATCCTGCTATTTTTTTGGCCTGTCTGTTTCAGGGAAGTCGTGATGAAGTAGACAACCCCAGTACGGGGATCGGAGCCTTTCGCTTCATGCTGGAGTCCAACCTGGGTCGCACCATGCTAGAGTTCCAGGAACTCATGACTGTGTTCCAGCTGCTGCACTGGAACGGCAGCCTTAAAGCCATGCGGGAGCGCAACTGCTCGCGACAGGAAGTCCTAGCGCACTACTCTCACCGTGCACTCGACGACGACATGCGCTCCCAGATGGCGCTGGATTGGATCTCTCGGGAGCAGGAAATGGTGGGAATCATCCAACGTGAGCTCCGGAAGGCCGAGGAGGAACTGGATTTGGCAAGGCTGGCCGGGCGAGAACTGCGCTTTCCGAAGGAAAAGAGGGATATATTGATGCTGGCACTGAGCCAAATTGGCCCAACGTCTGAAAGCATTGCCTGAGGTACCGAGGACTGAAATACACTCACAGCCACATTTGTGAGGAACGAATATTCATGTAGTTGGGATTGGGGTAGTTATATAACTATTTTATAGGAATGTCACTGACTGTCAGAGCAAACCTAGCTTAGTAGTTCGTTGCTTGACTGGAGAAGTGTATGGAAGGTGTTGGAAGATTATGTGTAAATTTTGTTAGAGATCACTGGTTACCGGTATACATTTAATGTTACACAGAGGCCTGGTGCCAAGCCAGTAACAAAACAAAAAAAACAATAAATTGTTTTGCTGTTTTGAGAGGGGAAATGTATCCTTCCTATAGAGTTTTCTTAATCATTTTTTGCAAACACTGTTTTATACATTATCATGTACGATGTATATGCATGCAGGTGGGCACTTTGCTTTATATATTACAAATCTGGCTGCAAAGGTAACACAATTTTAAAACCTGTCATCACCAGAAATGTCTCCCACAGTAGACCATGTCTAGGTACCCATCCACTGTAAGTAAGGTGTCACCTTCTAAGATCTATGCTGTTTCAAGAGCAGTAATCTATGGGGAAAAAATCCACCTAAATTGTTCACTTTGGTATATAGATCATGTGTGGGAGCTTGTGGCTAATATCTATCTCCCGAACCAAGAAAGCAAAGAATAACCTCTTGGATGTTTTGTCTTTTATGCCACAAAGAAGAGGCAGTATATGTCTGACACCATTTACACACTATTTAGAAATCTTGGTTATCAAATAATATAAATTTATACCTGCAGCAAGCAATGGTAAATGTTTGATATTTTCTGAGTTTCACAATGCGAAAATTGATATTGTGCATATTACTTACTTTGCTATAAACTTATACATTTCTAGTACAAGCTTGACAGAATTTCATAGCCTGTTTATATTTACTCAAAAATATACATGTGTAGTGAATTGGGTTTATTACTGATGCAACCACAATCAACGACCAAGCTTTCCAGTGTGATACTGTACACTGTTGTGCCTCTTTTGTACTGTATTATTTTGTAGATGGTCATAAGGTTTTACTATTAAATATATCTTATGATATCTGGTGTGCACATTGTTTTTATGTTGGTAGGGTAGTAGTAGTAGTAGCAGTAATAGTAGTAGCAGTAATAGTAGTAGTAGTTTATTGGCAACCTTAATCAATTGTATGCATGGTAGTAGGGGTAGTAGTAGCAGTGCTAGTAGTAGTTTATTGGCGTCCTTAGTAAATACCCCTAGTAATCTAGGGGTATTTACCATCCAGCATGAGTTCAAAAACTAAAACCACAATGTAGCTACAGATGAACAAAGTGAGGTAGGTTCAGGCACAAACATTGCACTATTAGCTTGTTCTAATCATATATTCGCACCCAGTTTTGTAAGAATCCATCCTTTACAGAGGAGTCCTGAGCACCTTTTGAGTTTCCTGAGAGTTTACGATCTGTATTTCTTGGAGTTTTCAAATGCTTAGGGTTAGTACAGAGTGTATGCTCCTGGGCATTGCTGTGACCTGCGAGCCATTTTCCGGCAGAGACAAGCCCATATGGCATATCCACACATTAATTTGGCAGTACTTGGCGGTACATGCATGATTATGATTACACAGCAACTATATGCCAAAGTAATTGATTGTAATTAGAATTACAAGGAAATTAAGCCGCCATAAAAGACTTAACACTCAGTTATGGTGTTAACTACATATTTGCTCTAGGCTTTCTAAAACCATTGTTAGGACAAAAGAACTTACCGGTATTTGCTATTAAAAGTAAGGACACCAGAATGGCTCTGTTCAAGGCAATTCTTACTTCTGCCTAAGAGCACTGCAGAAAATAGGTGTTCCATCACCAAAAGCCAGTAAAAAGATTCAGGCTAACAATTTGCGTAATGCATAGAGGATCAGAATAATTTAAACAAGCAAAGTATGACATGCAAGAGTTATAATGTCAGAACCATCAGTATCAAGAAAAAGGACTAGGTTCCTAGGGGTTTCTTTCCAAATGTTACAAACAACTCGCAAATGATCCCACCAAGCGTTCAACCCCCGAAATGTGTTAAGGAAGACATATCTTTACTATCCAGTGTTTTGTAACCTTATTGAGATAGAAAAAAAGCCTCTTTAATTTGTGGCTCCAGATGGACACCAGCTCGTGTGATTTGTTGTTGTCCATCCAGATCACATCTCATAAAAGATATACCCAGATTGCCCAGTCACAAAAAATCATCCAGCAGAAGACATTTATGGGGTCACATGTTTTTGGGAAGCATTGTCAGGCAAAGAACGTCCAAATTGGAGGTCGCCAACGTCCCCACGTGCATCACTGTTGATCCGTACGGGCTTCCCTCTATTTTAAGTGGATACACCCAGTGCACTAGATCTAGCATGTCTGGTATGAAAACCTGCCTGCCCCATCCTTTGTTATCACAAGAAAGACCACTATATATATATAGCTACGACAACAAACCCTCTATCTACCCCCACATACACGCTCGCACATGAAATCGTAATGCTGCATGCATACATGGATTTGCTTAAAGTTAGCCATGATTTGAATATTCGATAACCTTGTATTTTTCCTTGATGGTACGATGCTAAATATCAATGTTGGCCATAAAATTCTTCGAACCTGGAGCATCATGGGAAACTGCAGGGTTGTGTTTGCACCACAGCGACCCTGTCATGGCGTCCATTGTCCGTCCATTAACCTGTTAACTTAGCTTTCTCAAAAACTGCTGCATGCATTAAAAACCAAGTTTGTGGGAAGCTATCTATCCACTATATTTCAAGACTTTTTATTTCAAAATGTTACTCATTCCACAGTTCCATCCGATTTCAACCGAACTTCATAAATAAGGTAGTCATGGGAGAATACATGCCATTAGGGCTACTTTTTGTCCATCTGCCATTCCGGTATATCAAAAGGAACACTGGACCACGTGGGGATGCAATTTCAAAACCCTACTCCTCCTGCATGCATTTGTCATCGGATTTCAGCCGAACTTTTGAGAACATAGGTTACTTTTACTTACCTTGCCAGTCAACCAGGTTTTGAAAAATGTATGCCACATGCAATGAAATTGTTGACATGGGAATCAATTTTAAAATCCTAGCATCTGGAGTATCTTATTGGAGAAAAATGGCTGATTGTAGAGCAAAACTGATGAAAATTTGGCAGCATGGCTCTTAAGGACTACATTATGTAGGGTACTTTCCATTTCCGATTGTTTAATGCAGTTTGGGGTCAGTCGGTGTACTTTGAAAATGTTTCTGATGCCAAGATTTTCAAAGCGCTATTCAACAGTTTTCATCCATTGTCAAATATACTTTATAGTATTACAGCTGCCTAGTTTGTTTTATATTTCTTTTGTGTGTGTGTGTGTGTGGGGGGGGGGGGGGGGTGACAAGACACCAACTTACTGCGAAAAACAAATTTCTCGCGCCGAAAAGGCTGAAAATGTACTAATTATTAAGTGCCAAAAGGTTCCACATGGACTTGTCTCCCCAAGGCCAAAATCACTCTATGTAATCAACGACCCTATATTCCTCGTTGATGTAAGATTTTCATGGTATTGTCTACTCCCCTCCCAAGAGACCCATTTATTTCGCCAGTTACTCTCTGTTTCATTCCCAATATGGTACAGATGATATGATAATGATATGATAAATGATTTTTTTAAAATGAAATTCGTCCAAGTTTCAATTTTGAAAATTCCCAACGTATTTTATGTGGTACATCCATGAAAAGTCCAGGCAGCCCCAAAGCGTATTTTGGAATTTTCACTATCATATGGTCCCATTATAACCGAAAAGAACCGAAAAAATCAAATTCGGATATTCTTAATTAAAACATGAAAAACAGTCCGCATGTTTTTTTACGGGGAACATCACAGGGAACCTTTATAAAAGATAAGTGAGTGAAAGCAAACAACAACCGTGGGAGAAGTAGACTAAGTAGCGTTGAAAAAAATTTCACAATGATATATGGTCCGATGTTAATGAAAACGAAAAAGGAAACCTTTAATATTCGAACTAAACAAAACCAGTCTGGAGCTCTGGCGGATGGCTTTATACACAATTTGGCGTTGATCCACCTTGTGAGTTCTGAAAAACACTTTTTGCGGGCCAAATGCCACGTTACATATTCACTAAGAAGATGCACATTCTGTAAAAAGATGTGACATGATGAATCGTTGGTGATGGAGTGTACTTATACTTTGGCTGTCGAATGCACTATACATGTATTCACGATATGCAATTACAAGCTATTACAGCCTTACAGGTCATTTTTGAAAAGAATTATCACCAGAGTAAAACACTTCAAGATCCCTAACATTTGACTAATTAAAACTTGTGAGTACTTTCTGATAGCTGCGTTTGAATGAGAGGGGGGGGGGGTATGCTTAAAGTCGGCTTTCAACCTCTCAAGATCATATCACAATTGGATTCGTCGGTGTATGCAAGTGTGTGCGGGCCTAGATATGGTGACTTAATTTGGACCTGTCTTTGGGGGAATTTTTGGGTGCCAAGCCGCCGACTCAATTCCACAACAGGTGAGCCAAAATGAATCATTCAGACTTTTATACTGACACCGAGCTGGCCAGTCGGTTACCTAACTCATTAATGCCAAGCGCCAGCCAAGCTGTGAAGCCCAAACCTCCCAGTGAGTCAGAGATCTAACTCCGGCCTCCCATAGCCCGAGCTGACGATCTAACAACTGGGGTACGGGGGCTGTCTATCTCCCTTTGAATGAGAAAAAAACATATAGGAATACAGTTACTTCATTCTACACTAAATGTGCAGTAGTTGATATCTGATGGTTTGTGACTTCCGTTAGTTGGATTCAGGTGATAAGGCACAATAAAGTGATCTTATTGGTCGCTCTCATGTAGCCGCAATTTTTTGGCGCTGCTACAATGAATGCATTTAATTCTCCCTCTCGCCAAAGGCTATCTCTCTAATGTGACCACAGTTTCTTGGCAAATAGAGTGGCCTTATTAAAGGGGGGGGGGGGGACTACTGTATAATTCATTTATTATCATGGTCTATACATGAAGTCGCATCGTACGAAGTTCCCCGGGAACTAAGCAGCTGTCCGTCGACTGAAGTGTACAATCATGCATTGTTAATACTTAATGCCCTCTCCTCATATTTCATTCTTCTATACACCGCTAAATGTCAGAACATTTGTTTTCGCAGTTTCAAACGCATATCTTATCTATCAATTATGATTTATTCCGCTATCGTGCACTCACTTTACGTTTGTTTGCCATCGACATTCATAAATAAATTGAAGTGGCGCTGTCCCCTTTCTATGCTTTACAAAGGCTCGAACAAACGAGAGAGCAACGCTGACCATTCTCCGCCGTTAATAACGTCAGTTCCGGTTAGTGGACACGGATGAGAAAACCCCACTGACCTTTCTACTTCCCTTTGTCCCACCACTGCCCACCGATCATCCATGCAAAGACAGCGGATGACCTCCAGGGACCATGATTATTGAGCTGTCATTCAGACAAAATGGACGCCTCGTTTATATTTAATAAGCCGCTCGGTTGATGTGGCTATCGACTTGATGCTGGGTCAGATAGTCAAGTAGTTATTCTATTGAAGGTGGGAGAAGCAAAAGAGTGGGCCATGTTTCGTTTAAATTATTTATAACTGACAAAGAACTACAGGTATTCCAACGATTAAGTTCGCGCTCAGGATACGTATATGCCAACAGAAATAAAAGTCAATAAAATCTCTCAGGACTTTGATCTGCCAAGACGGACTGGAGGCCATAACTGTGGGTGTTATTTATTTTAGATTAAACCCGGCTCATAGGTGCAGGTGTTTTCATTAGAAGGTGAATGTTAGCATCGGCAGATGTCATGGAAAAAAAGTATGGCAGTTCTCGTCAATGGCATTCTATGTGGGTCTGTAAACCTTGACCGAAAAGATGTCCCGAGGGACCCCAACTGGACCCTAGATATTTGGATAGAAATTCCACACCATAGGAAGGCTAGCAATTTCAAGTTCTCAATCGCCAGGGATGGAAGATTAGCTTGGAACGTCGTCCGGAAATATTGGTAATTCTTCCACGCAATTCAAGCACTTTGCAGCCGTCTGTTATCTTTCTATTTTCGTCTTGGTATGTACCAAACTCCAATTGTCACAATATCAAGACTTAACTTGACGTACCAAACGTACATGATGCAATAAGAAATATGCAATTAATCAAGGCATAGTTTGAGTACATGTACTTGTGTATCAATTTACACGAAACAGTTCGACTAGCAGCTCAGGAGGTTTACCAATATGTCAATCAGTATGTAGTGATCGATGGTACAGAATCAGGCAGTCACTACGCTGGGGTACCTTTTCAAGCAGAGGCAGGTCATGAAGTCTGATGTTCGTCTTAACAAAGCTCCTACATGTTATGTTACCTTTTTAAAATTTGATTTTGGTACGTTTTAGCTAATACTTCAAATACAACTTGACTAACATCCCTGACACTACCTTTGTCTTGGTGAAGTTTGTGTGGCAGTCAAGTTCTTTAAAACATGTTTCTTTATGCCGTTGACTAAAAAAGGGCGAATATTTTGTGCGTGCATTTTCATGCCCGCACTTATCAGGCTTATTCGGCTTCAGAACCTGCATGTATTAATTTATCACTGCATGGGGTTCCACCTTGCAGGAAGGTAATGAATATTCAATCAGTACCAAACATGTTATTTTGTCTCCCCTTTTGACTATATATATAATCACATCATTGCAATTTTGCGATAATCTATGTAGTCAAGTTGCACAGTCTACCTGCAACTAGTCCCATGACTCTTCTATATAGACGCTTCCACTACTAAATCATACCGCAAGCCAAAACACACAATTTCAGATGCGTTTGCCCCATTAGACCTAGCAATTAAGATAGTGTATTGTTTGGTGCCAGAGAAGTCGATAAGACTAAACACCCATAAGCCTCTTGCATTAGCGATTAGTAAAAATACTATCACAATACAAACCAAAGAGGACCAATAAACCGCCGAGGCAGCTATACCATCAGTGGCGGTTTTTCTAGTAGTGAGTAAACTAAAAAATCTAAAAGTCTCCCTGTGTTCATGCAGAAAGTGTAAACTTATGCTGTGATTAATGATAAATCAAATATTTATTTGATGACCGCAATGTATGATTACTGTTTAGAAAGGACAGAATTATACCCAGGGAAGCTTCTGAACCTTTCCTGTCAATTGCCCCGTTAAGGTGCGTAGATGTAAACAAGAGCGCAGGTGCCTTGACGCTATGCTTGATCACTTGCCAGTAGAAACCAAGTTATGTTTTATGCTTATAATGGTAATGTAGCTGAGGCGAATAATCTTAAGACGCTTGAGGGTCAAAGTAACTCTGACTAGACAAGGTCTAAAGTATCGGTACGTGTTCATGCATCCTGCACACTATTTACCAGAGACCTAAGTTTTGTTGCTTTGCTCTACATGCTTCTTATAAGTGTCAGAGCCCATATTTCATCTTTTCTGTGGTACAAGCAGCGACTTCGCAGATGCAGGCGATTTAAAAGTACACCGAATGTCCCCTATTTATACCCTCAAGCTGTTGTAAAATATTTCGTGTCATGACCTTTTGAATTTAGCAGATCGATAAAAAGTGAGTAGCCTATATTTCCCATGATTACCATATTTACATTTATTTGAAAACAACTGGAAACTGTGGGAGGAGATTTTCAAGTGCACAGAATGACCAAAAATTGATTTCAAACGAAGCTAATTGAAAGGAGCCCTACACACGTATAGGCAGGCCCTTATAGGACCGCGAGATCCAAATTTTCATTCGCTTCGACGATCAGTCGTCTTCCAGATAAGATTTGTCATGGACTTCCATGTTAAAATTCTAAACTGCACACATTTTGTTTCAACACTTGGCCAAATGCCTAAAAGCGTATTGGCCTGTAATCTCTACTCCCCCCGCAGTGTCCTCATAAAGTCTGGTTGAAATCGGATGAATCTGTGGGAGTAGTGTTTTGATTTTTTTCTCTCGATATGGTCATCTGGTCAGAAAAATTTAAAGTGTCATAATTTATTTTCTTTGGCAGTGTGGTTGAAATCGGACGAAAAAATTGGAGGAGTGCAACTAGTGGCGTTTTGAATTTTGTGCTCCCACATGACACTATGTTAAAGAAAAAAATAGGATCGTACAAATTTGAAAATGTGTGGAGATATGGTGGAGAGGTATCTTCCCATAAAGGCAAACAGAGCTTTAAAAGAAACGCCACATTTAAAACAAAAACAGTGTCGGACTATTATTCTGTCTATGCAAGTTCTGTTCTTAGGCCAAGTGGAGCGAACATTTAGGTAGATTAGTGATAGTGACGATCTTTCAACAGCAAACTCAATAAGACCCTTGGGTGTCACCTTCCTGGCTGTAGTATAGTCTCAGGGGTCGAACGACGATTCACCCTGTCGGTAAAACCATAAGTTGCCGCAGCAAATAACTCTAAAACAGATGCCTTTTGGTTGAATGGGGGCCCTTTCTTTATTCCAACCAGGGCACAAAGGCAAGATGCGTTCTTAGAGAGGCACCTTTGAGAGCGTTTGAAATACAACAGCAATGCAGTGACTTTTTCGCTAGTTATGCACAGCCAGTAGCATATATAATTAATCATATACAAGTTTTTTTCTAATATTTTTCATTTTCCCGTGGTATATGATCACCCTACGATGTGCATATTGGGGGGTATGGGTTTAAAGGGTAATTATGGCACATTCCAATTTGAGTGTTCTCATTAGGCGTTTGTCACCTCTCTCTCTCTCTCTCTCTCTCTCTCTCTCTCATGTGGTGCGTGCGTACATGTGTACGTGTGTGTTTATAACACACGCCGCTGTTTTGTTGCACTTCGTCACACTCCAACCTTCTTCCATACAGAGGCAGCTCCCCGTGCCTCGGCAGTGTCACACCTTTCTCGGTCTCGCGCCCCCAAGGGCGGTTATTGCTTTGCTAATGTCCCCCTGGCCGCTCCGCCCACTAAACTCGCTGGCTTTCCAGCAATCGTGGTCAGGAAGTGTGTTTGACAACAAGAGAGAAGAACCACAGCAAGAAGACTGCCCGCGGCATTCACTGAGTCCACTCTACACGGTGTGTGAGATAAGGTCATCTAGTCTCCTCGAACCAACCGCGTCTCAGCGCCCTGTCAATGCCGGTTGTTTGACCAGTGGGCAAAGTGGCAAAGTAGATTCACGCAAATACTCGGTGACAATAAAGGTGAACTGTTTGACAAAAACCGCAGACGGCGGCTTTAAAGAAAGCAAAAATACAGAAACATGGAAACAGCCGTGCAATGAGGCTGATCTTCTGGCAAAAGTCTCCCCGTGCAAGGTTATTTTTGCCTAGTTCTTGGTTGGGGATCCTGTCGTGTTCAACAATCGTTTACAGTCTGTCAGCATTGTGGCTAAATGTCTATTGAGTACAAACAAGGAAGCTGTTTGTGTGGCGGTCTTGGCTTGTCACGGAGACAGCGAGGGAATGAGTAAGAAGAAGGAAACAGGGACCATTACCTTGCCTAGCACCTGGGCCAGGTGTGGCTAGGAGACCCTGGGAACGACCTCCTAATTCTGGGTCCCCTGGCAGTATGTGATCACACTCCCGGGAGTGATATGACTCTGTGAGATGCAGGCGACAGGAAGCAGAGGCATGGCTTAGTCACGTAGTCCACAGAGCCAGATTTTCCGGGTAATTGGCTTAGGCACAGGGCAGATGGAATTAAGCCAAGCTGGGGCAGGTCGTGGAGGGAGAGCCAGAAAGACACAGATATAAAGCCCACCTGCGACCGGACCCGGTGCTTACTGACCAGTCCACGTATAGGGGCAGGTCTTTCGGGTGACCAAGAGACCGTACCCCACCCTTTCAAAGCAAAGCGACATATGTGTCGTTTGTCCAAGAGATCAGCAAAGGAATGCGAAGGCAGAGCGCGCCAAGCCACGACATGATGGCTGCTGCTGAGAATTCGTATTGTACGAGGGTTTTAGTGGAAAGCTGACAGGTCAACAAAACGCGGAAGAACAAAGAGTAACGTCAACTCGAGTCCACATCGAGATTTTAACCGTCACCTCTGCCTCTGCGCTGAATCCTCAACGGCCCACCCGACACCCACCGTACCTTCGTGGCAATGAAAGTGTCGCCAAAGGCGATTGTCACAGCACGCGCGTCGTGCGTCAGACAGACCGGACGTCACTTCAGATCTTTAGATGTCGGAAGAGAGGATATCGTCATGAGGGGATGTAAACAAGTGTTTGTGTCGTGATGTTAGTGAGGTGAGTGACAAGTGGACACTAACATGTTTCATACATCTACCGCTATGTGGGCATCTGTGCGGTGTAAAACTGCAGTTCTCATTGAAGACCGAAAATACTGAAATTTAACTTTATAATCAATGATCATCACAACGTGCTTGTCGTTTTGATTTTGATAACAAAAACAATCAAACTTTGATCCCAGTTTTGAGAAAACCGTTCAAGCTGCTGACAGATGTTAGCCGTCTTCAGTAGCACATATATGTATACATGTTATAGACAGTCACGGTTTAAAGCATACATGTATAGACGTACTTGTACATGTACATGAATATAGAGTGTATAGGGGACATCTACAGGCCCAAAAGACAGACATGTTGCCACTGTCACGGTGCGTGGTCACATCAGTGTGGGGAAAGTTTAAATCTTTCTTCACCTTCCACTTCCAGCACGCTAGAACGATCTCGGTATCTTATGTTTTGAATAATACTAAAACATAAATGTCACTGCCAAAATGAATCGAAACGTAGTGATATGCAAGTTTTGCTATGTGGAAATTGACATTATTACTCTGTCTATGATTATCGATGCAGTGGCCCTTTAACTAACTTCTGAATCCGTGTGACAGTTTCAGGTTGGTCATCTCTACCTACATGCATCATGTGTATGGCAGTACTCGATCTTTCGTACTTCAGACAAGCCTTTTTTTTTTCATATAAATTTTTTGCTCCAATTTACTGGAAACAGTTTTCACACTTAGGTTAAAAGAGAAGGGACATTTATAGGTGTAAAACTGACACAGTTTGTTATCTAAATCGTTTGATTAGCACACGGCAGCGATATTAGCAATTCGTTGTAAATGCTCGCAAGTGTATTGCCCGATGTAGGTATATTATGGCCCGGACAAGCGAGACTGCTCCTGGCAAGATAAATTTGTTTACCTTCGTAGTCTACAATGACATTCCGGCGGTCTATAAATATACAGCACTTTTGTGGTCATATACAGCCCTTCAAGGGCCTGTATAAAGGTTGACAAATTGTTTGCTGCTAGTCTTGCGGTTTTCGGCAATATATTAGTAGAAATCTTGTATGTTAGTTTTGACTCCTACTGTGTGTAGTATAATTGCCACTTGAGATGTAGATAGTAGAGTTTTGCCTTCCGTTACATCTCCCGTGTGGGTGGTTTATGAAAGAACACACACACGCTTACGGGCACACAGTAAACAAACTTACATACAAGCCTGTCTCAAATTTGCTTTTGACACTGGTGATTAATGTCCGTTTTGAATTTAAGATTTTTCCAAGTATTAGGTCCTCGGTGAGAGGCATATTCTTTGAAGGATAAAATGTCCCACGTTGAGTAGAGAGGAACTTTCACTCACACAGATAAGTGCAAGGAGGCAGACAGGTATAGAAGCTAGGTATCACAGCGGTGGAAAGGAGGGTTACACGACTCCTATTCACGGATCGTCTGCATAATCTACCCCCAAATCGGTATAGGCACACTGCTGTCATTGTACCAGCGATATGTGTCGCATTGTCTGTCGCCCCGTGGCGGCCGTTACAGCGGTGACAGCAGACACTGGGTGACACAAGCTGCAACCTTGAGCTTTCAGGCTCCGATTGCTTCCGTCTTTGTCCCAGCCTCAAGTGATTGATTCGATCACCTTGTTTGGACTGTCGCACTCCCCTCCTCTTTTCTCCAGATGTTTCTTTCTTATTGCTACTAAACAAAAAGACAAGACACTTTACACCTTGTCCTCCGCTCCTTCCCGGGGACACAGGGGCTTTTTTGTGTAGCGGTGTCATGTTCCCAATGCCGCGCGCGCGTCCAGCCATTTTTGGCTCAAGGTTGACGGATCGAATTATGCGAAGTTATGAGGCAGAAGGACAGAAAGACAACAGAAGGGGAGGAGGAGGAGCAGGAAGATGGTAGATACAGAGGGACAGAAGTGAGGAGCAAATTACAGTGTTATAGCCAGGAGCGACAGGAGTCCTTGCTGACCCTTGCACCCCTGTGTTAGCATTATAACACCTGGACCGGGGGAGGGTCCCTGTGGAAATAATACCACGCTGAGGGACACAACGACAGGAAATCACCTTATTATAATCCCGGATATCAGATGCCACCATAAACCAGCCTTGGGAATAGGCTTGTTGCAAACCAGCGCTGCATGGCTGCCATAAGCCCAACCCACCTAGTTTCTACCTTAATTGGGGAAAGGAGGCATCGGGCTGTGTATCCCCGGGGTAATACCTGGATCGGAGTTCTCGAAAATTCTTAAGCCTAAGCTTTGACTTAGGTCACTAATCCGAGCAATGTGACTGGCTATAAAATATCTGACTTAAGTCAAAACTTAGGCTTAAGTATTTTCCGCAAACTTCAGCGGCCCCAGTGCCAACATGACCATTGCTGCTACTCATGCAGAGATGTACATAATGATCGTCTGGCCTGGGGTTCGTGATAATGACACTTCCGTAATGCCAACGGAAGGACCATTATAGTGGGTGGAGTGTGTCTCCTCGCTGGTAAATACGAGGTCGGGGATGAGGTCTGTCTGAGATGGTCAATACAGCGAGGAGTCAGAACGTAGGACACCACTGGTCATCGCATCGCATCATATAATTTACGAGGACATATTATCCCTGAATAAAATATGGGCCCACCGAACCATCATTTATGCCCTGAAACAAAACGAAGACTCAAGTGATAGGTATTGGGCGGTGAGGATATAGAAACATTCGGGCATACATGTAGCTTTTTGACGGTGATTCCATTTTATGTTGATGCAATGACATGGCTACTCCCATCAATGTTGCTGCTTATTGTGCTACCAGTGCTATGGAATATCACCACTACTTTTGACTGTACATGTACATAAGGCATATCCACCGACTGGTATTTGCACTTCTACATGTGTAGCTAATCGTGTAGTAGTGCAAGAGCATGTCCTACTGTTCTGTTAGGTATAAACCCTGTTATACATCGCGAATCTGTTCGTTTTTCCGACTGGGATTACTAGTTTTAACCTCCACTGCTGGCCGCACACACTGTAGATGATCCGTTACATGTATTTACAAATAAAATACGAATTCGCCATTAATACGCATATTGCCTAATGATTTACGACACACTGCCAGCATTTCTTTTAAATCGTCTGCATCAATTAAGCCATGTTTCTTTCCCTTCTTTTTCAGAATGTCAACCTGGTAGCCTCTGTAGATATAGGGTATGAAGTTGCTCGCCTGTCATCATGATGAAGTTTGTGACGCACAGCAGGAAGAAGACAGCACCGACGGTGCCCGGAGAGCCCTCGGATCGTCTGACAAGCGATGCCAAACAGACAGGAGGTGGGTTCGATTCCCGCTTGGTAATTTGCTTCCCCTGTAAACTATGACGATGATATCTAGCTATGCATACCTTATTTGTGGTCAGCGCAACTACTAGTATATTTGTGCTCCCGATAGCTGACTAGTATTATAGCTCCCGATAGTTAATCTTTAAAACACGATATGGCATTATAATACAGAACATCATGAATATCAAGACCACAGAAAGGTGCGCCCATCTAGCAACATGTATGGTATACTGTACGTGTCAAACTACTATAAAGAGCGTTGACCCTCGCTTTTAGATACCTATCTCTCAAGATAACACAAATTAAAGTGGGTGTACCTCGCCACGCACTTAGTAAGCAATGGCAGAAAAAGATGGTACAGTAGAACCGGTCTTGAATGGCTACCCAGTGGACTATAAAGATGAGACCTCTTACTGGAAGTGGTCCGTGGTGGCAGGTTCAGTTATACTGTCAGGAATCGGTTGTCGTTCCAGACAGGTGGTATTTTTTTGTGTCAGTGGTCTTTTTCGAGACAGGTTTCATTTTCAGAGTCATGTCAGAGTGAAGGTGTTGGGAGGCGGCCAGAACTCTCCCTCTAGTTAAAGTATACCCTTTCAAAGATTAGAAACCTCCACATTGCCCTAGTCCATGTTGGAGTGTGGCCTGTTGTGGGAACTGGAATTACAGCGGTGTCACCAATTGTTCAATTTCCACGCTACACTTAGCCCCAACAAAGCAACTCTGCTGTAACCGGATATAACGTCAGCGATCTTTACACGCAAAAGCGACAGAAAACATTCAGTATATATGGCTATGCTGTCTCTTCATAGTTAGATTGTCAGCACCACATGCCATAATACATGTACATGTTTCAGCTGTCGAGCAGGATGAAGTGTTAAGTACAGCAGTCAACCGATATTTACACGCAGTTTTGTTGGTAGCAAAGTACCTTGTTCTGCTATGTTCCACATTTTACGTAACAACTTTAATGTGGTTCCACCTATAGTGTCCACATGCATTGTAAGGTGATTACATCTCGTCCCGGGTGTATGCAGTACATGTATATTCAAGTTGTAAACTTAATTATATGCAATATTTGTAGTAACAAAAGGATGGGTAATACCTGTCCAGCTTCAGGATATCATACTAGTAGCAGCATCGGCTGCAGCAGCAGCAGTAGCAGTAGTAGTAACATAAATAACAGCCGCAACAGCAGTGCTAGAAGTAGTAACAGCAACAGCAGCAGCAGCAGCAGCAGCAGCAGCAGCAGCAGCAGCAGCAGTAGTAGTAGTAGTAGTAGTAGTAGTAGTAGTAGCAGTAGTAGTAGTAATAGTAGTAGTAGTAATAGTAGTAGTAGTAGTAGTAGTAGTAGTAGTAGTAGTAGTAGTAGTAGTAGTAGTAGTAG
>JAAUYG010075767.1_pt1 | contig 16362 bp, 9 predicted proteins | sample 7278091 | NCBI WGS metagenome assembly JAAUYG01 (sample SAMN14350201, study PRJNA611818) | marine sediment metagenome | isolation source: surface marine sediment (0.6m) | place: French Polynesia: Moorea | collected 2018-08 | reverse complement strand
TTTATTGCCGACGGTCAGACGGAGATCGTATGTGACTTGGTCATACAGTGACCGCCAGCACAGGTGGTTCAGTCCTCATTTTTCCGAACTCATAGATAATGAGCAGGTAGTTTTTTTAAGTCTTTTTATGGTCTTAAATTTGCTCATTATATACGCGAATATACGGTACTTTGCAATGACCACAAAAAACTAATACATGTGACTGCCGAATCTAAGTTGCCATTACAAGTCGCATGGTATTCCTTCATACTAACAGACATCTTGGAGTAGTTCTATATGTATTGCTCTGTATAGGGCAATGTTGTCGATACCTTTTGCTGTGTGAGATATTGAGTATTGTCAACTTAAACATGCTGAGAAGAGCAACTTCCACCAATAGTTTCGCTGGTCTAGTTGGTGTATGCACTAGACCTCGTGCGCTATGTTGCATGGGTTGTTTTACTTTAATAACGGAAAAGTCCTGGGTTCGAATCCCCAAAAGTTTTTTATGACATGTTAACATGAAGGATGAACCAATCACATGTATAGCCTATGCATGGCCACGACCACTATCTGTGACTTGTGTATTGCGTAACGGTCATGTACAGATGTAACAATGGACATTAGTATTGCCATCAGTACATGTATTCTGATTGGCTAAAAAAAATTATGTATGTATAGAGAAGACTGTGTAATTATGGTAAGAGATGATACCAGTATTTAAATTTTCGAGCTTATAAGAATAGTCTAAATGCTAGGTTCATGACAAAATAATTGGGAAATAGCACACTTGTGGTGCCCCCTGCATGACTATGCTTTTAATATTTAATGAATCTGTGTGATTCCAGTTGTGTGGGGTACTAGTAGCTCAGATTTCAAGCTCAGTTTTGTATTTTCTTCTTCCAGGGGAAGCTAACTGAGGATCAGATCAGGAACAACGTTAAACCTCTCCTCTATACTCGGATGCGTCTCGGGGAGTTTGACCCACAAAATATGAACCCGTACAACAACATCCCAATCTCCGTCATACAGAGCGCAGACCACAGGGAGACCGCTGTCCAGGCGGCAATGAAATCCTTCGTCTTGCTAAAATACGATATCAAATTTCTTCAACTGATTCAGTCATCAAAGTCCAGCCTTGGAAAAGTAGCAGTAAGTAACAGTCATGGTCCTTGCCTGAAATGATGCGGCCTTAGTTTGCTTTGAAGAATTGATCTTAAACTAAAAAATTCAGTTCTGAAGCAAAAAACTAAAAATTCAGTTCTTAAGCAAAAAACTAGTTCCTGTTGCATCATGTCTTGTGATACAGTGGTCCCTCTGTTTTAAGACCACCTATGGGACCAAAAGAAAATGTGGTCTTATATTGTAGGTGGTCTTAAAATAAAGGTCATTTAACACACGGAATGGCACCTTGGGACCAAATCAAGTGGTCTTATATTATAATCAAAGGTGGTCTTAAAATAGAGGGTTGTAAAATAGAGCGACCGCTGTATTTGCAGCTTTGTCTTCATCTTTGTGATATTCATGATATTGTCCATCAGTTATACAGTACCACTCTGGCCAAAGTGTTACCACTAGCCTCTGAGCCTGGCCAGCATATATCCACTCCCCTTGCAATTTTCGATTAGCCAACTTGGCCAGCCAAGTAAGATGTGCTTCCACCACAGCAGATGTCATCATCTCTTGCCTTGGTGGCCTCCAGCTGAGCCTGCCGATGGCTACAGTGTTGATCATCCAGGCTACCACTTAGCTCGGCCCACTGGGCAGGCAGCACCTGTGCCGTCACATTTTAAATTATGCTAAGTGCAGCTCCCACATTCATGCGAATGCTGATTTGGCTATAATACATTGGTCAGAGTGGTTACATTTGATCTGTTAACATGACAGAATAGGTTTTCTGAGGTTTTGCACATGTATGTTTACATGTATTTTTTTTTTTTTTGGAGGGGGGAAGCTATGTATACTACATACAAAGCATTAATTTAGTCTATATTTCTTGCAATACCTGTACCACATCTTCTTCCACAACTCTACATTTCTAGATTGTGGGACCGTTTGCCAAAGCCAAGGCTGAGTTGTTCGGCAACTATTCCCCCCACGTGACCCTTCGCTTCACCAGTAGTGTGTGTGATGGCCTGTCACGCTTAGCCACAGATGCAGTTTGCACTCCTGGGTGCTCAAGCTCAGGATGCACGGACTACAAACCGGGCGATGTCCAGAAGGCGGTAACCGGGGCTAACCTGGTGGTGGTTGCGCTGGGGCTGGGCACGAAGTTTGAATCCGAGGGCAATGATAGGAGAAACCTGGATCTACCTGGAGACCAGCTACAGATCCTGAAAGATGCTGTGTCATGGGGTGAGTGATAGTAGGGGTTACCATGGTTACTGCGGGAAAGGGTGAGTGAAAATGGGGGATGCTTCAGTAAAGTGAGTGATAATAGGGGATACTGTGAGATGGGGTACGACTTCTCCTGGGAAGACTGTTTCAAATGTATACAGAATTATTATTTATGGCTGTGCTGAATAAAATAAAAAAGCATAGGCATATCTGCAATGGTGCTGTTGCTTACTTTACTTGTCTTTTAGAACTTAAATACCAGCAAAACGAGTAATTTCTAGACTACCTCAGTGGCAGAACATTTTTTTTTTCAGCCAATGGCCACCCTGTGGCTGTGCTGCTGTTCAACGCGGGACCACTGGACATGAACTGGGCGCAGTCCAACCCTGGAGTATCGGTCATCATGGCCTGTTTCTACCCTGCCCAGGCCACGGGAGAGGCCCTGTACAGGGTGTTCCGGGCCTCGGAGCCGGCCGCTATTCCTGCCGGCCGCCTCCCAGCCACTTGGCCTACCAGTCTAAGCCAGGTAGAGGTTTTTACATGAATGAGGAATCAGAGATAAGTGAAAGTTGTTTGTGTACTAACACAATGTTCCCTCTGTTAGTGGCAACACTCAACAATATTTCAGACCACCCAGTTAGCCAATAAAATATAGCCTATGGAAGGAACAAGGTTATTTTGAAGTGGAGGGATATTTATCTTGAAAACATAAGACTGGTGTCACTAGTTTGGCTGTCTTAAAACAGTAGAAAGTTTTAAAATAGAGGTGCCTTAAACCGCATCAACCACTGCACTGATTAATAACCCTGTAACTACAATGTGCAGGCACGGTTGTACTCTGTTTCTGGTAGGACCCCATTATTCATAATGTTGCACACCGGTATTCTGTATTCCAGGTGCCATCCATAACCAACTACAACATGATGTCTGGAAGCACATACCGGTACTACAATGGTGACCCACTGTACCCGTTCGGTTATGGACTGTCCTACACAGAATTCGAGTATGAAGCAATGAAAGTGACGCCGTCTGCTATAAAAGTGGGGGAGGGTGTCAAGGCTCAGGTCACGGTGTGGAACAAGGGAGGATACACCGCAGATGAGGTAGGTACAACTAAACAAGAGATCCATGGACCTTGATGCTCTGCTTGATGACAGTAGTAGGTATGGTAATTGAAACTTTACACATATGTCCCATTGTACCAATTGACCCAAAAATGACAAACACTCAACGATGGATGCCTCGTGCCATGGCATTAGATCTGCTGACATGGTCAAACAAAGCTAAAAATGTGTTACCTATTACAGTATTTTAAGGTATGATGATTTATGTAGACACTGCAGTTAAATCGTAAGTTAGCCCTAAAATTGACCTTGAGGGTAATCCTGAGACATAATGCTATTTGGCTCCCTTTTGTACTCTGGGTTACGCAAACTGTATAAGGAAATGATGGACATGTAGTAAACAGCAATGTATAGACTTTTAAAACTAAGTAAACAAATTTTATTGAAGCAGTACAGAGGAAGTTCACTTTGTGGCCACCTCAGAATTAAGACCACCTTGGAATATGGACCACTTCTCAGCATGACCCAAACTATATTTTCAACAATAGTTGCTCGGAAATAAGATGGCCATCCAAGTATTAAAGCTCTGTTATAACAAGCCATGGTTGGTCTTGAGTCTGGGGTTGCACTGTAAACAATGCTAAATGTGGTCACTTGAAGTTGTACATGTACCGTAAAGGGGTAACTGGTAAACATGGTAAAGGTGTCATTTGATAGTATTTCAGTCTGGCACTGTCGGCATTGTCCCAGTATTAAGAAGAACTGGTCGAGTTGTTTTAGTTACACGGATATACACATTGTGTAATGTATTTGTGTGTAGAAATACTTTACATGTAAAGCTTCTAACTTGGCCTGCGTCCATATCATGCAAAAAATGTCATGTGGAATTTATTTATGTATAGAAACACTTTACATGTCAGGTTCTAGCTTTGCCTGCTTCAGATATACCGGGATTATACATATTGATTTTAGTTGCATGTATGTGCAGACATATTTTACATGTACTGCCAGGGTAGTAAGGTTTCTAACTTGGCCTGCTTCTATATCATATAAGTCATGTGGGATGTATTACGTGTAGAAATACCTGAAGTTAGTACATGTACATAAGAGGTTTCTAGCTTTGCCTGCTTCCATATTATACATCTCGAATGTATTTACATGTATGTGCAGAAATATTTATCATGTAAGGTTTCTAACTTGCCCTACAACCATATCATACATGTGGAATGTATTTATGTGTCCTAGAAATTCTTTACATGTGTGGCTTTCTAGCTGTACTCTTCCATAGAATGTATTTATATGTATGTGCAGAAATATTTTCAGGTAAGGTTTCTAACTTGACCTACTTCCATGTTTAGGTTGTCCAGGTGTACATGGCTCAGGGTAACCACTCGGTGCTAGGACTCCCCAAACTGCAGCTGGTCGGCTTCCAGCGGGTGTCGGTGGAGAAAGGCAGCAGGCTGACGGTGACGTTTACCATCAAACCGGAGCAGCTGGCAGTGTGGGTGGATGACAATACTGGCTGGGAGACACTGACTGGTAAGTAAACTGACATGACAGAATACAGGTTCGGACAAAAGACGGTCCACAGACAATGATACCTTGGAGTGTTATTAAATGAGAAATATACTGAAGGTACTGTACATTAAGGGGAAGTTTTAAAAAAATGATCATAAGGATGGAAAAGACCTGGTTACTGAGGTGATTATAGAACACTTGTAGGTGAATTTCCAGATTTAAGATTTTTCCTCATTTGCTGACAGAACATAAATATCTTATAACATTTTTCAAAGTACATAAGTACTTATCATAGGTACAACTGAACTGTGTTTTAAATACAGTTTATTCTCAGTTTAAATATCACACTTTTGCCATAAACGCCTGATATTCTATAGTGAAGTATCTGAGTTGATTTCTTGTAGTTCCAATCCACAAAACTTTCATTTTTCTGGTGGCTTCTTGTAGCAGTTTCCTTTGTCTCCAGTAAAACTTGAAACCCAGAGTTAAAATAATATACAGTATTTGACCTGTTCTGGTAATTGCTATATAATAATCATAAATACATTAAATAATTTGTGGGTGATACATGTGCTATTGTATTACGATGTCTCTATGGTGTAGGAACATTAACTTGTGGTCACTGTCAACATTGCACATTCTGTATTTCTCTCTATTATAGGCTCACGGATGGTGTACATTGGTGGTCAGCAACCTTATCAAAGGACAAAGGCCAGCTCAAACGTCCTGAAAACCTCCTTCGTTGTCCAGTAAATGGACCACCATGACCTTTTCTGTTAGACATGTCTATTGCATGCTTCCGTTAAGCTTTACAGCTATGCCTTAACTGAAGGCTGGGGGTCTGCACACTGATAGGGCCCCTCATGGGGGGTGTTCGAGTCCGAAAAATTTTAAGAATGGCTGCGTGGCCCATGTCATTAGCGCAAAGTCTGTGTCACTGTGTGACTAACGAAAGAACTCGGAATCTAATTAATTATACAGACAGCAATGTTATATTTCCCTGACTTATACGTAATCTGCATAGCTTTTGATAATTCATGGTTCAAATACATTGTTCCTTGACAATGTTTCACAAAACACACCCACCAACCCCAAAATCGCTTCTGAAAAAAAAAACGATACCCCGCATTTATCGATTTTTGTGTCGGTAAGGCTGGTGTCGTTTGTCGCAGATAATAAACGAATCGTGTCGCCGCAGTGGTGTGTCGCATGTAGATTTTAAGATAGTGGCATGCCACTGTGTCGAATTTAAGAATAGCCTGTGTCGCTCTGTCGAATTTAGGTATCTGGGGCCCTATTGATAGGCATGTTCCACAGAACATCAAATAATAAAACCGATAACTGTGCTCAGATTACTTTAGTCAGGCCACATCTTGCTTGCATGTAATAAACAGTGGTTGCATTAATTTACTCATTCGGCCTATTAAAGCCATCTTTTTGTATAATTGCTGCCCAGCTTAACAGTTGCATGCATTGGAAGGGTTTTGTTGAAACAAATACATGTATATGTGTAAGTCGGAAATTTACAAGAGTAGTTATAGTGGCTATTTACGAGTTGATCAAGTTCTAATTGGTTCATTTTAAGTGTTCAGCACTTGAGTTTGACATGTTGAAGATTGCAGAACTGTTGTATAACTACATTGTGAAAGCTCATGCATCAAAATTTGCAAAAATGTGATATTAAATACTGACAACGCCGTCCACTTTTTTACAAAGTGCCTGTTAATTAGATAATAAATTATTAATTTGATACAGTTCCCATGGTTCAGTTAAATTTGAATCAGTGGACCAATTTGCAAAGTCCGAACATATTTTTGAAAATACCTGTGCTTGTACAGGCTGTGGGGTCCAGTGAGATTTCTTATGTATTAGCAATAGTGGTGTTGTAAATAATTTTGGTTTAGATGTCTATATACTTTATTATGTGTACTGTTAGAGAAGGCCTAAATATTTAATGGTCAATTGGTTGTTTCCAGTTAGATGCTGTAAGTGGTGCCTGCTTTTTAGGACCACCCATACAGCCAGAGAAATATAGTCGTAAAGTGAAGCTGGTCTTATAATGTAGGGATACTTGTATGGGAAATATGAGTTGTGGCATTGATGGTCTTAAAATGGAAGGAATTTGTTAAATGAAGGGGTCTTAAATAACAGGGACCACTGTCTTAGCACCAATCTCCTATATATCTGTGATTGAAGATTCTAGTGTTAAACTGCATTTTGTTTCCTTCGGCAAGCAGTATTTTTTAATGAGTGGATTTCTAGATTAGATTTAACTTTGAACATAATCAATTTTTAGAATTGTCAGGATCATGATTTATATATCGATTGTGTATACAACATGCATTATCTGCCCCAGGGTCAAGTAGTTTGGAGTATGACTGAATACGGCAGATGCATATACATGTACACATACAGTACACATTTTGCAAAATGCCCTATTTTCGTGCACAGTACGCTTTGCTAATATTAAATGCACGCATTGAACGAGAAATTCCAGTAATTATGACAGGATACTAGATGGAAAATAGCGTTGCTCAATGATCGCTAAATAGCGTCAAATGCGGGCCCGCATGTTCCCATGCCTGCATATTCCCGCACATTTGACGGTATTCAATGGTCTTTTGTACGCAAATGCTAGTAAATGCTAGTTTACTCCAGTCTGCGCTTTCTTGACGATAACTTATAACTGTTATATGCGCGCAAACTTTCCGACAGGATGATCACTGTCTGCAAAAGATGACAACGTTCAAAGCGTCAAACATACTATGCGAAACTGTACTGTATACACTGCTCAAAACATTTAAGGCAGCGCAAAGTTTCTGTTGTTTACCATATAAATATGAGGGAGCAAAGTTTCTGGAAAGAGCACAAAGTTTCATGTAAGGGAGCAAAGTTGTTTACCATGTACATAAGTACAGTGTTAACATGTTTGAAAGAGTGAAGGTCATGATCGCAATTGCTCCGATACACTTGTGTTTTGGGGGCGATTCCCGCTCTGAGTTATGTAAAAAAAAAATAAAGTTTTGCTCTTGTTTTTTTTTTTTTTTTTGGCCACAACTGCCTTTCAAGCAAAATGATTCAACTAAACCGGACTACAATCCGGAAGGATTTTTTCCAATTTTATTTATAAGTAATGTTTTTTTTTTTTTTTTTGAAAATTTGCTCCCTTCACTATTTTGAGCAGTGTATATGCATACATATGTACATGAATGTTATGTAGTTTTGGGCAGTATGGTATCTCGAACACTTTGTATATGTTTGTTTCATATTTTTATAGTCATCCTTGATGTTATCTGTCCTTGTGCTATGTAACATGATCAATGCACGCACATAACATACATTATTGTCATCATAAGAAGAGGATATATACATTGTGTGCTGAAAGTTTGGCATCCCGACTGATCCGAATATTCATGCTGCGATTTTGTGGGGAAAACTACTTCTTGTTATACGCTATTGGGCCTCGTGTTAATGTTATTACTTGCGCACAAACTGATCAAATTCTACTATAACTATGGTTTCTGGTCTAGAATGCTCCTATATAGAATAAGGGAGTCTTGCCCTAAAACTGTTTCGCATAGCACATATAGCAAGCATTTATATATTTTCCATTTATGTTTATCTGATTGCTTATCAATGCGTAAAGCTGCCATTAAAGTGCCGTTTTAATATAATTATATGTAATGGGATAGGTACAGTGCATGTCTATAAGTTTCTCTCTGTCTCTCCCTCTCTCTATATATATTGGATCATTAGATAAATGGATGTGCCAGGTAATACATGGCGGTTTGTTTTAATTAGACTAAGTGCAATTAAATGCACAGTTCTCGATCCTCTTAAAGCGTTTTGTGTTAATTTCTGAGCTGCAGTTCCTAAAAATACTTAAGTTGAAAATGAGAAGAGAGATATTACTTTACTTAGTTTAAACTTTTACATTTGTAAAATGTATTAAGATTCTGAGCCAATCACCCTGTTAAGATTGGTCACTTTAAGTCGACACTTAAATATTTTAAGAACTCTAGGCCAGTTGAAGAAAATATATAGGGGCCTCATGCCACAGGTCCAAGATTGTTGTATTATTTGTTGTCAGCTTCGTTGTGTCAGCTTCGTTGTGTCCTTCAGGAAGAACGACCATCTTTCACATCAAAATATTGGTGCACAAGAAATGTTTTACGAAAGTTGATACTTTGTGCCTGGATACTATTAGTAAATCTAACAAAAATGTAAATCTTCGCGAAAGATGATTTATATACTATGTAGTCAGTAGTCCCCCTCTAATAAGGACACCATTTCTGTCAAGTAATTATGTCCTTACTAAAGAGGGGTTCTTCGGTGAGAAACAGCACCGCAGGCATTCACGGTACTTGCTGCCAAGAATTTTATGTCCTTGCTACAGGGGTGTCCTCTCTAAAGAGTGTCCTTTAAGAGAGGGAGCACTAACTAAAATGTCATTACCATCATAACTTTTGAAGATACTCAGTCCATTGCAGTCAAGCTATGTAATGGTGATTTTGTGAAGTAATGTTGCATGTAAACTGGTTAGAATACCCATTCAGTGCATACTGTTATTTATTTAGTCTTTATTTCCCTTCCAAATATATAAAATATAAACATATTTATGTTACATATCGTTTATCATTCCATAGGCCTGTTATCATGATCGCATACATGGAGTACATGTCTATAGAATCTAAAGGTCACTGTGGCTCGCTTTACAAGACACGAACGAATGCACTCACAATATTGATCGGTTATTCTTGACACATTTATCATTCGAGTTAGTAAATTATCTTTGAGCTCATGTTCGTAATGGTTGCTGTGATATAAATAATGATTACGACTCTAACAATTATCATGACTGCAGCTTACCAGGGATGGTTTTGAAGATTTTATAAAGTACTGTACATGCTTGGTTGGGAAGATATCTTTTGGTACAAATGTAATGTAATGCACACTGGAACAGTTGTACTAACACCTGATAATATAGCAGGTGAAGTGATGGTCGGGTATCCAAATATACATGTAATAAAACCCACCAGCTACTAACGTACTCTCTCCCCCTTCAAGTTACTGCTGAACAAATACAGGCCTAGCTGGAACATGTTGCTTATACACTTAAATACATTTATATGCTTGTGGTAAAAATTGTATTTGCACGGGAACCATTAAGAAATTACATGGTATATGTATAGAAAAGTCATGTTACATGATTGTATATTCACCAAGAATTTAATTCCCATAAATCATGCAAATCAAGAATACTATTGCACCATTTGTTGCTTTGTTAATAATACATTCCTTTACACTTGTGATGGGCAAAAACTCAATAAATTGTATTTTGCACACAGTTTGTGGTTATTTCTGCAACCTTGGCAAGACTATTTGTAGGTTACGACGCGTTTTCGTGCAGGATGCAACCTGCACACAAGGGAGCAACAAAGTGAATGCGGATCATAAAGTACATGGAGATCTGATCCAATTTTAATACCGTGATTGAACTAAACATTATCAGCCTACCAATTATTACTATAAGACTACCAGTGTTTTACAAGCTATACCCATAATACCAGCAGCTGGTTTCTTAAGCTCAAAACTGATTTTAAGTGTGAACAAGACACAATAGATGCAAAGGTGAATGCTGAACTTGAGTACTGTTTCTGTACATGTATTTGTATTAGAAGCTGGCCCAGGATCTCATAATTCCCTGATAGTGTCAGCTTGAAACACTCCATACTATTGGAGCATAAATCATGTACTAAATGATAATGTAACCTTGGGTGGTGTTAGGATAGTTATGACACTCGGAGACTTACTCAGTTGAACATTTTACACCGGTACATGTATTTCTACGGCAGACCAGTATAGAGGATGGTAGTAAAATGGTGTAGGCAGTACACACCCATAATATTTCTTAACTACATTGAAGATTGAAAGGTTTCACAAAACAAGGGTTTCGAAATATTTACACGGTAATACATGTAAGTTTTTGTATGCTACACCAACATTTTCTTCTGACAAGGCTACATCATATAACTCCTACTGTCAGAATTACCTTCAAGATAAACCCAATCCTCACAAATTTCAATGCCATTTGAAAAAAAGTTTTACAAAATGTACCTGTTCCACATGGAAATAAATTTGACCCATGTTCAGTATCCGAAAAAAATTTGCAAATCTTTTATAATAGCAAAACAATTCACATTTAGTGGTATACAACTAGTGTAACATTACGATACTGAAAGTGATTCTGTAACAATTTCACACAACCATTGCAAACAATCTCAGTGGCTATACAATCATGCAATACACAGCAGCCACACACTATACATGTACGTGCTATGCATCTATCACCACATGTACATGTAGCAGTTACAAGTGACCAAAATCAATGAAAGATATAGGGCACCTTATAGTAGTACATAGGTGTAGAACACCTGGAGATGTCTAACAACCCAATTTAGAATTTGGTGACAACAGAAGTAACTGGACTCGTAATAGAAAACCTACTATTCTCCCTACTGAGTCATTTCAAAACTCGATATCGAGTTGGTAACTGGAACCGAAAATTTCCGGATAAGCACCAATCAAGCTGACAGGTTCAAGGGAATTTGACGAGGCAGACGTCACTCACAGTGTGGCACCACGAGAGGTCACATGAGAGTAGCAGCTCAGATTCCCGTTCCATGACCTGTGTTTTGGGCAAGCTGCTTCTTGCAGATTTGAATCGCCCCTTTAACATGTTTAAACATCTAAATCTGGACTTGTTTTCTACATGTATTTAGGCCAGTTTGGCATCACGCCCGTCGTGCCACCGAGTTGAGTTGTTCCCGAATCCGACCCAATCCATCTAACATAGTATCCAGAGTTTCTTTGGACAGCTCCACCGTGAGATTGGAGGTTGGGGTCAGGGTGTCCGGGCGGGGTTGTCGTGGCGACTCCACCTGGTGGGAAAGAGGAGAGGAACCCATGTTACATGACTTTGTACAATCGAACCTCCTTTAAAGACCACCTGTAAGTAAAGACCACCTGCTTATACAGACCACGTTTTACAGGTCCCCAGTGGTATACTATCCATGTTATTGAATCTGCATAAAGACCACCTGTGTATAAGGTCACATTGTTTTTGACCCCCTTGGGTGGTCTTTACATATATACCAGTTTCACTGTATGTCCAACCCCAAGATTTGAGCCTACATTCATAGACAGTAAAATACGGTTCCAGTCCTCTGCATTTTAGGACTCTCCCAAATCAAATACAGAAATGCAGATTTAAAGTTAAGGTGGTCTTTAATTGAAGGTGGTCTTAAAATAGACAATGGGAGGGATATTATATTGCAAACACAGGAGTGGCCTCACTGAGGGCAATCTAATAACAGATATAGAAATCTTTAAATGGGGTTATCGTAAATCACAGGGGCATTTCTGGTGTACTGTATGTTCAGGACAAGGGAAATTGATAATCCCTGAAATGAACACATAATTTGATTGTTTAGATCTGCTACAGGTATACCTTTTCAAAATCCAGGTCAATTTTAACAATGTATAATGCTTCTGTAAATGAATATGTGGGGAAAACACTGCAACTTTAAGCTAGCCAAATTATGGGAACTTACATAAATAAACTGTTACATGCAACCGTGAAACTAATACCAATACATGACGTATATCATTGACCATGACAAACTATTCTCAGGTTCATCAACTACAATGTTAGTAAATGTTCAGGCAATTCCCACCACAGGTGATATGGAAGAATAGCAGGTGTGGAATGTTACACTTTCCGCCCCACCTATTACTGGTACTGCATAATGCAACAGATAATTCTGCTGGAATCACCTGTAGCTGTAGAATGCATGAGGGAACGGACATCCTGGCTCTAGTGTCTGATGAGGTCTTCAGCTCAATGCGCCAGTCAAAGTCCACCAAACGGGGCAACGTCACTGGAGACCAGGCAAGAAAACCGTTCTACAATTTGCATATACACATGTATGGCTCTTCAATTTTACCAATTTTTAAGTGTTCGAAAGAGCTAATGCCTGGTAATAAATTCCACAGAACTTCTAACTGGGAGGTTTGATGAACATGATGAATGGGAATACAATAATTCAGCATGTTCAGGAAAGTGACTCAGACATTGAATTCTGCCCTACAAAATATACAAAGCACATGTGTATTGGTACAGCATATACCAGATCACATGTCAGCATAGGACTTAAGTGAACTAAATAATGACGTAAAATATATGTATATTGTATTAAACTAACTATATTCACCGGTCTTCTCTTCAGTAGCCACCCTCTAGCCACCATGTAAAAAATTGACAGCAACTTTTGGATCTATTTCTGTGCAAATACAATGTAATATAAATGCCATGGAGGCACTACTTTATAATTTTTTTAACTACTTTATAAAGAAGGACTACTGGATAGTGAAGAACTACTAGTAAACAACATACATGTACACATGATACGGTTAGTCATGTACATATGACAAGTGTTCGAGCGTCACTGACCCAGACTGTTGGCTGCCTGAGCTCTCCACTGAGGTAGGCTATCAAGAATGATGTGGCTGAGAAGGTCACGCAGATTTCGATGAAAATCCCCTGTAACCATGGGTAACATAAAGCTTGCATTCTCATGTATGTTCAACCATGCAGACGTAAAAGGAAAATGAGGAATTCATCACAACAATGCACAAAAGGATTCCATAAAAAGGCCTCCTTTTGAGGTGATATTAACACGGTTATGCTGCTTTTTCATGACTACTAAACATGAAAATTTTCTTGCACAGAATCCTTTTTACAGAAAAGTCGCTGATTTGATTTTGTCTGAATACAGTAACAGTATTTTTAGTCATTAATGAAAAATAATTTTTAATGCATTCCAACATCATGCCTGAACATCATATGGTGGTGTCATATATTTGAACTCTCTCAAGAATATGAAACAGCAATCAAATCATTAGTAAATACTACAAGTGAAACCTGTCTTGAGAGACCACTGCCATGACAGACCACCTGTCTTGAGCGACCACCCATTTTTGGTAGAAGGGCCTACAGTGTATATTTCAATATATTGAACCTATCACCAGAGGCGCCTGTCCTGACAGGCCACATTTTTGTGGCCAATGGGGTGGTCTTCCAAGACAGGTTCTAATGAAGTAGAATGGTCGTACCTGGGAAATAGCTGGCCATCTCCTGTAAATCTGCTGTACCATGAAACAGTGCCAGTTTTATTAGCTGCCCTAAAGCCTGGAGAAGCTGAAAGATCAGTGTCAATAGATAAAGATTAGTGCTGCAATATGATTACCAATATGCATATTATTTAAACCTTTGTATGTAAGATGCACCAAAACAAACATTGCGTCACTTACATAATTGATAGTACAGTAGTCGTTTCTACCAAGTACTGTACTAAAACATCTTTTGTTTTAGCCACAAGTGAGTTTTGTCCACAATATTTGAGCCACATATGAATCGTGTTTGTAAAACATGAAAAGGTGTTCATAGTATTTGTTTACATCCAATGATTCTAAATCAAGATGCATACTTGTAATTGATTAAATTTATTTTAACTGTCCAAATAATTTAACGACAGCCATCATACATATAGTGGTCATTTGTCTAAACAACCTACAGTGTATGAGGTAAATTTATTGATTTAGCCCACTGTTCATGCTGTTAGCCACTGTGGCTAAAATCAAACCAATTCCTTTAGTCACATGGGAATTCTTTTGGCATTTGGTTATGTGGCTTTTCATGCCAATAGGTAGTGCTAGCCCAGACTAGTAATCCTACAATTACACTATGTAAACTGCAGACCAACCTTGGAGCACTCTGGGATATCGGCATCAAGGATCTGACTGGCGCCAGTGAGCACCTCAGGTGGGATATGCACTGCATTTCGATGCAGGAAGGATTCATTGCACAGACGGACCACCACCTCTTTTTTGGGTGCCTGGGAAGCAAAAAAAAGATATCAAATGAATATGACATGGGTTGTGTCTGATTCAAGATCCATAAAGGACTTCAGTGTGTATAATCCTCTAACTTCCAGGCTTTGCCTGTACAGTGAAACTTGTCTTGAGGTCACTGCCATGTATAATGAGAGACCACCTGTCTTGAAAGACCACATATTCCTGGCAGAAGGTCCTAAATGTCAATGTAACTGAACCTGACATCACAACCACCTGTTTTGAGAGACCCCATTTTCATGGCCAATGGGGTCGTTTTTCAAGACAGGTTCCACTGTAGTTACACACAGCTCACTGCCGGTCTACTTAGAAATCTGAAGTAACTTACTGTAACTACAGTGAAATTGAGCTTGACAGACTTCTGTCATGAGAACCACCTGTCTTGAAAGACCATCTGTCCCTGGGAAGTCTTACATTTCAATGTAATTGAACCTGCCACCAAAAACCACCTGTCTTGAGAGACAACATATTTACAGCAAATGGGGTGGTCTTTTAACATGTTTAAGATGCATAGGCTCCACTGTGCATCCTTTTACTGTGATAGGATGCCTTACCTATATTTAATGTCCCTACCTATAATAAACAATTATCAATTGATGAATTAAGCTAACAGACATCAAGGGCCAGCCATAGCAACATGTAACCTCTAAACATGCTAAATGGCCCTTTTATTTGAATATCCATCCATCATGTTGATATACATGTTTGTCACAATAGGGTAGACAGGGGGTATACAGTCACTGAGTCTCGGGAATAGGGCTAACGGCCCCGAGTAGCACTTCACACTTCACACCATGTTCAGATGTTACACTGGCATCAATGGTCATGAATTAAATGTAATCATGCTGATAACAGTGACTATCACCTACAGCTATTGCCATTGATGATAACAAGCATGGGTCAGTCAACATGCCAAAGAACCGGCTCACATAAGGCAGGTTTTCTGGGTCAGCAAGCATATTGTTGCGTGTGGGACCGTGGTCTACTCAATCAGGCCAAATTAACCTAGTGGGTAGTAAGCTATTATTGGTATTATTTTTTTATTAGTATGCATTTAGATGCACAGTTTTGCACAAATGACCATGACTCAAGGTGCTACACATCTGGGGATCAGACAGACCATCCTCTGCCAAAGGGCGCGCAATTAGACAAGAGATGATCGCCAAGAGGGTGGGGAATATGTCATACTCTATATCACGTAGTATAGAGAGTCCTATTGGGCTACCCTTTTGTATGCTCTTTATAGTTCCGATAAGTTAGGATTTTTCGGACATACTTTTTATATCATATATATAAATTTTCATTATCGCTCAAAATATTTTTTGGCGTAGGAACTGTTGTTAATGTAAATGAAGTAAATTTCTGGCACAGCATGTGGTGATCTGCCACATGTCAATACAGGGCTGCGTTCAGTATCGAAACGTTTGCAAACGTTTTGCAAAATTTCCTATCTCTAGTACACGACTGTTGTGGAGCGTTTGCAAACTGTTTC
>JAAUYG010065566.1_pt1 | contig 16375 bp, 10 predicted proteins | sample 7278091 | NCBI WGS metagenome assembly JAAUYG01 (sample SAMN14350201, study PRJNA611818) | marine sediment metagenome | isolation source: surface marine sediment (0.6m) | place: French Polynesia: Moorea | collected 2018-08 | reverse complement strand
TTGTTTCTCATAATTTCAGACCCAGAGGAATTCCTGAACTCACTGCTACAGCAATGTCTGAGAGCAGATCCCTTCATTAAACTCAGGTAAGCTTGATCAAAGCACTAAGATTCTGTATGAATAAGGTTCTGTAGATCATGTAAATTATTTGATATTTCATACTGAAGCAAAAATGGGATATGAAGATTAAAGACATAAATGACTCAGATTGCTTTATCAGTTTATTGGACCATGAATCGTCATGCATATACGCATTCACTTCCATAGAAAGCAATACATGTGTACATCTACTAGAAGGAAATGAACGAAACAAAAACGAACTTTACATGGTCTGCCATTCTAGTATATAAACATAAATGTAAAACTCTACATGCTATTCGATTTGTACCTGTCGACACCACTACGCCATGCCAACTTAATATATTAGAGATTGTCTTTTAGGAATTTTGCCACTTAAATTTGATTGGTGTAGATCAATGCTAGTTACATTTGAAAGATGCTTTAAAATTGAAGTCCATGTTTTGTTAATATATTTTATACACAAGTGACTTCACTGTACTTTTGTTTATCTTATACATGTACATATCTCTTGAATTAATGGTGAAATCTATCCTGAAAGTTACGAATTTGTCCCACATCTGAAACTGTTGCAACCATGTTATGTTGCTTACTGGATGTCTTGTTTTATTTTTTATGCACGCTTAAAACTCAGTCAAAACTTTTATTTTCGTTCTGACAGTTCTGGACAAGAGGCATATCTATATCAGCTGTTTGTGGAAAAAGATGAGAAAATCATCCTACCCACCACGCAACAGTTGCTGGGACTTTCTTTCCTCCAGTCCAAAATTAAACTGGCTGAGGTAAGACAACAGCTAATCAGGACCAAGGTTCTTATTTTGAATTTTGTATGGAGGATTTTGATTGGTTAAAAATAGCCTACAAAGGAAAGTGTCTTGGAGCAAGAGAAACCTCATATTTCTGTAGTTACAGCCTACAATACAGTATATTCAACAAACTCCATAGAAGCATAGATTCGAAAAAAAAGAATAAAGAATTTTGTTGATTGTGTCACAAGTATTTTATTTCCAGCCTTTAAACAACTCTTGTTGACTGTCCACTACATGTGTTCTTATTATCTTTTATCATAATTTAGGTCTCATCTTTCATCAAAGATAATCAAAAATTCTTTCCCATGAGCAGGTATATATTATTTCGGTATTTCCTGTTGCAGCGCCCGGCATGCATGATACTCCAGATGCCCCGCTGCGGGAAGGACTACAAGATGTACAACCGGATCGTACCCAGCCCCGTTCTGGATGTCACTGATATTCTGGAATATGGTACGCAGCCACACAGCTACAAATGTCTCAAAAGGTCTTAAGTATTATAATCTGCAAAAAATCTGCAGTCCATGTATTGCTGAGGTATTTTATAAATACATGACTGTATACACTTTCTGTTATTTTATGAATCTATTTCATAGGGATTTCTTCTTCTCCAACCCAGAATCAAAATGTCTTCTGCAGTAATTTGAAGTGTTTGTCATGCTGCCAGATGGTTGAAAGGGAAAAGCTTTATATCCCACGTATGGTACTGTGTAGCTATTGTTTGTTTAATTACACATAAAAAAGATTGGGAATATTGTATTCATGTACTGCCATACCAAACATCTAACTGTAGGCTACCAATCATAGCTGGATTAGGTAATGCCGGTTAACTCAGGAAAAAATTGTTTGAATTATTTCCTCTACTCCAAAACATTTCTATATTTGTCACATCACAGTTTACATTCAACATTATTTGGTAAAAATGTATGTGCTTTTGATATTTAACAATTTTGTTTTAGGTCCTCGAGCCTGTGGTATCTGCAGCAAGCTGGCAATGTATGAGTGTAGAGACTGCTACTCCCAGTTCGGCAAGGGACATCTACTTGAGGAGATTGCTTTCTGTGAAAATTGCATTAAAAGGGTAAGTTGCTATAAGGAGTCACTGAAATATATCTTGAAGTACTTCACGTATTTCCGTAACATAGGATATGCAGCTAAGAAAATGTGTTGATTGCGCAGTACAGTATTCCTTCTCTATTAAGGCTACCCTACTTGCCAAGAGCCTGTTGCTACATTAGAGAGGTGGCCTGTGGTGAGAGGGAGAAGTAAATACATTCAAATTTGATAGTAGTAACAGCAAAGATTGATGGCCTTATTAGAGAGGGTGGCCTCTGTTGAGAGTGGCCACTAAGAGAGGGACTGCTGTAGTAAGTTAGAAGGTAGCCTGAGTCAATTTGTAATTTCTAGCTGCAAATTCAAACAGCTGACTGTTTGAAATTGTTAGCTGTTGTTAACTGTTCAGTTGATATGTGGAGTCGATCCAACTCGGAATATTTGCCACTTTGAGAACTACACCATAAAAGGAAGATGTGTTAGCCAAAATATTGATTTTGCTCATGCATGGATGTTTTGGTCTAAGCCGTGTTAAATAACAACATGGCTGAGACTTGATATTGAAAGCTTTTCCCAAGCTTCCGGCTATCACTGGGCAACAGTGACACCCTCAGGGGGGGGGGTTAGTTGTGTCCTGAAGGCCTGACATCACCATTGGTGGCCAAAAGCTCAGGAAGAGCTTCCAATATCCAAGTCTCAGCCAGAGTAAAACATTAATGTTATTTATTTTGTTATTTTATTGTGTTTCCATATTCAGAGCCACCAGCACCCGAAGAGAGCCAACCATCACTACACAGAGCTCAAACAGAACCGAGACTTTGTGAGAGAAGTCGAAAGGAATCCTAACTTGGAGATTCCAAGGGAGAAGCTTGAACTGTTTGCCGTTATTTGTATTGAAACTAGTCACTACGTAGCTTTCGTAAAGTCGGGCTCAGAGAAAGAGTCTCCGTGGGTGTTCTACGACAGCATGGCAGACAGGATGGGTGAGTGATAATAGGAAAAATTTAAATCAAAACAAGGGTATACAGTGGTCCCCCTCTAATAGGGACACCTTTTCTACCAAACAGTTCTGTCCTTATTAGAGAGGTGTCCTGTAGTCAGAGGAAACATCACATGCATTCACAGTACTTGTTGCCAAGATTTTGTGTTCTTTCTCGATCGATGGGTGTCCTTTCACTTAAGAGAGGGACCACGGTATAGAGATCTTTTAAACCAAAAGTTGGATGGTATGTTAGATACATAGACATGTGTGTTCATCAGAAAATGCTGTTACAGCGAAGGAGGCATATTTTATGATATTTTGTTTTTATCCATGAAAAGCGTGAGATATATGCGAACATCGGGCTAAATTTGTGCAAATTGTAAGGTGCATGATTCCAGCTCGTACTGCAAAATTTATTGTGATAGAAATGGTTGTCCCCACCGTGCTTTAATACATTATTCAGCTATTTTCACATTAAATATTTGCAGGTAACCAAATTATATCATGTACCGGTATATGTCTATATATGATCTCAATTCTCAGAAATCCTGATCTCGCAGGTTCTAAGTTTTGCTTAAAAATTGTAATATATATCATAGTTCTATGAGCTAAGATTTGTAATATATATCATACAATATAGTTCTATGAGCTAACATAGTAGGTGCAAGTAATGTTACATGGTTGAGCCTTCACTTTTTCAGGGGAGCAGCACGGTTATAACATTCCTGAGGTGACCCAGTGCGAGTATCTGCCTCAGTGGTTACTGGAGGAGAACCAAGACCAAATTCTCGCCTGCGAGAACGATCGCGATCTCCCGCAGGCAGTCAGGCGCGTTCTCTGTGATGGCTATATCTGCATGTACCAGAGTCCGCAAATGATGATGTACAAATAGTAAATAGAAAGCCCTTCATGGAACACAGACTTGAGTGCCATTTTAAATAAAAAGTGGTTCCCACACAGGTTGCTTTTCTTCTTTAGTATCTGCTGCTGATATTTCAGTATTGCTAACTGTAGTCTTTTACGCTCTTCTAACTTCTAAACTGTATCATTGCAGGTGATGTTTGTGTGTGCCAAAGCTTGATAGCGACTCAAACCGTGTGGAAGAGCTAGAATTTATTGACGTTTTGCTTTATGGGCAGTTATTGTCATAATTAACCTATCCAGTTGTTAGTAAGTGTTAAAGAGTACACATAACCCATACGACATCTTCCAGTTTCTGTAAAGCATTGTTTTTGAGTATAAGTTCTAAGCATAGGCATACGTATGATTGCTTTTCTGTACATGCACACATATTGATTTAATTGCTATACAGCAGTTGCATGATTTCTTAGTGGACACTCGATAGAGCCCCAGTTCCCGGCTTTATATGGCGAAAATCTTTTGATATTACTGCTACAACATTGGTGATAGTTCTTCATCTCGCCAAAGACTGCCGCTCTAATATGGCAACAATCCCGTGGCAAAGAATGGCCATACTAGAGGATTGGCTACGTGGTGCAGAAAAGTGCAAGCCATCCTAGTTGTGAGTTGTAGCGAATAAGACATTTTGCACCATGTTGGGGTATGAGGAAGCACCATACTCAATGACTATGAGTACTATGAGGACTACTTTACTCTTTAAACCAAAGGGTTCTTGTCTTGTGTTACATTTATCCCGAAAAGCTTTGTTGTTGAAAGGTTTGGTCACAAGTTAATGCCACGTTGTGTTACCCAACCTATTTATTATGTGATATTTATCATTTCTAATATGAAATATAATAATGAGTATCTTTACATCTATTTATAATATATAATACCTTACAATTTGTAAATATAAACTAGTGTCTAAATAAAGCTAGATTTGCACAAGAGTAACTGAATATTCTTCCAAGTCATACATTACGTTACAACACCAGAATTGCTTTTCTTCTAGTAAATAGCTTGGTGTCTTTTTCTTTTCTTTGCTGGCAAGCACGTAAATGTGTCGCATATTAAGCATGCCACTGTAAATGACTCAATTGTCTAGGTTGGGGAATTATGTAACCTTTGTATATTCCCACCTTGGTCTCTTAATCTTAAAACTCCAATGCATGGATGTGAAGTTCTAGAATGGAAAGTTATCACTCTATGGGTTATAATGATATGTCCCTGTTCTCATAATATCACACCTACAGAAAGACTCTCCTGGAAAAGAAGAAACAAGTGCTTTTAGGGTGATCAAATATGATTAAATGAACTGCCCAAAAACTGTAATTAAGTGACTCAATGCCCTCCCCAGGGCATTTCAAAAATTTCAACATGTGATCAAACTGCATTTAGTATGGGTAAATATGTTTGCCAGAGAAACACTATTGGAGATTATAAAAGAAAGCAAAATATTTTGGTTGAATCGTTTTGTGATCTACTCTGTAAACCAATGCCAGATATTAAGACTGAAAGAAATAAACATAGGTGAAGACTTTTGTGAGCAGAATATAATAGGAATTGTACACGAGTTGTGCTAACCCATGATGTAATATCAGCTTTAATATCATCTTTACCGGTATGTATTAATATCTTTAAATCAGTTGAATATCGGACCTCTGTATGTATGTACAGTAGAACCGGATATTGGCAATAAAATGTGGTCTGTCAAGACTGATGATCTTTGGTGACAGGTTCAATTTCACTGAAATGTAGCACCTGCCAGAAATGTTGTCCTTCAAGACAGGTGGTCCCTCATGGCAGTGGTCTCTCAAGAGTTTTCACTGTATTGTATGTACTTGCTGTGGGATCTGCAGTGATATCTGGATTTTACAACCATGTTGTTTCCGACTGCTTTAGTTTGACCCTATCACCATGCGTGTTTAACAATAATGCATGGCAAGCGTACGGTTATTACAAAGACCGCCTACCAAGGCTTGTTCATCTTGCCAGTGGTGTGACAACCCTGTACTGGTGTAGATACAGTCCTAAGAATGCTGCAATTATTCGTAAATCGAGCTTTTTAATGAGGTTTTTAATGGTGGTTAGTACAGAATATTTACTAACTAGTGTACTGGTAATCACACAGTGATATATACGTGATATATATATAAATATCTCGACTATATAGTTATAGTAACAAGACATGTTATAAGGGTATTAATCTGGAATTTGTTACAAAAAAGTGATTTTGGTTATTTAGCAAATGCAACACAATCCTAATATGTATAAAGAGGTTGGTAGGGAATTTACTGTGAAAATGATTAGGAATCCTGTGATCTTATTTGAGTTTTGTAACTTGTCTGTCACCATTTATGTAAAACCAACTCTAGATTGTTCAAACACAGCTAGCATGAATATAAATCTTATCACAGATAATGATGATCAGACATTACAAATGTGTCTTGGGAATGTATGAATGTTTTGCCACAAAGGTCCATGTTGAAAAAATTCTTTGTTCCCAGAATATCCAATGTACATACCAGCCCTGTGAATTTACTTGACTTGAAAAAAGATAGACAAACTGTTATGTATGTAAACGCTTGGGTTCTTTGTGCTTCTTTGTATTGTCCCATGTATAGGAACTGAACAAGACAATACAATCATCTGATTTCTTACTGAGAGAGTGGTGGTGTTTGTAAAATGCCAATCAAGTTTATATGCATTAGTAATTGAATATCTGGTTTTAATATAAATTTTCAATGTATACTGGAGCAGGGCCAAAACCACTTGATCTACAAATTTGATAAAAAAAATTCTCAAATGATTTGTGTAAGAATTGAACCAGTCACGCTTCACTTTTTTTCAGGTCTTTCATAATCCAACGACGATAATCAGGTTTTGAAAGAACGGGAGCCCAGGTGTCTCCCATCGTCTCAAATGTCATTGTAGAAATGTGCCTGTATTAAACACTTGGAAAGCTGTTTTTCCTCTGCCGAGTCTTTCGTTTACTATGAGTTAAAACAGAAGACATAAAACAAATCCATGTTAAAATCCCATTTATATAATCCAGATCACGGAAACCATAAAACACAAAACTTGTGTTGGTGGGGATAATGGATGGATGTCTCTGTCACCTCAGCAAGCACTGTTCTTTGAAGACGGAGACACCACAGAATAAATGTTTTAGGTCTCTAGAGAAGTATTGTTTCCACTGGTCTTCGCATTTTCTTGCCCAGTTTGTAAATTTTTGTCTTGGGGACAAATGAACTGGCTCCTTCGAGTCCATTGGTGCTGCGGTATCCAAAAGGTAGATGCCGTCATTCTCAACAGATCTAATCCATATAGGATATTGTATAAAATATCCAGTAGTTCATAAATCTAGGCCATTCTTGGAATTTGCGGGAGAAGGGGACGCTCCAAAGCCTTTCGATACCACTGGTGTTGAAAAGGTCCATCCTCAAAAAGTCACACTTTGTTCAATCTCAAACTTCAAAATTCAACAGGGCCTAATCTAGCACATAGGAATGATAGATATTTCAAATATCCATCAGTTCATAAAAGTAGGCCACTCTTTTCGGGGGAAAGGGATGCAAAGCGACTTTTTTGTGCTGCTGGTGTTCAAATGTCCATCCTCAAAAAAGTCCCAGACTTTTTGTTGTGAATCTGCGGTCTGCAGATGAAAGTGCTGCTTGCTGTCCGAGATGCTGTTCCAGCTGCTACTACTACTTCTGTATAAAATCTCTCTATAAAATTTATACAATGTATATACATCACAACAATAACAACAGAAGTGCTAAAACCTAATGCATACGACTAGTGTAAAAACAACACACTGGAATCGGATACCTGTGCCTGAGAACACCAGAATTGGACAATGATACCTGGGTTTCTTTAAGCCATTTTTAACCACAGGAGGTCACAATAAACATTATTTCAATATAAGAAACTAATACCATTATATCCAATACAACAAAGCGTAGCCAGTGTACCATTTTCAAGCCACGTTAAATACATACTAAACACCTGTCTTTGACAAAAATACCATGAAATCTGATTTACTTTCTTTGGCAAAATAAGACACATGGTTATCCTAATCTCGCTTAAAATTAGAATTCCAAAATTAATACTAAGAAATTTAACAATGTTTAGAATTTCCATTTGGTTAACAGTGTCGAATACACAAGTCGTATTTTCCCAACGCGGAGAAGAACCAAGGTTAAAATTTAACATTACACCACTTAAGAGGCAAAATTACATGGAGATTCCTCTTGCTCTACAGCTATATATATAGGAGTTGCGTCAATCAGCAAACCTTGAGATTTATGGTACAGGTTAACAACGGCATAAAATGGAACATATTAACAAACACATCCATCTGGTGTTGTTCTGTCTAGAACTGTACAAACAATACACCCACCCTATACCTGAAGAAAAGTTTTAGTATCACATCTTTTCCATGTTTACATTACCATAGATTGCTATTTATGCAGTAAGCCATATCTTAACAGAATGGAATCGATTAGATGAACAGTATTCACTGCAATTATTGCATGCTACACCAGCTTCCAAGATTCACTTGGATGTTCAATACAAAGTCAGCTTAAAAATCTTGGACAGCGAAATTGAAAGGATATAATTTACCTTTCTATTAACTCCACAGATTGGATTAGTGGTTCAGATAAGTGAAACTTGTTTTGTTCTCGCTTGTTTTTAGTGGTAGCCATTTGTTGTCACAATGCAGTGTGCTCTAAGGACCGCCCGTATATAAAGACCAACTGTTTATAAAGACCACATTTTACAGGTCCCCAGGGGTATACTTTCCATGTTATTGAACTTGCATATAAAGACCACCTGTGCATAAGGCCAACATTTTGTTGGTCCCTTGGCTGGTCTTTATATACAAGCTTCACTGTACATAATATCCAAGGAAGTATTGTATATACTAGTGTGTGTTGAAACCCGCAAGTGCTCGACACAGCTCACAGTTACATATTGTTCAAATCTTGCGATATGCAGGGTACAATCTTGGACCAAACATGAAAGCCAACCTTAACATGCTAATGTAAGGTAATTTGCAGAGAACTTTCAACATATACTTAGTTCCCCACAGGCAAAGATATACTAACGTCCCAACAAGGAATTCCCAAGGACCGGAAAAATAAACTTTGACAGGTCCGACTAATATTAAATGGACAACATGTCCTATACTATACCATCTTGCCCCTTGGCTCAGTACCCATTTCACAATAATGTAAAACGGACATGTCATAACGTACTATTACACATTCACCAAATGTTAATACGCTGGATATTTTTCGCTCGGACACACGGTGCGTTCAGCTACCTCAGTTACACCAGTATAATGCCCAGAGCATCCAAGGTTCGCTATGCCAGCTATGGAGCAAGCAGCGAACCTGCCTGTACAACGAGATACTGTTTACCATAAATACAGCGGAAGTGCATTCCAATATACACCCAGCAAATTGGCAAGACTGAAACAACTTCAGATTACAAGGCAAACAAAACTGTCGAAATCCCGATGGCATACAGGATAACTCTCAAATTGTGTTTACAGGCGGTTCAGGAACAAATTAAAATCCAAATTTTGGTAGTCAAGACTTGCATTTAATAGGCAACATTTAAAATAAAGCGCAGACTTCAATCAGACTCGCTAGCACCACTCTCTGTATCTTAACACATTTGATTTTCATAGCGCCTAAAATTATCAAATACGGCTGACTTGAATGCCATTTAATATCCCTGTAGGCTAGCCATCCACTATTTTAAAACCTAACGTAAGCCTTTCTGGTATCAAAGCTTGAAGATACTGTCAAAAAGGTCCCTGTAAACATAAATAGCTACAGACAACAATCTCCCTGCTTTCTGACTTGTTCCAACATAAACACGATATACCACAAGAAAGAACTTTCTGGACAAGACAACCTTTCTGCAGATTTTCTGTATCTGTTAACTTTATACACAAACTGTAGGTGTGTGCAACTAGTGAAGGGAATTCCACACGAGCTTCAAAAAACATAGTCAGACAGTGGACTGTTGTTTTGGAAGGTGAGATGCCAGTCTCAGTAGTCAGTACATATCGGATACCCGAGCACTGTTTTCCCTGAAACAACAGAATAATACACAAAATAGCAGAGTAGAAAAACACAGTACATTCAGAAGAATATATGCTACACGGGCCGGCTCAAAATTACCTTAACAGTGGACTGTCTCAAGGCTGTAAATTATTTCTTGGTGGCCTTTGAGCCATTCCAAATATGAATTTCAGTTGGCCGGAGTTAATTTTCTACTGTCATTGGAATGGAGTTGATTTTGAGCCCTGACACTAGTATTAAAGACTGCCCTTTTAAAGTTTATGAGCCATAATGTGATGACTGCAACGACAGGATATTTTTCTTTATCCCATTGTAAAATCAGATATGATGGCAATTGTATTGCAGCAGTGATAACTAAGTCGAGACTTGCCTAATCATTACTTGGACAGAAATTAAATGCATGCCAGATGAGTTCAAACTCGTGTCAACAAACCCTTAGCTTAGTTTGTCCCGACTGTTAGTAAAAGTTGAGAATTCTTGAGTTTTGTGCTTTTGATTAATAAACCTCAACTTTTGTTTTAATTTTAACAAACTTCTGCTGTTGGATTGTGACTAAAGTTACTGAACATTCAAAGTATACCTAGCATTGCGAATACAAAAGTACCGAGCAACAGTTAGTACTGCTATCTTTATGCTACATACTCATCGTCAAAGTCATAGTCCATGTTTTCATCAACAGACAAATCCATGCCGAACTCGCTACCTAAACCCGAGTCACCACCACGGGATGCCGCACTAAAACAGGAACACAGAAAAAGAGTCTTTGTTGTGTCCATTTTACCCATCCTCACTCAAAACTATATATATCGAAAAGGTTACTAAGTAACTGCATAACATGCACCAATTGAACAAAGAACCTATTCTTCTGGTTAGCACAATAAATATTAAATAACATTGATTCTGTTACTTATATATTATTACTGTAATATATTATTTTTTATACTTACTATGTAGTTACAAAAAGCGCTTAGTTTAAAATACCTTGCTGCTCTGCAGGTAAAGAAAACAATCCTCTTCATTTTCTTGTTGTAGAAGAAATAGTTGAAGGACCAGATGGAGCCTTCTTCCCCATAAGGGTCCGAGTTCAAATCTGGATTGTAGCTGTAAATTGAAAAGCAAATATAGTGTAAAGAGGCTAATACTATGCATTTTATCTTATTGATGATATTGTGATTTTTTCAGAAAAACACACTTCAGGGCTTCCAGTTAGGGTGGCTATGCAACCACAGTGATCCCTTCGAAATGCAAGCAGCTAAATGAGAGTATGACAGATTTACCCAATGGAGCCCCTGATAAACCATAAGATCTCTGACTTCTCAGGCTAGGAAACCTACTAGGTAATGTTGGTTCATGGATGTATTGGCCTGGGCTTGACATAAGTTCTCAATACCTAAGTAAGTTTTGACTTAAGTCAACAATACGAGCAATTGGGTGAGAATATGACAAGTCAAAACTTAAGCTTGACTATTTTGAAGAACTCCAGCCCTGGTTTCCACCCTTGCACATGGCCAACTACGGCTGAGTTCTAAAAACTACTAAGTTACTTGAATTTAAGTTAGACTTGAGTCTGACACTAATTTCAGCAATTTAGCCGGCCAAGAACCTGACAGAAGGCAAAACCATTTTACAAAGTATTTTAGAGAACTCCAGCCATACTTACCTGTAGATATCACAATCTCCCAATCCGATCTCCTCATCCATGGTGCTCCACAGCTGAGACTTAAACTGGTTGTACATCTCACCGGCAGCAGCAAACAACTGACTGTCCACAGCATTCATAACCCACTGAAACCAGAATCCGCTTTAAATATTACACTATAAAAACATAATACACATGCACAACAATGTGTTTTATAATATTTCATCAAATCTTCAAAATGTTAAGCCTATTACTGTTCAGAACATTAAGATACACAGAATTAGTACAGTAGTGGCCATCATCTTATGACCATGCCTATTTGCTAAGAAGTTCTGACCACATTAGAAAGGTGGCCTTTGGAGAGAGGGGCAACTCGAACTATCATAGCAGTACCAACAACAGCCAAAGAATGCTGGCCGCAACAGGAAGAGGGCCTCTATAGAGAGTAGCCACCTCGAAATAGAGGCGCACCAGGGATCAGTTTCCAGAATTTTTTTAAAATAATTCCTATCCAAATTTTTTATTATTTCTTTAGCATAGAAAACACAATGATTGTCTGGGCCCTTACATCATGTACATGCACCAAACTTAAGCTAATCTCTGGAACTAATATTTAAACTTTGAACAATTTGTAAACCAAATCTTAAACATGAAACAGACAAGAGTAGTACCAGTAAACTTGTCAAAGTGTAATGCACTTATACATATATAGTGAAGCATGTTTCTGGATTTTCGATTTTTCTGAAAACTGGCCGAGGTGTTTGTTTGTTTTTTATACCTGTAAACTGGGCTCTTTGGAGAATTCATCGCCTTTAGCATTGCTGAAATCATAGTCTGGGTTGAAGGAGGCATTGAGCGTGGAGATGAGGTAGAATAATGTCTTGGTAGAGATCGTGTCGCAGAGAGGCCCTTCTCCATCGTCACTCTGACTACAGCTGTAATGTCTCTGCCTGAAATACCAATCCAATAAAGACTTCTTAATTTCAATGCTCTTGATTTTGATTTGCCCAGAGCCCACGAAGTCATGGAAACAACAAGTTCTTCATCTGTTTTGTCTCATCAATCAGCTTCCTATATCACTCTACATGTACATACACAGCTGTACACTCATACACGGACAAAATTACGGAAGTTATACAACTGATCGGCAACACAAGTTGTTACTAATTTGATACTACTGATACCAATTGTTTTTTCAAAGATGTTGACGCAAGTACGTGTAACAAGCTTGCGACATTCAATGTAAGACCTCTGCAGATAAAATAGCCTGTAACATTCATATGAGATAATGAGAACATTTTCAAGAACTCTCTTCATTCTCGTGACTATTCTTGACAATGGTTAACGTAACACTGAACAGTAAAGCGTGACTTAGCATGTACAAAATTCCTCCCAGGGAAAGTAGCAAGTTAGTACCTGTGTGGGCTATGAGACAATGTAAATGTGCTTTGTGGAGGTGACAAAGCTTGCAGGTCATTTGGAGCCATCCCTGGTTCATGGCTCAGGGACTTAAACAGCCGCTTGTCATTGCCTGCCATTTTACAGCTGTAACTCTCCATCCTGTAAAAAGAAAACACCCATAATAAATTTATTATTTACCTACTATATAACGCTATAGTGTGAAATACCTCCAAGAAGGTTATGTACTTTATTAGGAAGAAGTGTTTTTTTTTTTTTTTTTTTTCAACTTAACAACCATACGTTGAAGTTCTTCTGTCTTTCTTCTCGATCCTGCTTAGATTATACAACTGTAATAGAGCTATATGAATAAATTCCAATACCGGTAGCTATCATGATTGAATAATAACATGTTATATGATTTAATTCTTAAATACTCTTGCCAAAGACATAAAACTACTGAACCAGAACCATACACAGTAAATGGAGCCACATTAACCACTGTATAACTACCGGTATAACATCAAATGATGACAGGCTCAGACTGGGGTATACCTTCCATCAATTTTGCTGTCTCCAGTTTCCATGGCAAGTGCCGTATTCAGAGCTTCAAACTTCGTATTTTGCAGGAACTTCATGGTGGCTCAAAATATGTAATTTAAGCCAACTAAAAATGCTATATGCCAATATCCAATTTCCCACTACTGTGATGTTTAATTGTCTTTCTACAAAAATATGATCTATCAAAATATCACAAGATAATCTTCCGTTTCTTTCAGTTGCTACTAGGATCCTTCTGTACACTTCCTTCAATCAGCTGGTTTTCAACAAAAGCTGTTTAAGGGAAAACTCGAGTTCTTAAAAAAACATTTAGGGCTGGGCGGTACTCCTCTTGAAAGTCTAAAAAACGGTGATGGAAAAAAAGAAATGATGTTCTGTCGGGAATCCTCATGATCTTGGCACATTGAGTCTTTGGTTGAGGTTTTTTCCAGTGAATGCCGACCGTAAGAAGCCATTGTGCAATCAATCGTATGAGTCTATGACCTTCTAAAATTTACTTTTCAGTCACAACCGCAAAGCGCTACTACAAACACCAGGATCAGGAAATATTTTGATATTCCAAATGTTCCAGTACAACCAGCCCCTCTCTGGTCAGTTTATCTCTCAGCATAAGCAATTAATATAAACAAATACTCGATTTCTTTACGATAGATCAAACTCTTTGATGTTTACGCCTAAATTTGCAAACAACATTCCCACAAGCCCTTGCGTGGCTGTGCATAGCTTTGCAAATCTTACAATTTCAAGTTAACCTCGTTCTTCTGGTTAAAGTCCATCCTTTGCCTCATTTACGTTTTCAAACTGACCCTGCATATTGATTTAGTTATATAATGTGAATACATGTGGACTCGCTCACAAGGACGCCCGCTCCTAGTTTGTGCAGGACGACATCAGGGTGATCCGCTCCAATGATTAGAGATTAGATGAGCTTTGTGCCTGGCTTTGTGCTCGCTCTCCCTGTCGCAGTATAGCTGCAGGCTTCTTATAAGAATTAAATGGGCAAACACTTCTCGTTTACTGCAGTTTGAAGCTGGTAAAGCAACTTACAAAGAGTTTATTGAACTTATTCACACGGATTTGGTTTTGGCAGTGAATTCGGGAAAAATGTGTATATAAACACTGATAAACAATTGCACAAGTGACAAAGTCATAACTGCGTACATTCAGAAAACAGTACAAAGTATTAGCGAAATCATGCTTGGGATTCTGCAAGAACAAGAATACAGATGATACATATGATACAGATAAGAATAATACACTTTTCTCATGTTATACACAGCTCACTATAGAGCACATCGTGGGAGCGGGTCGTCCTGCAGAAATTTGAGCGGGTCGTCCTTGTGAGCCAGTCGACCATATACCAATAATTTCTATTGCTTCCATATCTGAAAAATTTCAGGGTATTACCCACTTAGAACATAAAATACAATAGTTATGTTTATAATGTGTTTCACAAGATATGCCTTCACACACAAATATGCACATATCCCTTGGCTAGTCCAAGAAACTTAGCCGCCAGCTGCTGACATAGTGGCATCTAAGGACTAAGTTGATTTCTTGTATCACTCTCTGTGTTAGCAACTTCAACCACTGTTTGCGTGACATAGAAAGAAATACATAAGTAGAAATTAGAACATATATGTTACATTAATTTATTTTAATACATTCAGGATAAGAAAACGTCCTAAGGCAGCAATTTGATTCAGAAAGAGGCAAGTAAAATGCACAAAGCAATGTTATGATTGCCACTAGTGCCGCCTTTGTTTATTGACAAGCAGACAAGAGAGTGAGTAGTTATTTTTTGTTTTGATTTACTTCCCGAGAACACTACAAAATATCCTCACAGGACATTACTTCAAACGAAAAGGATCAAGTAAAGATACCAAAAATGAAATGGATCTTGCAATAACAACTCCAGAAGCGATTCATTCCATTCAACATTGTAGAACACTGTTATGTGAAAATAACTGGTTCCAGTTGCTATGGGCATTGGCTGCAGCTGTAGCTCAAAGGCAAGCCTCTATAGGAGATCGATATTGATCTTGCTGATGGTAAGGCACAGAAAATTTCGCAAATTTAATGTCTGATAAAATGCATGAACAGAGCAGTTTTGCCAAGGACATTTCATGATATAGGTAAGTAGTTAGATAAGACGTGAGGTACTTCGATCCAACTGACTGATATTTTTTTCTGCAACATTTTAGGCAGATTTTGCTGAGAATTATCAAGTTGAAAACAGTGAGAAATTAGCGAAAAACGTATCCAAATTTATCATTATGGCTCCGCTCTCCAGTTATATAAAGGCAGTGGTTGTATATGCGGTATTTTTCGCAGTTAATTTTGCCTATATCTGAAATAACTCATTACATCTTTGGTCAACACCTAACCCTAAGTTGTATCAACAAGTATGTGTTGACCTTCCTAGAATAAAACTTAATTAACGTCGGTTTGTGGAGCTACAAAACAGTACACAGTACTCTATAACGACCCCAGGTTCCGAAATTCACTCTACCCGATATTTGTTTGATTTGAGCATTTGCGTTCTGTAAAAAGAGTACAAAAAAATAGACATGAAAGTAGGAGAAAGAGGATCACCCAGAGTAACCGCAATATGCGAAGTCTCAGTCACTGACAGAGAAGGCCTCCATATCACTGACCAGGCAAAGGCAGAGGCATTAAACCGACAGTTCGTGTCTGTCTTCATCCAAGATGATGGAAACGAGCTGCCGGATAAGGGGCCCTCACTTTTCCGCGAGATGGACCACATCCACTTCACCCAGCCTGGAATAGAGAAGCTCCTTCTCTCCATCAACCCAACAAAGGCAGCTGGCCCAGATGAAATAACATCTCGTGTCCT
>JAAUYG010061938.1_pt1 | contig 16377 bp, 8 predicted proteins | sample 7278091 | NCBI WGS metagenome assembly JAAUYG01 (sample SAMN14350201, study PRJNA611818) | marine sediment metagenome | isolation source: surface marine sediment (0.6m) | place: French Polynesia: Moorea | collected 2018-08 | reverse complement strand
GAGAGAGAGAGAGAGAGAGAGAGAGAGAGAGAGAGAGAGAGAGAGAGAGAGAAGGGAAGAGTGAGACAGAGAGAGAGAGGGAGAGGGGGGGAGAGAGAGAGAATTAACGACGATGTAAATTACAAATAAATCTTGTAAACGACCACTTTATCATTAGATCTACATGGAAATACAGATCTAATGTTTTTTGGTTTTTTTTGCTTTTTTATTCGTTTAGTTTTCTTATTTTGTCTTATTTTTTTGTTCTATAACGGGGCTTGTGAGATATCTCAGGTCGGGTCTCTCGATGCCTTTTATCCCCGAGACGCGCAAGCTAAAACAGACCGCAGGTACGTAAAACCTTTTCTACAAAACTACTTCTCGAAATATGCAATGAATGAATGAATGAATAAACGAATGAATGAATGAATGAGTGAGTGAATGAATGAATCAGTGATTACTAAAATGTGTGGAATACAGTAGGACCAAGGACATAGCGCATGGCACTAAAGGACAATGGGCGCTAGAAACAAATTAAGTGATACCAAGATGAGCAATTAACTAACCTAGCCAATTAGCCTCAACGAGGTGAAAAATTGCTCTATCCTGTTAACTGTTCCCCGTAGAGCAAAAACGAAGCTCATTCTTACCACTTACGGTTGAAACAGAGTTCATAATGTTATGTTATTTCCGATTTTGTTTTCTATTGCTCTCATGCCCAAATATTGCAACTTTCACCAAGTCTGTCTCAGAAACTGCTTTCCGCAATAAGTTTGTACAGCCGTCTGCTCTATCATATTTTGAAAATTTATGCACATTGACAGGCTTACATTCTTACAGTTACAGAAGTGCAGCCGGGCGATATTACGAGGGGATAACAAAAACTAATTAGGCGCTTACGGTCACTGCATTTAGCATTGCCCTGTATATGCATGGTACTAATAGGCAGCGCAAAGTCTTGCACGAAACCGGCCAAACGGGCGGAGTATCTTTTTTCATTGCCCCTGTTTTCAGTACACAAAACAACAACAAAAAATCATCCCCCACCAAAGAACCGCACAACTATTAATTGTTTACGTGAAATGTGCTTCCGGTAACATCGCAAGCGTCCCGGTTCTCACAGATTATAAGTATCTCCCCGCGAACCTTGAAGCTGCCTCCGAAAGCAGCAAAATATATATAAATATTGCGCTTCTGGGGCAGATTGCGTGTGGGTGAAAAATATATTCAACGGAGTCAAAGCTAGTAATTAACACCGGTGACCTGAGGAAAACTCGAGGGATATAGGATTATACAAGAGAGCACACTGGTTCTCGGGTAGCCAATGTGCTATTAGTAGCACATTTTCTAACAATGTTTAAGAACCTGTCCAGATTGTCATCTGTTATGATGAATTTTGTTGTATCTAAAAATTTTAACAGAAAGCATGAATAACTGCATGAATGGATGAATGAAGGAAGGAAGGAATGACCGAGTCAGTGATTGATTTAATAAACCAACATATGTGGAATGCAGTAGGACCAAGTGGCATATTTCGAGAAGTAGTTTTGTAGAAAAGGTTTTACGTACCTGCGGTCTGTTGTGGGAACTTCCGGTGTGCGTCTCGGGGATAAAGGGCATCGAGAGACCTGCGGGGGAATCGGAGCATTGCAGAGGTGATCCATCCCGGTTAAGGAGCTCTGCGTTGACAGGCTATGATTTGTGATGACCGATGGCTACCAAGCCGGATCCTTTGTGTTAAAAGGGGGGCCGGGGGGGGGGGGGGTCAGTCTTGAGTCACTCGGCAGTAGAGCAGGCAGGGGTACGGAGGGGGTGGTGGGTGGTCGTGGAGGGTCAAGTCAAAATTGGGAAGGGAACATATAAAGAAAAGAACACCAAATATTATCCACACAAATTAGCACAGGCAAGAGTTGAGTGACACTAAAAATGCCCCATGGGAAACCACTAAAATGGTTTCGCCCCTGAGGAATTTAAAATAGACACATAGTGGCTAGGGTTCTTATTAACATGGAGCTGACAAAAAATGGAACAACATACACTGTATAGCGTCGCATTGCTTAATGCATATATGCTTACATTTGTTTACAACAACATGCTAATTAATTTATTGATTATATCAATGTTTTACGGCACATCAACACCAAAAGGGTCATACAGTGCCAAAAAAGGTTAGTCCACTAGATGATGATGATAATATCACAGAGTCCACTAAAAACATGCTAATGAAAATGTATTCATATCATGTATTATTCCGTGGGAAAAGGGTGTGAAGTGTGCCGTATTTTCGGATATATATAGAAAAGTAAAAGTTTATTTAGCGTCGGATACAATGCAATACAAAAAGGTATGCAGAAGGCTATTCTCGGACATGAAGATGAAGTATTGTTTTACACCAAGAATGAACATAGATGAACATCAAATTTTACAGGGGTTTCAGGAACACGTCGCAGAAAGAAAAAGTACACACAAGGGACCATTCGTTAAAGTTTGCAGTAAGCGTGAACTTATTACACCTGCTCTGTTCCAGAGGCTAGGACCCTGATACCGAATACAGCTACATCCATCTTTAGAGCTACATTTAGCCTGCACCAGAATCTAGGATTTCTTGCAACCTGGAAGTTTAAATTCTGGCACTCTTTGGAGTTCTTAAGTGTTATTGAACGAGTTCAAGAATTAATTGTGTTATGGTCGAATCATTGGCGCACCAGTGATGAGGTCATACCACCATTAATTCTTGAACGATGTCGATAACCCTATTATTATATATACATCCTACTATCCTTTAGATACATACCGAGTTGTTTTAATCCTTATATATATATTTTACGCACGGGTAGCCCCGAAAAGAACCTTTTTGGGAAGGACATCTCAGTCGAAATACAATGTAGTTACGATTTGTTTATATATTTCTTACACGGCCGTTTACGTAAGCACGTCGTGTTTAGCTATAGCAACGGGTCAAGAGCCTCGGCAACGCTGCCCGTCTGTCGATCAAGCCACGCCTTTCTCAAGTAGTTCCATTGTTACTTTGGAGTAAATATTTCGTCATACTCTTCTGTCATTGGATAGAGCTGTGTCGGCGTAGGGAATGGTAGGTGGTCGGTGGCCGTGCAGTTAAATTCCTAATGGTAAAGTATAGGGAAATAATTCAGCTAATACTGGCTAATACTATATAATAATAATGCATACTGAAATGCATTACTGAAAGCTCGAAAGGATGGACTATGAATAATGGTTTTTCTATCGTGCCTTGTGTGACTTGACCTTTTGGATGAGGGGAATTTCAGGCACTAATTGTGCTAATTGTATTGACACTCGAGCGTTTGTAGTAAAATGGGTTCTTCAATATTGCATTTAATATTGATTTGTGTTTATGACAAAAAAATTTGTGTTTGTGTTAAAGTTGGATCTTTTTGTAAAGAATGGATTGATTTGTCATCGTTTGTCAGTATTTGCATTGTTGTATGCGTTACTTTATCAATTGAAAGTCGATTACTTTTATCGGATATATACATACCTCTCCATGCTCCGGTCTTGCGTTACCCGGTATACATACGCATCTTTCAACCGGGCTGCTTCTACCTGTTATACATTTTGTTCCTGAAACATGGCGGCTAATATAACTCACCCACCATCCCCTCCTGCACTCACCCAGTGTCTAAACCCAAATCTCGACACAGAAAACGTCTCCAACAACGCATAGTGCCTCCAAGGTGAAGGTGTTACGTTGGGCCGCTGGAGAAAAGCCACGAGGGACGTGGTCAAGGAAGCGAAATATTAGATTTGCCGGTCATAAAAGGTCTTCAACGGGGTGTGTCTCGATTAAATGTGGACAGAAGACGGGGAATTTGTTGATAGACACTCTCGTGTGCCGCAGTAATCTGGTTTAGAATGATCCATATATGATGCAGGAAATGCTGGGGCCTTCAGATAAACGAAGAGACGCCGCCTGGGGGCGGCAATATCGTGGTGTTGGACGAATCGAATGACGTTCAAAGCAAAGGTCGCCATACAATAGGGAATGCAAGACATCGCGCCTAAAATCAGTTGCGAATATTGTCCACCCTTTAAAATATGCTAATATGCTTTGGTAAATGGGACACAAAAGTCAGCAGATAATTCATAATCGCTTTCAGCCCTATACTGGCCATGATAATTGAATGCTAATTTGAAGTAATTTCTGATTGCTTTCATCAGTGAGTGGCACAGTATTTTTAGTAGTTATCAAATGAAATGAAATTTTCCCTCTGTAAAGTTCACTTCTGTGATATTTTGGGATCCTGTCTCCAACAAACGAACACTGGGCAGCTGTTCTCTCTATACAGACTAATACCTCTTGCCGCCGATTTGAAGAAATGTGGCAACTGGTCAGATTATCCCAGTCCATCAGTAGACGTTGCCAAACAGTTCCCCTACAATGGTCTGTAGGACACACGTCATTACAGAAAACAGAAAATAAGGGAAAACCCGAGGAAATATTCCCAAAACATTGCAAGGGAAGAAAAATGGGGAGACAAATGTGCGTAATATCCCAAAGAATGTGTACTATATAGATTATGTGGAAAAGTGCTTGAATTGGATGCCTATAGACACGATAATGATTATAAATGAATGAGTGAACGAATGAAAGAACGAACGAATGAATGATTGGATTAATGATTGACTATGCTTGCTTGCGTGATTGATTGATTGATCGATCGATTGATTGATGAATTGATTGATTTTTTGATTGATGGATAGATGGATGGATGAATGGATCAATCGATGGAAAGTCGCAAAGAACCAGCAAACAAACGGAAACTAAGATCTTTGAGACGGCGTGCTACTGTATGACGGACTTCCGCCGTTGGATGGCACTGCAGTGATAATCAATATCTACTTGCTCACATTTGTCCCTATTATCCAGGACACATCTGCATTCACCTGATTTATAGTCAAACCCGAAAGGAATTTGCTCATTTTTTTTATCTCTCTCAGATAGGCTGACCCTGGACGAGTCTGACCTTCCCGACTATTAATTAACAGATTTCACCAACCACACTTTGCCATTGCCTATCGGAGACCCTCTCTTCTCCTCACTTCGTAAATGCTAACGGCCAAAGCCTTCCGTATCCATGGATATGGCTGATGATTTTGCTGTGCGGACAAATAATTTGGTTGTTTGTGCCACAGCGCTTGGCGAAGTGGCGGCTAATGAGGCTAGGGTGGATTAACGCACTGGGAAGCAAATCTTCTATCGTCATTAGGCGGATTACTGTGATCCAGTTACCCCATGATTGATGGGGAGAACTGCAGTCGTCACACACAGGCATCCGTAGCATCCTCCTTTTAGGACGGTTTCATGTAACTAATGGCGGGATCAGAAAGGGAATATTGCGCAATGGACGAGCATCTTGCTTAGCAAAACTCCACAAGGACACTGATCGATTTGCGGTCGGTGTCCTTGAGCTTTGGCTTCCAAGATGCATATCTTCAAATCCTACTTAGCAACAGATGTTGCTGGTGGTTATGCTCTTCCGCGCGATTTCCTAACTCGTGATTTAAGAAAGAGGTAAAAAGAAATAGAAAAAAAATGTAACGGAAAAAATGTTACATGAAATAACACTTAAATGCAGTGGTTTCCATAAGATTGGGCAATTTGTGTATTTAATAGTAACGTATGGACCAAGGGGTCTCTATCACCAGATATAAGTATACAAATCCTGAGTGACCTCGAATTTGAAACCTAAATGCACAGTTGGACTCTCCATACATGACGTCCTATGTCAATCTTTCACCTTTTTTATAGGAACTTTTTTCGGGAGGGGGGGGGGGGGAAGTATCTAAATTCCGGACCTCCCCAGACACACCGTTAACCCTGGGGCATTTTTTTCTCAAAATCGAACCACTTCATCCCTACTTCAGAGGTAAGGCTCACACCAAATATCATGTGAGTGGCTACTTTTTTTGGAGATATTTTGTTAACAGCCAGACCCACGCAAATACAGAAACACACATAGTAGAATCACAAGAAATTTCGCCCCCCGGAGCTGACGGGGTTTTAGATAAACAAAATAAACAATTAAAACTAAGCCAAAATAACTGAAAAAAGACACCTTTTAATATTGACAGAAATAACTTGCTGTGCTAAGGTCCAAACTTTGGCGTAAAGTTTCCGCTGTGAAAGTTCTTTGTGACAAATATGTTTAAAAATATCACATGCTAGATAATCGCGATAGCTCTAGTGACAGAGACCAGTAATGTTGAAGCGAATTCGTGTTTTCGGACTTTGAGTGTGTGAAATTCATTTGGTACGGCGGCTGATTTAGGCCATTCAACGTTATTTTTTCAATTTATTTTGGCTGTCCTAAATCAGCCACCGTAGTTTGGATGGCAACGTGACACAGCATGCAGAGGGAAAACTCTCTCCAAATATGAAGCTGATTGGTTAAATACTGTTATTTATGCATCTAGTATTATTAATTTATACCCATTGATGTAAAGTCAAACCAAGTGTAGGAGATCAAGAGGCTGTGTATTTAATCACTAATGCAAATTATTATAAGATGTATTGTCACATTCTTCTAATTAATGAAAAGTGGTTAAATGTTAGCCAAGCTTCAACGAATTTCACAAATATATCAACATTAATTACACAAATGTTCCGTCATACCAATTTTGAAATATCTACACTTACCGGCCTCTAAAATGACATTAGACATTTCAAGGTAAATGGTACATGTAATCAGAGGAAACACAAACAAAGACTTAAACGTGAACTGCCACATGGAACACATATAAAAAGTTTAGTTGATAAAGAATGGCGAGTATAGAAAGAGTAGCGTTTTGAAAATAGTCTTCTCGTTGCAAGTGCACTGAATTGCCCCAATACGACCTTGAACACTAAAAGGTCAAAGGTACCTCATATATGTTCTAGTAGAACCCCGAAGTCCCAAAATGTTAGGCCGCTTCGCTCTGTGATAAGCCATTTCCAAGATAATTGCATTTTTGTTACTTTCATATTTGCGACAATGTTAACTTTCACTCTTGAAAAAATAAATTTCCAAATTCCAATAACGTTTGTGAATAATGTCACGGGGAACCTTTAGGATACCTTTATTTTAGTCGAAAAGGAATCATAACTGTAGCAAAGCAGCCTTTTTAAATCTACTCCCCACACGTTCAATGTTAAGTAATTAAAAAGCTGTCAGTGATATTTGTGAAAGTATTTTTTTCAAAAATCTAACCAGTACTTTTCTAACAAAAAGTAACGTTTGTGCAGGTACCCATGGCCAAAATTCCACAAATGTTTCATTGCACTGGTTTAAGAACAGTGACAGGGAGTAGTATTTTGAATTCTACCTCCCATGGGGTCCCACGTAAATGAAAACGAAATAGAAAAAAACAGCATAAACGTTCAAGAATACAAAATTTGAAAAAAAAAATGGTCTGGAGATATGATGGATAGTTTTCTTTGTCACATAATATGACCTTAGTTGGCTTAATGACTTATGGAAAAAAAAACGTTATTTTTTTTTTCGTCACGACGGACACCCGCGCCACGAGTAGAGCTTGTGTCGCCAGAGCGATAAATACCAATTTGTTTGTGTATGACAACCATTTTGGCCGAGAGTGTATTCTTTAGTTGAGCTATTTAATTGTAGTTCTGCTTTACAACTTCTCGTGCTTTCTTTGCCTCTCTTTTACATTACATTTTACCATTTCCTTGTTTTATATATTTAAAATGGTCTTTGGTGTAGCCTGATTTATGAACCAAAATTTTATAACTTCTCAAATTTTAACAATATCCGTAGATCAAAGAATATGCGCCCTAAAAACCACACTCTCATTCCGCCCTTCGATACCTATTAAATTTCAAGAACAGACAGGAGGTTTTTTTTTACCTCGTGTAAAATTGGACAGAAATGAGAGGTAATTACCTCCCTGTTGTCATGGGGATGATTAATGTACGTCCTGGAGAGAGCCGTGAGTAGACCTGGGAAAGCATGGGAGGGGATCTGGGGTTGGCATGGGGCGGCACAGGAACAGACTTGGCGACTATTATTACGATGCCAGAGGTTGACCCTGAAAGTGTCACAATATTTTTGACGTGGACAAGACAGGCTTCCGTACAAAAAAAAAAACGTGCACCTACGGCTGACGTAGATGAATTGCAGCATAAAATGATGAATTTTCAATCGTGTTGATCTACACCCCGTTCAGATAAGATTTAGGAATGTGCCTAATTTAGGTGCTGCTTTTCTCCGTTGACGTGAGCCAAATCAGGTGGATGGGACTTGTCATTCATTCATTCATTCATTCATTCATTCATTCATTCATTCATTCATTCATTCATTCAGTTATTTATTTATTTATTTATTTATTTATTTATTTAGTTAGTTAGTTAGTTAGTTAGTTAATTAATTAGTTAGTTAGTTAGTTAGTTAGTTAGTTAGTTAGCTAGTTAGTCAATTAGTTGCTTTGTTAGTTTAGTTTATTTGTTGATTGGTTAGTTTCTTTGCTAAAATATTTTACCGTCACCTTCTCTTATTGCTAAGTGGCTGCTGTCTGAGATCTGGCGACAAATTCTCATGGTGACATTTGCACCGACGCCGACATTTCTGGAGAACCCTCAGATCCGCATTAAGGCTCCTTTGGACAGACAGGTGCCAGGTGTTGACTGGCCTCAGAAGGCAAGGATGGTGGAAAGAAAATGAGGTTTTTCTCTGCATAACCTAACGTGGCTCGCCATACACAATGATTGAGAGCTACCGAATCTATCAAACGGGTGTCGTTTTTTTTTTCTTTCAATTTCTGATCTGCTTCGTTTTTGGCGAAAAGGCGGAAGGTTTCCCGTGATTAAACATGGCCGCCAACGTGTCGTAATCGGATATCAAAGAAAATGACAGCACCTTGTAATGCCCTGGGTTGCTTAATACGAGTGTATACTGACTGCCTTTGGTTCTCTGATGCCAGATGGGCTACCTAGTTATACCTTGAGTTTCGTTGCAAGTGCTATACCTGTAACTCGGCTGTTTATGGCCAGTACATGCAAAAATACATAGAAAAAATGTTCATGTATAATGCAAGATAAGGACAAAATACAAAACACCACATCACTGGATGCATTCACTTTGCAGATGCATAGTGAAACCAATCACAAGATGGCCATGGTTTTTATAGGTCTTTATGTGATGTTTCTGGGTGATATTTTGTTATATTATTCGGTTATTTATCCAGTACGGTGTATGCGAAACATATCATATAGTACACAGGACGAAACTACGAAAATGTAGCAAAATAACACCCAGAAATCCATGGGTCCACATAAGTAAAAATTTATTTAAGATCGGATACAATGAAATACAAAACATTAGCCAAAAGGCTGTTCTCCGACAGTAAGGTGAATTATTTACAAAATGATGAACATATAAAAAATTACAGGGTTTTCAGGGAACACAATGTCGCAGAGAGAAGACGTGCCCTCCAAAGGTCATTAAAATTTTCAGTAAGCTTGAACCTATTATTTACTCTGTTCCATAGGCTAGGACCCTAATACCGAATACACTTTCACCCAATTTGTAGAATTACATTTAGGCTGAGCCAGAATCTTCAACTTGATGAGTTGCTGGCGTATGAAGAAGAAGAAATTCACGCGCCATTCTTTTTCGGATTGTACAGAAGCTGCACAGAAACATATATATACAACGTAGCAATAGAAATAAGAGGGCCAGTGGCCTTGACGCTACGCTTGGTCACTTGCAAGATAGGAACGATTAGTTGTATGCCTAACAGCCATGTAGTGACTAGATAAGTAGCTATGTAGCTGAGTTGACTACGTAATCCTGTCTACGAATGACCTCAGAATGACCATGAACACGTAACAGTTACGAGTACCCTGTATACACTAAGTAACTACCCCCGAGTCCCAAAGTTGGGTCCATTTCGCTCTACGAGCAGCCTTTTGCGAGATACATAGGGTTGTCGAAAATCAGAATTGCACCGAACGACCCCAGAATTACCTTCAACGTTTAAATGTCAAAGGTACTCTATATACATCAAGTATTTACCCCGAGGCCCAACTTTTAGTACGTTTCGATCTACGACCAGCTGTTTTCGAGATACAAGGTTGATTTATTTATTTATGTATTATGTTTGTTTTTGTTTGTTTTATCTGTTTGTGTTTCCTTTGTTTGCTTGTTCGTTCGTTCGCGAAATGTTGTGATATACCGATTACGAGCGGCTAGAACCCTTTGCATGTTCTGGCATCGAATATTGCCAGTAAACATCCCTTGCGATTAAATAGAGCCTCCGCTGTGGCAGTTTTGTGCACTTACAGAAGTTATAGCCAGACATAATTGCCTGGACGTGATGGCATGGTTAATGAAGTGATGGCATAAGAAGAAGACGCACCTCGGGTGTCAACTCCAGACGCCACAGATGTTGTCTTGGGTGTCCTCCTCGTGGCCTTTTATTGGCGCGTGCTGGCTGTCCTTGGCGGGATGTCTCCAAACAGGAATATTCCGTGCCACTCGGCTATGCGCTTCCGCGATTTCCACGCGGGGATATAACTCTTCGCATACAGTAACAGCTGCAGGGGCGTTATTGAAATAAGTGGAGATTGTCCGACAGGCTTGATGGTCTCTTCTCCATAAAGCATTTGCATCGGGGGACGCTGCAAGCCTGTTAGTGACATCCTTCACAAATGCGGTCCCTTGACACAGAGACGCGCCTCAGTCATGGTTACGGCATCGGTTTGGCGGACGTTGAGGTGCCGTTTGGAGTTTCAGGTAGCGGTCATGGACGTCTTCGTCGTCGGCAGCGAAGGAACGATCACCTACCAAGGACGGATTTGTAGGGGATTGGTGGGCTGGCTAAGACGTGTAGTGCTATCGTTACCGCTGGGTTAAACCCATGGCATATACACCAACTTGAAGCTGAAATTGGCAACACGACTGCTATTCTGAGGCCGGAGGAACAGCCACCATCATTTAAGAACACTGCAAATTGTCCTAACCCATGCTTTACCAGTTCCCTGCTTCTGCCTGTGGCTTATACACAGCCGAGAAGATGGAAATAAATTCAAACAAAGCTTGCAACGGAAGCAAAATGCAGAGCAAACATTTAAAAATGTTGATACCTCCTCCCATTCGTTGACGCAGAAAGTGTGAATCGGAAACCCCATGATAGGTCGATTTAGTTCACCACCCATAGCATGCATACTGTTGGTTAACATGCGCGGAATAAAAAGAAATTTGGGGGATTCAAAGTACCGGTAATACAAGTTATCAGTTAATGTAAAACAACCGATGCAACATAGCAAATGAATGTTTAGCTCATATGAATGAACAAAACTTTCGCCTGTCAAATAATCGTTATCGTCTCTGTTGCTCTTGGGCTCGACCAAAATGAGCTACGACAACAATCTAACACGTTTTGATATTATCCAACGAGATACTAGAAACAAATCGTTTCTCCTTTACCATGTGGGCTGCCAGTTTCAGTGCCCTTGTGCTTCTTTCTCATACATCCACCCTGCCCCCCTTTTAATGCCTTAGTCCTGGCGCCCGTGGACCAGCGGTTACTGTATAATTCATCTTATATTTTACGAATTTGCTACTTTTAAGGAATCTGTTAAAGTGTTGTCTCAGCCGGAAGAGCTTTGGGTGCTATAATAGCTGAATTCAAAAATATTAGGTATGTTGGATATAAAACGTATACTAAATTTATGATTGTGGGGTATGCCCAATTTTAGACTATACAGGGAAAGTTTGGGGGGTTAAAAACAGAAGCCCATGTAAGAAAATTCAAAATCGTGCAATACGTATTTTCTTGGGGGTAAAAAGCTTCAATCGTATTGCAGGGGTACAAGGTGATATGGATTGGTAATCTTCATTGGTACGACGGCATAAACTTATGATAAGTCTTTGTAATAGATTGATTGGCATGTCACAGCTTAATTTAGCTACGAAAATCTTTGATTCGAACTATGCAATTAGGTAATAATAACTGGCCCACCGATTTAATTAAAGGAACTACTCACAAATATTGGCATGGAAACTGTATTTTCAAACAAAGTTTTGTTTTATTTAAGTACAGCGGAATATATTTTTTTATTAATATGTGCAAAACTTGGGAAGAAAAAATTTATCAAACACCAAAATTGCATACATAATTATGATACATTCAAATCTACGTTTGATCATGAGCCATACGTTTACTCATATATGTCGAGATCAGAATGATCCTTAATATTTGTACAGTCACGAATTGGTGTGTTGCCCCTAATAATTGAAACGGGAAGATTTTATTAACAGGAAGATATAATAATGTTAATGTAGAAGATAGAATTTGTGAACTCTGCCATCTCGGTATCGAAAATGAAACCCACTCAGTTTGTCCATGTAGGCCCAATGTACGCTGAAATCTGAACGCTGATATACTTCCAACTAATCATACAGAATTTAACGTCCGCCATGATAACGTCTGCTTGTTGTTTGGATGAAAAACCACTGGAAGAAATTAAGTAAATTTATATCGCTTGTACCGACCAGACCGGTGGAAGCTGCAGTTCAGACCATGCTTTTTTTTTTGGCATTTACGAAAGCCACGCGATGCCAGCATGCGACGGCTGCTCTGCTGTGTTATCTACACAAATGGTTTCGTACCTAAAATACAAGCTATACCATTTACCATTGGACTCATTAGGCATGTTAGTTATGTGACAGTCTAGGGCTCTGCGTAAATAAGACGCATGTTGCAAGGCGATGCTGTAATTCAGAAATACCCCTCTCTGTTGCTCTCTCTCTCTCTCTCTCTCTCTCTCTCTCTCTCTCTCTCTCTCTCTCTCTCTCTCTCTCTCTCTCTCTCTCAACAGACTTAGCGTTCTCAAGAAGCTAATTAGAAACATAAGAATGGAAACATTGATTTAGCATGTTAAGGCCTTAACTATATGAAAACAGCAATTAGCATCAAAAATGAATAGCCACGTAGAACCCCCCCTTACTATCGTGTTGTCATTTAGATACTAAAGTATGTTTAGCCGATAAAATATTTGTGTTTGCATGATAAAAAATTATATAATACATTATTCTTTAAATATACTATAAAGGGGAACTAGACACCATGTTTTTATAACTGAGGCGAACTGTACTGCACAGTATTTACTATACTGTACTACTCGAGAGCAGAAGTCGTAAATTAAATAAACACATATGTTCACTTTTGTAATTATTATATTCTTTTGAAAGGGATATTCATGGAAGATATCATATATTTCAGTAACGATAGCAGTAGAGATTATGAGTAATTGATTACTGTCAACTAATGTCAGGCGCAGTTAAGGTGATGTGACCCCCTATGCCCCCCCCCCCGCCCTTTCTGTTTCATAGTCACGCAGAATGACCGTTTTCTATTCAACAATTCAGAGAATAACAAATGTCAGTTCATAAGTCACTGCTGTGCATTGGTCCCTAGTCTCCATCAGGCTTCCAGAATGTCTTGTCAGTCGTGGCAGGGTGTCTCCCCGGCACGCTGCATATTGCGCTAACTAAGCCGCCATAATGCCCTCCAACACGGCTATATGGACGACGTGTGACCATACGGCCAGCATCGCCTCTTCCAAATCCGCTCCATTCAATTTGACACCGTCTCTAATCAATTTTGATGCCTGTGCCGGAATTTGATTACTAAGGGCTCGTCATAGTGGCTTTCTGGCCCTGTCCAGAGTCGTTCAATCAGGGTATGGTTAGTGTGTGTGTGTGTGGGGGGGGGGGGGGGAGGTGGGTTCCAAGGGTGGGCCTTGTTTTGATTCCACCCGTGCCAGTGCAACGTCACGGGTGCTGCATCTGCTGACGTCTGCTACGTGGACAGGATAAAAGATTATCGAAATTCTGGGATGACCCCGCATCGTCAAATACTGGACCCACGGAAGCGTAGAACGGTCCATCGGGTTAATGTTCCTCCCGATTAAGCCTTGCTACGAAGCAGGGCATGACCCCCCATACACGTACTCTCTCGCTGGGTGGGTGGGCGGTATTAGTTCAAAATGCCTTTCCTTTGTGATGGTATTTGCCTCGATAATTCTATTGCGGGAGAGGAAGAGGAAGCGGGAGCGTAAAGGTGAACGATCGCAACGGTTGTCAAAACATTAAAACTGCAATCATCGGATGGCATAAAAGCCTGGTTGGGCATCAGGCAACCATTTTGTGGATCCATTAAGTTTTTTTTTTTTTTCAAATTGTGATTAGGATGGGTGATCACGTACGTGTTGACGTACATGTATGTTACTCGCGTGCATGCAGGCTGGCATTTGCGTCGATGGCTAGATGATGTATGAAAGCATAAGGCTTTAATCCATGACATATAAACACGTATATGAGGCGAAGCAAAAGATACTGAATCTCGTATACACTGTATCTATATCTTCCAACAAAAAGAGAGAGACACTTTACAAAGTCGATCTTCATCATTTTAAAAAAAAGACGCTTAAAACGTAAAACGCAAGTTTTAGTTTTTATTACTATATCTGGAAGTTCGGTAAGAGTACATTTCAGTATTTATATCGCACGAAATTTAGCAGAGAACAATTTTAAAGTTATCTACGCTGCATGGATACCCTGTATCTAGTCCACGGGCGCCCAGAAGGAAAACACGTGGCCTGTTTCTAAGGTCTACGGTTACACCAACCGGTAATACTGAACGTTTCAGGTTTCACCATGGAGAAGAAAGAAAGAACCAAAAGCCAATAAACAATGCAAGGAAGGAAAAAAAAAAAAACAAAGACAAAAAGAAAGAAAAGACAAAAAGAAAACAAGAGACAAAGAAAGACAAAAATTAAAGGAGAACAGTTATTCACATTAAATTCGTTATGTCTATACCAAAATGCAGATGAATGTTGGTATATATGACAAACTGTGGCACAAAACATGTGGAAGAACGGAATGGTGTTCAAAATGTCAAAGCATTCTTGTCATCTGGAACGAGAGCTGAACTGTGGACATCAATTCTTGTAAGTCGCTTATTTTCTAGTCCCTTGGTTACAAATGATTCCCACGTGACCTCCATAGCTATCGAGTGACGGAGCAGCACGCAGCGTTCTCTAAATTCAATGAGCGATAATGCGGGACCCGAGGGGAGGCTTTATCTTCCGTGAATCGTAATCACGTTTCCAGAATAGAATCAGAAGTCAGTTACGTGGAAACCAAGCCTAAAATCTGGAACACCCTAGGTACTGAACAAAATATAAAAGGCTTGGCTTTTTTCTGAATCGGTGGCTTGTGGTAACGCAAGGTGTACACACTGGAATCAGCAACAGAGACCGGTATAATCTAGTTTAAAGGTCTTCGACTTCGGATTCTCACAGGGGACTGCGCATGCGCATACGTCCTGCTGGCGTTGCAATACAGATTTTATTATATATGTTGGGTTTGCAAATCTTGTGAAGAACCTAATACACAGATAAAGTATCGAGAGAATAGAAAAACATTACTGCCTGAAAGAACCAATGGATTATGTATCATTTACTGGATTGGTGAAGTGAATACGTCTGACTCAGATGTGCGAGGGGAAAGATATATAATTATAGAGAGATGCTATTGCAAAGAGACGGAAAACGAGAAAAGAACACAGAGAGAGAGAGAGAGAGAGAGAGAGAGAGAGAGAGAGAGAGAGAGAGAGAGAGAGAGAGAGAGAGAGAGAGAGAGAGAGAGAGAGTTACCTGTACACAATTCTCCTGCAAATCCTTCACTGCATTGGTCACATGTGTCTCCTGTCCATCCTCTGTCACAAACAGAACAATTGTCGCCTCTCCATCCAATGTCACAATCGTCACAACTGTCACCTGCCCACCCACTGTCACACTGGTCACAACGGTCGCCTGTCCATCTAAAGTCGCACATATCACAATTATCACCTGCCCAACCTATATCACATATGTCACAACTGGCACCTGCCCACCCAATGTGACACTGGTCACAACTGTCACCTGCCCATCGATCAGCACACATGTCGCAGTTTGTGCCTGTCCACCCAGTATCACACATGTTACAATTGTCGCCTGTCCACCCCATAGCACACTTGTCACATTTGTCGCCTGCCCAACCAGTAGCGCATTGACTACAATTGTTACCTGTCCATCTAGAGTCACATACGTCACAGTGGTCACCTGTCCACCCAGTGTCACAGTGGTCACAGTCTGCGCCTGTCCACCCAGTCGCACACGTGTCACAAGCCGACCCTGTCCAGCCTTCTCTGCACCCCGCAGTGTCACATTCTCCAGTTGTGATGTTACATCTCCTCCCGTCAGCGCAGCTGCAGGTTCGGCTACAGCTGATACCGAATTTTCCCACTGGGCATACTGAAAATTACAATGCAGACAATCTAACAGCTAATGCTCTGAAGTGACCGTGCTTATCACAT
>JAAUYG010076932.1_pt1 | contig 16379 bp, 19 predicted proteins | sample 7278091 | NCBI WGS metagenome assembly JAAUYG01 (sample SAMN14350201, study PRJNA611818) | marine sediment metagenome | isolation source: surface marine sediment (0.6m) | place: French Polynesia: Moorea | collected 2018-08 | reverse complement strand
TGTTGTAGACATCAAGAATTTTTTGCCTGAAATCGAGTGAATACGCTTTCATTTCATATTTGCTTTTGAAATTTCAATTAGTGTATCTCACTTATTTGAGAAACGCTATATAAACACTTAATTAATCAGTATTTACACAGAAAATAATAAAGTATTAAGTGTAATTCTGGTCTTGATTAAAACTTGATAAAACAATAATAGTATAAATGCTGTTGTCCCTAATAGTGAGTAAATAATAAGCTTGAATTGTTTCCAGAAAATTATTTTAATCAAGCAAAATATTAGCTTTTAAATTATATATTGCTCTCTATCTAGGAATAAATTAATGACAGCCTGCGTTCATAAAAATATTAAAATAGATAGCCTTTATCTATTTCAGAAATATCAAGAAAATCAAACAACTCATGTTCGCAATCGAATTATGGAGTTGAATTTTGGTTTAGTAAAAAAAGAGGCTTATCATTGGATGAATCAGTGTAATGAAAGCTACGAGGATTTATTGCAAGTTGGCTCAATAGGATTAATTAGAGCGATTGAACGTTTTAATGTAGAAAAAGGTAATGCCTTTAGCTCTTTTGCAATTCCTTATATTAGAGGTGAGATTCAACATTATCTAAGAGATAAAAGTTGCACTCTTAGGATTCCTCGACGCTGGTTAGAATTAAGACAACAATCGATCGCTTTTGTTCATAATTTCAGAGAAGAATATCATCGCCAGCCAACTAATTCAGAAATTGCTCAGTATTTAGAAATATCTCTCAAAGAATGGCAAGATATTAAGCTAGCATATCAAAACCGTAAGCCTTTAAGCTTAGATATTTCTGTCAACAACGATCTGGAAAATCAAACTAGCTTGTGCGATATGGTTGCCGATCCTAAACATCGTAGCTTTCAATTGGTTTATGAAGATCGAGTACGTCTACAACAAGCTTTAGGTGAATTAGAAGAGCGGACTAGAAATGTTTTAGAGTTTGTCTTTTTACACGATTTAACTCAAAAAGAAACAGCCAAAATGCTAGGTATTAGTGTTGTAACTGTTTCTCGTCAACTCAAGAAAGGCTTGAACTTACTTAAAAAGTCTATGACACAAGAAAATTCTTAGTTTCTCAACTCTGGCTAATCTGAAAATCAACTGTTATGTTGGAGTCTGAATTATTTGGTTACATATTAAATAAGGTAATCTTGAGCGATCCTTGAATAATTATTATGAATAAAGCCGTATTGTTGATATTAACAGGAATGGTAGCTTTGCTAACCGAAAGTTGTTCCTATATGTCTGACTTTGCTGATGCGAGGAAAGAAATAGAAGAAAATACTGCCAAACCTATTCCTGTAAAGGTTAACGCTTCTGACACTCCAGCCACCGAAACAGAAGTGGAATTAGAAGAATTTGCCGATTTAGAAGAGGAAGCTGAACCTGTTCAAGCAATTGCAGGTTTAATCCCTGCAACTAATCCTGATGTCAGAGTTAGAAATAGTGTTCGTGGAAGACAAGATCCTTTTTCTGTCGTTACTTTGACACCACGTATCGAAATTGAGCAAGAAGAAGTAAAACAAGAGGCTAGACAACAAAATCGAAGTAACCCTGTTAATAGAACGCAAAATAACAACACTAATACCCAACTTCCAGAAATACCAGGTGTTGCTGAAGTAGTTCAGCCAACCTTAGCTGAAAATGTGATTATTACAGGGGTATATCAATCAAATGGAACAGCTAAATTAATTGTTCAAGCACCAGAAGAAGAAACTAGTCGTTATGTTGAGGTAGGACAATACCTATCCAATGGCCAAGTATTAGTCAAAAGTATTGATATGAATCATTTTCCAACTCCGTTGGTCATTTTGGAACAGTCGGGAATTGAAGTGGCAAAAGCAGTTGGTGAAACTCCCGAAGACTCTGAGGAGAATACGATTAGTTCTTTACCGCTAGAAAATTCAAGTAATAAAACTTTGGTGTCTAATATCTCGTTGAATTTAAAATAAGTCAACGTTACACAAGACTAAGCAGATTAAACATCTCAAACAATTGGCGATCGCAGAAATTAGATTTTCTTCGATCGCTTTTTCATGGCAATGACCTTCATAAAGGGGAAGAAGTCTATAAAATAATTAATAGGGTTAGGGTTATTGATTTTAGCTAAGGAAAACGTATGAGTAATAAAGCAGAATTATTAGAGGCGATCGCCGGTAAAAATCGTGGTTTGCTGGCTAACGAAATTGATAATGTCCGAGTTCTCTCCGCAATTCAACAGTTGGAAGACACTAATCCTACTAAGCAACCTCTAGAAGCCAAAGATTTACTCAATGGTGATTGGCGTTTGTTGTATACGACTAGCAAAGGTATTCTGGGTTTAGACCGCTTTCCCTTGTTTAAGATGGGACAAATTTATCAGTGTATTCGTGTATCTGAAGCTAAAGTGTATAACATTGCCGAAATCATAGGCTTACCGATGCTAGAAGGTTTAGTAAGCGTTTGTGCTACATTTGAACCTGTTTCCGAACATCGAGTTAACGTAATATTTGAACGCTCTATTATCGGCTTACAGCGTCTGTTTGGCTACAATACTCCTGGTAAATTTATCCAGCAAATAGAATCTGGTAAGAAGTTTTTGCCTCTAGATTTTAAAATCAATCGCGGAGAACAACAAGGCTGGTTAGAGACTACTTATCTAGATCAGGATATGCGGATTGGTCGAGGTAATGAAGGTAATGTTTTTGTATTAACCAAAGAAAATTCATTGAGTTAGTTTCAGGCTTTTATAGCAATTCTCAAGAGAATAATTTGAATTCTTGCTCTGAGATAATCAAACTTTTATTCAACAGCAAAAATATATCTAGAATAAGCTTAAATACAAGCACTTTATTCTAGATATAATATAAGATTTTAAATTCTTAACTAAAAATTTGTTACCTTTTCTGAGGTCAATGTTACCCAATAGGTAATATCATCCTTAGTAATCTTGTTCTTGGGCTTTGTTTGACTATTTTGACTATTTTTGTGAGAATTATTTAGCTGCGAAGGGAACAAGTTTTCTAGAAAAAACTCAATTGTATTTTGCTTAATTAAGCCTTGTCTAACAGCAGTATCTCCGAAACGGAGAGAGTTTCTGTGTTGCTCTATCAAAATTACTTTTATGTCTTCTTCACTTAATAAACCTGCCTTGTTTAGATAGTAACCGATAGGATGTTCTATTCTTTTATTGATTAGTTTAAACCATTCTTGGACAAAGAAATCGGCAGTATCCTGTTGAATCCAACCTCGTAAAGCTAATATCTCTCCTAAGCGCATATCTTCATAATAGATTTGATCTCGTAGGGCTACTTCTAGTTGCGGACTTGTAATTAAGCCAGCCTCTTGTAATATTTCTCCTATAGGCTTAAAAGTAATAAATTTAGACATTAGAAATACCAAAAATAAAAGTTGATTAAAAAAATATATTAATTAGTTCCAGACTAACTGATGATAAATTTTATTAGGTAAAGTTTTTATTAAGAAACAAGTCTTATTTTTTAAGACCCGTCTATTTTTAAAGTTAATTTTCAAAGTCAAACTATTAGCTTATTTATTCAAATAGCTAGCATGGTGATGCATATGATCCTTTATAAAACTAGCAATCATGAAATAGCTGTGATCGTATCCCGTTTGAAACCGTAAATTGAGATTTTGTTCTACCTGTTGGCAAGATGCTTGAAATTTTTCGGGTAATAATTGTTTTTGTTGATAAAATTCGTCGGCAGTTCCTTGATCGATCAAAATTACAGAATCTAGCTGAGTTTTTTTGATTAATTCACTCGCATCATATTCTTGCCATTGCTGTTGCTCTTCACCTAAATAGGCAGAAAAAATATTAATCCCCCAAGGACAATTCATGGGTGCTGCTATAGGTGCCAAGGCAGATACAGATAAATATTGTTGAGGATTTTTTAAAGCACAAATCAACGCACCATGTCCTCCCATAGAATGCCCAAAAATACTCTGTTTTTCTGGCTTTACTGGAAAATTAGCGGCAATTAAGGCAGGTAATTCTTGGGTAACGTAGCTATACATCTGATAATGCTGTTTCCAAGGTTTGACGGTAGCATCTATATAAAAACCTGCGCCACTTCCCAAATCCCAAGTATCATCTTCTCCTGGAATTCCTGTGTTACGGGGGCTAGTATCGGGAACGACTAACATAATTCCCAACTCTGCGGCATAACTTTGTGCGCCAGCTTTGGTGATAAAGTTTTCTTCGGTACAGGTTAAGCCAGAAAGATAATAGAGAATTGGTACTGGTTGAGATTGTGCTTGAGGAGGGAGGTAAACTGCGAAATTCATTGCACAGTTGCAGGTAAATGAATGATGGGTATAGTAGGCAACAGTGCCATCAAAGCACCGAGATTCCGACTTTAGACTAAGAGAATTAGACATAGCTATAAATGCTCCAGTTTTTTATGTTTAGATTAACTTGATGCCTTTGGAATAACTGGGATAGATCTATTGAGGATTAAAGGCAAAGGGATATGACTTGTTTATGAAACTATTTCAAATTATAGCGATCGCTTGTACAATTATATTTATTTTTTACTGGACACTGGCAAATTTTGAAAAAAGTAAGGCTAATTCAAGGGAAATTTATGGATGCTTGAACAAGCATCTCCAAGAACCAGAATTATTGTTTCTGGTTGCCATATCTCAGGAAGGCGATCGAGAACTCAAACTTTATGCGACTACCTGAGTAGGATAAAGGAAGCGTTTTATAACCTGGTCTACATTACCCGAAGCGATTGGCGTAAGCCTGTGCGCGGAGCGCAATCGCTTCGGTACAAGCCGCCAAGAGAACTTCGCGAGCCTGTTGCCCTCGATGAAGACGAATCAGATCTGCTACTGATTTAGTCGATTTATCTCGTTCACGAACCTGATCTAGTCGCCAAGTCACGGAAAGTGAAAGTCAAATAGACCACGGTATACCATTTTTGGATTGCTTCCCATGAGTGCAACCGCCAATCACCTAATCCAAACTTCTGCTTGAGATACCAGTAGTCCACCTCAATTGACCAACGTTTCAAATACCAATTCAGTATCTTGCATGGATAATCGGTTTGATTTTTTGAGTTGGCCCTCTTTGAATCAGATCCGCGATTACCCACTTGGACAAACTTTGTCTGATTTGTTGTTCTGACCAGGGACTAGAAGCGAAAGAAGTCTGCTACTGCACTTACATAGCAGTGCTTCTACCCACTGTCGATACAACCCTGCTAAAGTTTTCCTTTCTTCACTGGCAATGCCTAGCCTCCACTGTTCGCCACAAATGTTTTTTTTGTGGTTTTGATACATTCAGAGATAAGTTCCCTAGAAACTTGAGTAATTCAGATGAAGGTTGGATAATTGACTTAAGCACGAGGTTACACCACTGGGCAAGAGTTGAGTCTTTCTCTCAATCTACCAAGGTGTGACCCTTTTTTCTCTTTGTGCTTAATTTTTGCCAGTGTCCAGTTTTTTATTTTCAATAGTCTGTCATTTAAAGAATGACGTTAAAAATCTAAAATATACCAAAGCAGATTTAGGAAGATAACAAAATGGGAGTTCCAAAATTAGTTATTGGTAATAAGAATTACTCTTCATGGTCACTTCGAGCTTGGCTAATACTTACAAAACTAGGCATTGAATTTGAGGAAGTGCTTGTACCGCTTTTTTCTGATGGATATAAGGAAGAACTGCTTCGCTACTCTCCAACAGGTAAAGTTCCCGCTTATCTTGAAGATAAACTGGTTATTTGGGATACTTTAGCTATTGCAGAATATTTGGCAGAACAACATCCAGTACTATGGCCAAGGGAAGTCGAAAAACGCGCCCAAGCACGTTCAATATCAGCAGAGATGCACTCTGGTTTCTTTTCGTTACGTGAAGAAATGCCGATGAATTGCCGAGCAACAGATCGTCGAGTACATTTTACTGAAGGATTAACTAATGATATCAAACGAATTCAAACTATATGGGCTACCTGTAGAAAAGATAACTATCAAGCAGGTTCATGGCTTTTTGGTTCTTTCACTATTGCCGATGCGATGTTTGCACCAGTAGTTTTTCGATTTAATACTTATGGTGTTGAATGTAGTTCAATAGCAGCAGAGTATATGAACTTTGTATTGAACGACTCTGATGTCCAAAAGTGGTACAAAGCTGCTAAACATGAGCCAGAAGTAATTGAAACAGTAGAAGTGGGAATTAATTGATTTGATGGTGTGATGAATATTTTCCGATACTTATTTTGTTGTTTATTTTAAATCAAATATTTGAAAGCAATTGAGTCATTAGATTTTGTAGTTATTGATACGGAAGGGCAAAGAGAGTTAAGAGAAATTGCCATTATTAGCAGTGAGGGAAAATTAATTTATGAGGCTTTTAATCAAGAACATCCTGATTACGTGCAGCGTCTTCTACAGAATAAACCTTTAAAAAGTATTCTCTTAGATTTTTTAGAGATTACTAACCATAAACTGATAATATTTCATAATTCAAAACACGACCTTCAAGTTTTAAAAAATAGCTTCCAAAAGACTAATTTATCCTGGAAAAAGTTTAATCAGGTGCAATGTACTTATCAGCTAGCTCAACAGTATTTTCCTAGTTATTATTCTTACTCCTTGGGGTATTTAGCTCAAAAACTAAGTTTAAAAGTAGATCGCCACTATTTTGATCCTCGACAATGCCATACAGCCCGATATGATGCCCAGTTTACTTATCAGTTATATTCAGCAATTCAAAAGAAAATGACTCAAACTCCTATACAAGTTAATCCCTTTGGTAGTAGTCGCGTTGATAATCCTTTTCAGAGTCATCCTGATAATACTAATATTTATCACACTCAATACACAATTTTAGAATCAGTAATTGATGATATTAAATACGATCAAAATCATCAAAGTAAAGGGGCAGTAATTATCGGCGAACCTGGAACTGGTAAAACTCACTTAATTATGCGTTTGGCTAAACAAAGATTAGAGCTTAATCGTTTGCTTTTTATTCCTTGTCCTAATGATGCCAAGACAATTAAGTATCATACCTATAGCTGCATTTTAGAATCTTTGAATAAAAAAATATTAGATATAGAATATAACCAGCTAGAGTATTTTTTGGCTAATACTTTTATTAAAATTATTCAATCTATTAATAATCCTAGTCAAAAAATTCAAAATATCTTAAATAGTATTCAAAAATCTCCATTAAATCTTTATAAAATATTGGGGAGAGAAGGTTCCCAAACTAGAAGAGATAACTGGGATTATATTGAAAAAATAACTAATGCTTGGTGGGTTAATAAATATGGTGCTGCGGGTTATGCGCCAGAAATTATTAAAGGAATTGTTAAATTTTGTCGCTATTCTGATTTTAACTATAAAAAGTTGGTCAAAAAATGGCTGGCTGCTGATGAATTAGACCCAGAAGAATTAACTAAAATTGGCTTGAGTAGTTGGCACACTGAGATGAGTAAGGAGGATTTTTCCTTAGAAGCGATCGCTGTTTTAGGTAAGCTTTCTTTGTTAAATGAGCCATTAATAATGGTTTTTGACCAGCTAGAAATGCTAGGTTTAGAACATAATCGGAATATTTTGCTGAATTTTGGCGAGGCAGTGAAAGAGATTTTCACGAGAATTCCCCATAGTCTAATTATCTTTAATTTATTTCCTAGTCGCTGGCAACAGCTACAGAAAATTTTTGATGGTTCTATTATTGATCGAATTTCTCAATATCAGATATTTTTAGAACAGCCTACAACTGAGGAAATTCAAGATATTTTACAACTAAAGGCTCAAGAAGTAGGAGCAGATTTAGCAGGTTTATTTACAACCAAAGAGCTTAATCAAATTGTTAGTCAGAAACATTCTATCCGTGCAGTTTTAAATAATGCAGCTGAATATTTTCGTTTTAAATATAAGAATATTCCTCTACCAGACAAGAAAGTTGAAATAATTGGTAACTTAGAGGATAATTTAGTTTCACAAGACGTTTTATCAAGATTAAATCAACTTGAATCTCAACAGAATAGGTTGGAAAAACTGCTAAAAAATATTGCTCAAGCATTTAATGTTTTTATTGATGATCGAGAAGATAATCTGGAAGCATCAGCAGATACTAAGCATAATTCAACTATTTCTCCATCTTCACCATCAAATTTACTACTTCCTAAATCTCTTGAAGAAAAAATTATAGGTTATCTAGAAACTCAAAAAAGAATCTTGGAACAAGAATATAGTGAGGCTGAAATTATACTCGATGAAAAAGATGCTGGTAAACTGAAAGATATTGTTCAGGCTTTTAGTAAAATAATTAATTTAGAAATAGATATTTTACCTAGCAAAAGGGTACTTCCTCCTCATTTGGTTATTAGTAATAGGAATATTTGTATTGGTTTTTTAAGTGCTTGTAAAGGGAGTAGATTTACTTCGAGGATTCAAAATTATAACGAATTCATCGCTACTAAAAAACTGATAAAATTCTTACTTTGGCGTGATATTAGAAGTGATGCTATCAGAGAAAAAACCGTAGGAAGTAAGGAAATTGTTAAACTTAACCAGACTAAAAATGGACAGTTCAAGCCATTTGAGCGCAACAATCGGATAACTTTTGAATTGATTTATAAATTTATTAGTGATATCTACAATCAGGATTTAGAAATAAATATCGACAATGAATTAGAACCCGCTCTAAAAATAGTTGCAGAATGTTTCCCTGAATACTGGCTCATTAAAGAACTCTGGCAGGGTAAACGCCAGAAAATTAGAAGTTAGATAAACTAGACTTTAAGGGAGGCTCGATCTGCTTTCTATTCAGCAACGCCTAGCTACGATCGTAGTGAGTTTAATGATACCGAGTAACAAGTTCGATCTGCTCTGGAAAAAGTTTCACCGCAAACTATAGGACGCTGATGACGATCGTAAGCTATGTAGCTATAGATTAAAGTAGGAGTACCTACTGATACTTGAAGACATTCAGCAATTTCAGATGTGGCATGGGTACTTTCAAGAATCACTTCTGTTGATGCTATGCAATAGCCAGATTCTTGAAGCGTTGCGTAAGTAAAACCTGCTTGTAAAAGTTCTGCGAGATTTTCACCAATATCTAAAGGAAAATAGGCAATTTCAAGTGCGATCGCTTCTCCATCGGCTAGGATAATTTTTTGCTGTTGATAAACCTTAATTTCGGTCTGAGATAGTTTTAATGACTACAAATCTCTGGGGAAGCCTCGATAATTTGAAAACTAAGATTGCAAATTTCCCCCCTCAGTCCTTGTCGGGATATTTCTTCGTTAAAAAAAGTCAGGGGATTAGATAGGGAAAAGCTAATTTTTTGCTGCTGTTTAACAAAAGCACCTTTACCTTGCTGAGTATATACTAGCCCTTGATTAATGAGATTAGCGATCGCTTTTCTGACAGTTGTTCTACTTACGCCAAACAATTCCCCCAAATCGAACTCACTGGGTAATAGTTCTCCTGGGGAATAAACTCCAGCTTCAATTTTGGTTCTCAGCTTTTCGGAAATAATCCAATGTAGTGGTTTTTTGGCTTTTTTGGACAGTTTTGCCATAGTTTGAAGTATAATCGCAGTATATCGGACGATTAATATTGTAAGCTTAGTGTGACGAATAGAATTTGGTATTATCAGACATCGTTTAAACCTTCTAATATTTTACGAACATCATCAACCCACTTAATAATCAAAAACAAACCTACAGTAGATGTGATGTTAGGTATTGCTTTGTCTCAGAACACCATGCCACTAATTAAGGCAAACACAACTTCACTCGATTGGGTTGCATCAACACCCGCTAATTGACTCGAACTAGAAGCCAGATTCCTAGCATATAAGAAAATACTCGTACCAATTACACCTGAGAGTAAAGCTACTAATAGCGTATTTAATACTTGAGTATAGCTTGGTAACGGTGGCTGTGAAATGAGAATCAGGATTATCCACAAGGTTAAAGAGCCCAAGGTTAAAAGCATTACTTTATTAAAAGCATCATCTAAAAGAGGAGAGTCGATCTTGGGAACACTTTTATGACTTCCATGTTTGGCTTCCCAAACAAGTTGATTGCCCAACGGATAACAGAATGAAGAAATGATTACGGGAAATCCGCCAAGTAATAATACTTGAAGGTCAAATTCATCTACATGAGATAAATTGACCATACATACGCCAGCAAAAATAATTAATGAATAAATCCAGACTCGTTTAGGAAATGAGCGACCAAACAACATCAGCACAAACAAGCTGGCGACTGTGGTGAACTGGTATGTCGCAGCAATTACCCAACCTGGTGAAAAGTCGGCACTAAAACATATGAGTGCATAAAATGCTCCAAATCCAATAGTTCCGCTGAAAATCCAGAACTGCCAGTTTGATAAAAAAAGCTTAAGTATCTCTTTTATGCGATCAATCCCTCCCCGAACAAAAAGAATCAAGAACAACAGCAAAGTCATGAAAATATAGCGTAAGGATGCCGACCAAATCCAATGCCCGCCAGCCAAACTCATTGCTTCATTTAGTATAAAAGTTGAACTAAAAAATGCACTTGATAAGATACCTGTCAAAATCAACTTAGACATTTGCCCTCGTTTTACATTTACATATGAGTGTTTATGGGTACTAAAGCTAAGTAATGCTATATTTACAATCCTTGTATATCTTGTAATCGCTCGATAATTAAATCTGCTAATGCTCTTGCCGATGGAGTATAAAAACGAAAAAATAGTTCGGGTTCAATTAATTCAAGTTCCATTACTGCTAGCTTTCCTTGGTTGTTTCTTACTACATCAACTCTGCCGTAGAAGACACTATAGCCACAGTTATCGATCGCTGCTTCGGCAAATCTTCGTTCTTCATCGCTAGGAAAGTAGGGTATCGCTAGGAAAGTAGGGTGAAACTTTTCCCCCAAAATCGTCTTGAACTCGAAAATCACCAACTTTAGGGGTTTTCTTAATTGCGTGAGTGCATTTCCCACCAATTACAATCAAAGATATTTCACCATTGTTAAGTATGCTTTCTTGAAATGGCTGAAGCATCATTTCCTGTTGGCGAAACAAATCGACCACAGTGGGTGTAAGTGCGGATATATTATGTGAATTGAGAAGGTAAGTATCTTTTGCCGTACCAGAAACTACAGGCTTAATAATAATTTCTTCAGAACCAGCTTTGCCAAACAATTCCGCTGGTGATATGGATTCATCTTTAGAAAAGAAAAAAGTCGGAACAATCGATATTCCTTTGTTTTCAATATCTCTCAAATATTTTTTATCTAGATTCCAGAGGACAGTCTCGCGACTGTTAATCAATTCGATTTTGTCTGAGGTTTTGTTTAGCCAATCTAAAAACTCTGGAAGTTTTTCATAATAGTCCCAAGTAGTTCTAAATAATGCTAATTTACATTTGCCCCACTCAAATTGCGGATCATTCCAATCTACTCTCCTACACTTAACATCTCTTGCTAGAAGCCTAGAAATTATTAAACTTTCTTCATAAACGATCTGAGATACATACCAGTCAGTCTCGTCAGATTCAATGTATCTTGCTTCTGTAAGAATTGCTACGTCTATCTCTTCCATGGTATGACTCGCTATTTTACAGGTAGTTTGGATAATCGCTTATCATAATCTTCTTTGTCTCTAAAAAAACAATCCTTTCGCTAAATTTATCCCTGTATTAATCTATAGTGAAAAAATCAACTAACATCTGTGCAACGGTTGCCGATTCTTCCTCTAAAACTAAATGAGCAGTTTTTTCAATAGACTCAAATTTTGAGTTGGGAATTTTTTCATGCAATTTCCACCCACGCTCAATTGGAATCCAGGTATCCTCTTCACCCCACAAGATTAAAACTGGCTGTCTAATTTCACTGTAGCGTGGTTCGATCTCGTCAGTAAAGCACCGATCTGCCTGAGCAATCTGACGATAAAAAGACTGTTGTCCCTCTTCTCCTAACCAAGGGGGACAATATTCGCCAGCACAGTTGCATCTATTATTTGATACAGGGCGGTTTTTATATAAGCCGTGACCATTGCTTCATGAATATATCCAGGAATCTGTTGAAAGACCGTTTCGTTTTCAGTTACTAAATGGAAAAACGGCGACCCCCATGGCGCGATCGCAACTGGATCGATAACAGCTATTTTTCGGAAATCGCGCTCGTTCAATAAAAGGGTTCGCAAAACTGTTGTCCCACCAAAATCATGACCGACGATATCAGTTTGTTCTAGACTCCAGTAGTCTAGCAGTTCCGCTAGCAGATGATTTTGAATTCCAAGTGATACATTTTCAGCTTTTTCTGACTGCCCATAACCGAGCAAATCGTAGAAATATACCGTTCGATGTTGAGCCAGTATCGGTATGATATCGCGCCAGTTATAAGATGACCAGGGAGTACCATGCACTAAAACTAGCGGAATTCCTTGACCACAGCGATCGAACCGAACCGTACCAAAGCTGGACTTATATTCTTGTGATAAATGCCAGTCACTTATCATGCTTTCTTTATTTGTAACTACTGAATTATTTTTAGATAGTTACAAACTTATCAAAGATAAATTAACCAGTCAAATTTAATAAGATAGTTACACCATAAATAAAATATTTTCACTCGATGATTGAGAAGCCAACCCGTTGGGGTCTAGTTAGTTTTGTTGGAGGGGCATTGTGTCTGGATTTCGTTAATACAGTATTAAACCGCTTTGCTTCCCCACAATCTGAGTGTTTGGGTAGCTACGATGATTTGTTAGCATGGGGGAAAGATGCTGGGATATTAACTACTTCTCAAGCACAAAAGTTAGAGCGACTAGCTAGGAAACACTCTGTCCAGAAAAGAAATACATTTTTAAAAGCTTATCAACTGCGCGAGAGTCTCTATTACCTTTTTGTTGCAGAAATAGAAGGAAACAAATGCGATCGCGTCTATCTCGACAGATTTAAGAAGATACTTAACGAGACGCTCGTTCAAAGGACACTTGTCCCAGCCGAAAAGGGGTATCAATGGCAATGGCAAACAGATGATGATCTATCGAGGATTATTTGGCCGATCGCGCTTTCGGCTTCAGAATTGCTAACTTCGGAGAAAATTAAGAATGTTCGGCAATGTCCTGGCTGCGGTTGGCTATTTTTGGACACAAGCAAAAACAAACGCCGTCGCTGGTGTGATATGCGTGCCTGCGGTAATCGAGCCAAAGTCAAACGTCATCGTAAAAAGGATCGTAACTGAAAGGCATTGAAAAGAAAGGCGATCGCCAAGAAATTCCAAGATGACAGCATTGACCTTTGCTGTTAATTGTTGGTATATTTATCGCTAATTGGAGACAAAATATATTGTTTAAATTAATACTAATTGCTCCTGAAAATGCTTTATGTAAAGCATTTCAAGAATATTTTACTCGCTTTGCTGATGTTGATATAGTTAATGATCGCTTTGAATGGTTAACAACATACGATTGTCTGGTTAGTCCTGCTAACTCTTTTGGCATAATGGATGGCGGTATGGATGCTGCTATTACTAGTTTTTTCGGCAAGTCTTTGGAAACAAAAGTCCAAGAGCGTATTCTTGAAGATTATTTAGGAGAGCAACCAGTCGGCACATCCTTAATTGTAGAAACGGGACATTCCAAACACCCCTTTCTAGCTCACACTCCTACCATGCGAGTACCAATGAGTATACAAGGAACAGATATTCCTTATATAGCAATGTGGGCAATGTTATTAGCTCTTCGCCAACATAATAAACATTCTACACGTAAGATTAATAGTGTTGTTTGTCCTGGTTTAGGGACTGGTATTGGTCGCGTTGCTTATAGTGAAGCTGCCAGACAAATGGCTTTGGCTTACGATCGCTTTCTTTATCCACCGAAATGGATTAATTGCTTTGTCGCAGCATCAAGGCAGTTAGAAATTTGGGAGGGTGAATAATCTGGATTGAAATAGAAATGAGACATAATAACTTGTGTAGGAAAATGCTATATCTTTTCTTGTACTTTTGTTATTTTGAATAAAAAATACAATCCGATGTAAGTAATTGATAACTCCTGATTTAAATCCCATAGAATTTATGTGGAAAGACCTAAAAAAGAGGCTGAGTGAATATTATCAAGAAAATGTTGACTCTTTAAAAAGGATTGGACAGTTAATAAGTGAAGAACTTTTAGAATCACGTCAACTAAGTTACACTGCAAAATGGCGAGAAAGGTTTTTGTAACTTTCTTAGCGAATAACTATACTCCTGAATTAGCCTAAAAAGTTACAAAACTTTATGTCGTGTCCTATTTTACAGTTATGTCGGCTATACCCCATTGGGGTAAGCTGGGAGAAGTTCCCCCCAGACTATAAACATCACTAGCCTAGTTGACTGACAAATCTTTCAATTTTCAGCTAGATTTTCTGATCCAGCTAGAAGTAAATTCTCTTAATCCATGAGTTTTTCTATTGGTAAGCGTCTTGTCAAATAAGTACGTATTACTAATTTTTATCTTTTCGTCGAACTCAAGTTTATTGTAGAATTTTGAGATACAATACGTCACTAAAATATCATATTGTCTTTTTTTATAAATCAATTCATAATATAACTAAGAACTTAATAATTCTCAGAAACAATAGGTCTAAATTATGATTACAGTTCGTTCAGCCTCCGCAAGAGGTAATGCTAATTTTGGTTGGCTCGATCGCAAACATAGTTTTTCCTTTGGTAGCTATAGAGAAGTTAAGATTAGTTGCTTCCTCTAATGGAAGAGACAATTCAGTAACAATTCATCAAGATGCTAGTCTTTACCTTTCTTCCAAAAGAAGACCCTCACTTTGAGTTAGCTTAAAAACAAACGATACACTAGCAAAAGTCATTCGTTACCAATCATGAATTTATCAGTACCCGATAGTCTTCCCTTACAATTACAGGATAGGGCTAGCTATCAAAATCTCGTCGTAGGACAGGTACTGTTTCATCATCGAGACCCTGCCGAGTATATTTTTGCCTTAGAAGTCGGACGTATCCGATTGGTACGCTATACTTGCGATGGAAACCTGGTTATTTTTCAGATAGTTAGGGCAAAAGAAAGTTTTGCCGAGTCAGCCCTATTCACACAACTTTATCATTGCCATGCGATTGTCGAAGTTCCATCCCGTGTTATTTGTTATCCCAAAACTGTTGTTTGGGAAGTGCTGCAAAATAACCCCGATCTGGCTTTAAATCTCTTAAGAAGATTCGATCGCAAAAGCCAATCTTTGAAGAAATTATTAGAGTTACGAAGTATTCGCTCAGCACGCGATCGTCTCCTGCAATACCTTTTATTTTCGGCTTCCCCAGGGGAAACGAGAATTATATTCGATCGCTCTTACAAAGATATTGCCAATGAATTGGGTTTGAGTCCCGAAACTTTGTATCGCACCTTAGCTGAGCTAGAACGAGAAGAAATTATTACTCGTGATGGTAGACAAGTTGAGCTAAGAACCCCTACAACCTAATCAAAATTTAAACCGCGTATGGGCGGCAGGGCGCAGGCGGAGTCGCCCGCCCTTAAGAGTACCACTGACCTGATTTAAATCATATGCTTATCAGGTAGTCTCAGTATATACTCACCCTGTCTAATCTAAATAATTTTCCCGACCCACATAACTAAGAACAAAATAATTTTGATAACCAGGAGGATTAAAGATGATCACTGTTCGTCTTGCCCATGAAAGGGGTAATGCTAACTTTGGTTGGCTCGATAGCCGACATACTTTTTCATTTGGTAGTTATTACGACCCCAATCACATGGGATTTGCTAGTTTGCGGGTAATTAATGAAGATAAAGTTCGACCGGGACAAGGCTTTGGTACTCATAGTCACCAAGACATGGAAATTATCTCCTACGTTTTAGAAGGAGAATTAGCCCATAAAGATAGTATTGGCAACGGTTCAATGATTCGTCCAGGGGATGTACAACGGATGTCGGCTGGTACGGGTATTGCTCACAGTGAGTTTAATGCTTCGGCTACGAGTCCAGTTCACTTTCTACAAATTTGGATTTTACCAGAGCGAGCAGGAATTGAACCTAGTTACGAGCAGAAACACTTTACTTTAGATGAAAAACAAGGCAGACTAAGATTAGTTGCTTCTCCCGATGGCAGAGATAATTCAGTAACCATTCACCAGGATGCTAATCTTTACGTTGCTTCTTTAAATAAAGGCGATCGCGTTAACCATAACACTAACAAAAATAGGTCATTGTGGGTACAAATAGCCAGAGGTTCAGCAGAAATTAATGGTCAATCGCTTCAGGCTGGTGATGGTGCTGCCATTACTCAAGAAACAGAAATAGCAATCGCAGCTACTACTGATAATACCGAAATCTTGTTGTTCGATTTAGCCTCATAACCAATGATA
>JAAUYG010228072.1_pt1 | contig 16383 bp, 13 predicted proteins | sample 7278091 | NCBI WGS metagenome assembly JAAUYG01 (sample SAMN14350201, study PRJNA611818) | marine sediment metagenome | isolation source: surface marine sediment (0.6m) | place: French Polynesia: Moorea | collected 2018-08 | reverse complement strand
ACATGGACTCCGCCCCCCCCCCCCACCGCCCCCCTCCCCTCACCGCCCCCCTCCCCCCTTTCCTCCCCCAAGTGAGGTATGGCCATTATACCATATAGAAACAGCAGCCAGAAAACTACTCGTATGTCTGTGCCTTTGCAAATGGCTTATCAAGGATAGCCAACTAATCTCAGGTTAGCTTAATGAAGATTTAGCCCTAAGTCACTTTTATGAAACCGAGGCTGGGTAAGCTGTGTATGCTTATCAAGAGGTTGAAGTCCATTTGAGCCTTGTAAGGTATCATCATGCAGGACTTGACTCTAATCTTAGCATATTGTACTCAGCTGGCTTGACTAGAAAAAATTTCATGGAGTCCATACCTTTTTATTTGAAAATTTAAAATCTCAAACATGAGACATGCACAAAAGCCCTCAAGTATATGTACATGCATCTATACAGTTTAAAGCCTATGGTAGGTGGGTTGACACAAATGTTAAATTGTATTCGAGATGTTCAATTTGTTGTACACTTGTCGCCTAAAGTACCAGCTAGCTAGCACTATTGCCGTAATTCTGTATTTGAAGCTGTGGCTTTTATTACAGAACGCTAGCAGTATAATATCATTTTATTAAGCATTGTTAACATGAATTTGCTGAAAAAAGGGTCCCATGAGTACCAACAAATTTAGGTGGGGATAATATATATTTCATTGCACTTGCACATAGCGGTAACTGCTTGGTCTGGTTTGGTCAAACGACCAGAAAAAGGGCCTATTAAAATACGAATATTATTAATGTCTCAGAACAAACTGCTTTTGAAAAAATATTATGCATTCATGTAGGCATCACGTTATACCGGGGTACATACATGTGTACACTGGCATATGATCATTGTACAATGCAAAACCAAGGTTTATTGCTATTGGCAAATGTATATTAGACAGCCAAGACAAAGTGAAAAATTAAAAAAAAAGGCCGAAATCTGTGCCCACTCATGATTGGTTGAAGCTATAACAGAGCCCCAATTTGATTGGCTGCAGGTCACATGATAACCAAGGGACTAGTTTGGCTTTCGAATGAAACCAACTATTCACGTAGCAATTTTGTGGTGGGAATAACAAAGAGCTGAGATACCACTGAAAGGAGGAAAGAACACTTATCGGGATCCTGATGGGTATTTGATGGTGTGCTGTTGTAACATGATGTGTAATCATGGGTTAAAATGTGACCTGGCATCTAATGATACCTGTGACTTATTTAAAGTGACATAGGACCTTAACATTTGTGACCTAACAACCTAGGTGCAATAGAAAAATGACCTGGCGACATGAAGGGTGGGGGTGGTGTCTTCTTCTTCGAGGATGTGCACTCAATAGAATGAGCAGACTATGTGGATATTTGAAGGATTATGGCTACATCGTGTTCGTACAGTGGACAGATTTGTTATTTACTCATTCAATACTGGGTGCAGAGGTTTGAATACTTAATGACAGGAGAATTACAGGTACAATGTATCCGATACAAAAAATGCAGTATGACAGAGAATAGGAAACATCTCATTCCAATGAAGGCGCTTGCTCACTGCTCATTTCATAGTATTTTTAAACTAAGAACAACTCACTAAAGTAACAAAAAGCTTGCCTGAAACAAATTGAAATGAAATGGTCGCTTTTAGGCCCTTGTTCAGCGGAAAGAATGGCTGGCTAAAATGGGCCAAGCAGCACGCAGGCAATGAGGTGACAGATGGAAGTGCTCATAGTTAATTCGAACTTCTGTTTTACTGATCTGGAGCTAAATGCCTTACCGCCTCACTACTCTAAGTTTGGGCCCACATGCTTTGGTCCGGTGAGGTGCTGCAAACTGTCCTTTCACCATTTGGTTTACTGGATATTAACTGTTGCAAACATTTGGATGTATATATATATGTACACTCCAGATTACATTAACCCATGCTGCTGTGAGGTAAGCTCAGTGCTACTTAATTATGTCCTATTCGGTCAGTGACCGAGGATCTAATCTTTAATCATTGTGCAAAGGACAAACATACATGTGTACTGTACAGATGTTGGTCACTTTTCTTCGCTACAGATAAAAGTTGCTGTGGGAGAAAAAAAAATTGGGCAATTAATAGGGGACCATTTTCAATATTCAGAGTGGCATAGTGTACGTGCCAAAACTTAGACTTAAGTAGTGAACCACTAACCTAAAACATGTTAAAGTGATATTGATAGAACACTTTATGTTAAAGAGAGTTTGCAAAATCGAACGTATGGTGTATATAGTGTGTTTTGACTTATCTATTGATATATAGATAAATAGGATAAATTCTTAAATTGTGTATATTTTGTCTAAACATTTAAAATATCAGGACAAATGAACATCGTACATGTATAGCCAATTCAAGTTTTACTGACCATTGCTTTGAAAGATTAAACATGCGCGGTGTTTTCAGCATTGTACATAGGATTATTAAATATTGTTCTAAAGTGGTCATAAATTTCTTGCAACTGGACGTAGGTAATTTGAATTTACTTATCCTGGTAGTAAAGTATACCCGGTATGCGAGTTGAAGTGAAACAAATTTCCCAACCAAATATTACTCAACTTCAACTACATGTACAGTACTCTGTCTCCTGAAGGACACCATCTAGAGAGGACACCCCTCTAGAAAGGACACAGACTCTTTGCAGCAATACTGTGAATGTAGGTTATGCTGACCCTCTCACCTAAGGACACCTCTGTAATCAGGACAGAATTGTTTAGCAGAAGGGGTGTTAATTGGAGGGGGCTATACTGTACACGCGCATATACGGGTACGTGTGCATACATGTGCATACAGCGCTGTGGTGCAATGCAGGGAGTTTTGGAGATGGCCCCTCCATGTGTCGGCTGTCTGGAGACTGCACTCCAAGTACAGGGAACTGGACCTGGCTGCAATCAGCTGATACTGGTGCCATCTGGAGGAAGTGGATGACATCTCCAGATGGAAGGAAAATCCTGCTATATGTGAGCACGGATTACAGAAGTGCAGTGTTAAAAGTACTTGTGTTGATGGAATACCAGCACTGAGGAGATTGGCAACCTGTTTTACAGCAGTTATGACATGGGTGTTTGAATATACCAGTACCTTCACTCAAGAATACACACCAGCTAAGGCAGCCGACCAGTACCAGCTGGCATAAAGAAGAGAGGACAAGTTGCATACATATACTTCTTGAGTATTTGGGGTGGCCAGCTTTTGTAAAGATTTCCAGCCAGCAAAATTTATTATATGAAATTGCCTGGCCCGTAGCATTGACAATATCACCAACATTTCATACATGGGTGTAGTTTTCTAGGGCACCATCATGCATGGATGATTTTTGCCACTGCTGAATAAGGGTAAATAAGTTGAGTGGATCTACATTGACACATGGAAATCTGAAGCCTTTTGCACTGTTTACATACAAGAGATTATATGTGGAAATAACATTTTGTATATGTTGTATACATTTTGTATATATACAGTACCTCATGTGTGCAGATATTAACTTCATTGCAAGCTTATAGCTGAAGCAGAAAGTTCGAAGATCGAGCAAGGCGAGAGGATATAACCTTGAATACATCAGGAACATGGCCGCAGATGGATCAGTGAAGACTACTGCTGACACTTTTCCAGTTGACTTCCTGGAAGTGTTCTTCTTGGGAGCAGAAGCTGAGTCCCACAGTGACACGGTTGTCGATAGTTGTCATGATGACAAGTCCAGTGACTTGTGGGATGGCCTGTTTGATTCCAAGGACCAGGATTGTGAAATTGTCCTTGAGGAGAGTCGAGACCTGGACCCTCCAACCACTGTTCTATCACAATTTGTGTAAGGTATAATTGTTTGACATGCAAGGTATACATGTAGAATATGACACAAAGGGGTGTATATCTGGTCTAATTTAAATATATCTAAATCTCAATTTTCAGCCACCTCAGAATTAAGGCTTATGTCAGCAGTATCAAAACAGCATTTTCAGTGTTTGAAAATACCTAAGACAAATTAAATTTTTGTCCAGTTTACACCAGCCCTGTGGGTCGGTTAATGATGAGGCTCAACTGTATGAATGAACGTTGGTGTATACTGGTAAAAGCTTTATAGGGACTGATATATTTGTCAATATTTATTGTTATTCATTGTTGTCTGAAACTTAGGGAGTATTTTAAATCCCTTGGCTGGAAAATTTTCCAAAGATACCCGAAAGAAGGGTAAAGGCGTGAAAGCAGGGGCATCTCACGATTGGCAGAGCTTTTATTTGTCATAATATGATTGGCTAAAGGGTAGTCATATGACCAAAGTAGTTTGGCTTCTGAATGAAACCAATTATTCATACTGCGAATTTGTGGTGCCAAATACTCTCTATATTACTCTATAGTGACCTAATTTCATATGCTGATTTACAATTTCATATGCTGATTTACACACTTTTTTTTTAAACTTGGTTTATTTAATGAGGTTCTCGACAAGCAATCAGTTGCATATTAACGATCACCTCTGATTTATAAATGCAGTGGTCCCTCTATTTTACCACCATCCATCGGACCTTGCAGGTGGTCTGAAAATAGTCTCAATAGTACCGGTACACAAAATCTATATACATGGGAAAATATTACATGCATGGTCTTGTGATTAGGGTGATTTTAAAATACAGGTATATAGAAGAATTGCTGTAGCAATATCACACTTACCACAGAACTGCTTGATCCCCTTATTTGGTCCAGGCTATATGTGGTTGTGGTGACAAAAAAGGACACTCCGTCCAATGAATGCCAGTGTCAAAGTGGATCACAGTTGTCCCTGTGATGTAAGACTCTTCCATTTTAAGACTTCCCTGCATTTTAAGAATGTTCATGCAGTGACAAAGCTATTTGTATTTTCAATATGAATATCCTTCCATCTTAAAAGCACCTTCAGTTTAAGACCACATGTTTCTCACTGAATGGGTGGTCTTAAAATGCAGGGACAACTATAACCTTAAATTCTATAGGTTGAATGTGTTTTAGGTGAATTCCGTCATTTCTATGTCATCAAGCCTTGTCTAATAGTAAATCCAGTCTTTATGGTGGCATTTGGGTGACAACTGTTTCATTGTACAGTCCTACTACATTTTAAGATCACCGTTTCAGCCAGAAAAGTTGGTCTTATGGTGTGTGTGACATCAGAGGCCCACCTGAGTGTGGGTGTTTGACGTAATAATATATTGTGTGATGTAGTATGGTATTATTTGTAACTGATCCTTGCCGGAAAAATACCAGTTACCCAGGAGCAGCCTAAGGTGTTTGTATGAATATAGCAAGTGTTATACATAACCGACCGAATTGTAGACAGCTTTAAGCTTTCCATGAGGAAAAATCCCCGAATCTTTAATGTTACTAGAAAGTCCTGATCTTCACAAGTGTGTTCATTGGATATCATTTCAGGAGCAGGACAGCACCGAATCCCCCTGGATCAGTGCCCTGTCACCCGGATGTCACCCAGCCTACCTCCCATGCCGTCTGTCCACAGGCCAGACCTGGTCACAGAGTGGACGGCCACAGTGGTGGCCCTACGCTGGACGGTGAACACTCTCTCCCCTCCCAGCCAGCCATGCCTTTACCTGTGCCACTGAACACCACCCTTGGGCATCCTGCCGCCGCTGACAGTGCTCCTGCTGGTAGAGTCACATGCTACCCCTCCGTTCAGGAGATAAGGTACTTGGAGTCGCGAGGCAGCACGTCGAGTCCCGTGAGCTCCGAACGGAGCCTCAGTGATAGCAGCCCCAGCCTGTCCAGGTCCTCATCCTCTTCTCCAGGTTCCATCAACAAGCTGGGTCCTGGAAACAACCTGGGCGCCATGGCAACACTTGCCGCCAGTGTCGCCGTGAGAGGGGAGGACAGAGGTAGGAACACTGAGTATTACTTTGGATACCAATAGAGTGGAACTAATGTACAGCTGACCTCACTTTTGGGACCACCTCAGATAAAAGACCACTTCCTGATTGAGATGAGTTTATAACAGTCCCATTGATGGTCGCTATTCTGAGGTTCCAAAATAGTACTCCCAGAAAAAAAAATAATACAGTAAATACCAATGTTGTGTGGAAAGTAATTACACATGCCCTACATTTGTATATTAAATTCTTTTTCTGATTGCTGAAATTTAATTTTGACCAAATGGTGCCACTGTGGTACATGGTACATGTACATTGTATCACAAAACCATGTAGCATATTTAGTGTATTATGTTAATACCAGTGTATTATAAAAAGATACAGAAAATATTTTTATAGACTGTTAATCGTTATTACAAATATAGGAGTTTCGCCTGTTGAATTGCCAGTGGGTTGAATTTAAATTGGATGCTTGTGATGAAATATCATTTCGTGTTTCTTTAGGAACTGTACATGTTGTATCTAGCTTGGTGCATCATGTACTGAAATCTTAGAGCCTATAAGAGGAGATGATATATACTATGATGTGTAATATTAAACATGTGACAGTGGTCCCTCTCTTAATGGCTGCTCTTACGAGGGGCCATCCTCTCTATTGAGGCCAAAAATCTTTTGGCACTGTTAGTATAAATTCATCTAGCTCCCCCCCCTTGCCAGAGGCCACCTCTCTAAAGTGGCCATAATTTCCCAGCAAATAGGGTGACTTTATCAGAGGGAGACAACTGTTCCAGTATTACATATGTGTATTCTCTGTCCCCTTTGCCAGAGGAGGTTCGCCAGTGTCAAATCTGCAATGACGCCGCCTCAGGTTTCCACTATGGTGTCTGGTCCTGTGAGGGTTGTAAAGCATTCTTCAAAAGGAGCTTACAAGGTCAGCATTGCCATATATATCATGTTTATGCAGTAGAACTTGTCTTGGAAGACTGCCCCATTGGGCATAAAAATGTGGCCTCTCAAGACAGGTGGTCTTTGTTGACAGGTTCAATGGCATTGAAATGTAAGACATTCTGCCAGAAACAATATCTAGTCTTTTAAGACAGATGGTCTCTCATGTCTGTGAACTCTCTCAAGACTGAGGTTTTACTGTAATATCGACAGGATAAAAATAAACTATAATAATGAGGTAGAAGGTTTCGATTGCCATCTTCAGTTGTATGTAAGAGTGTTTGTATAATTTGCCTGTTCTAAACCTTTATACTGTTGATGAAACTACTGCGCTTGTTTGATATTAATGCACAGGTTTGTGTAATACTCCCATGGTAATACTGTCTGCAAGAACAGGGACTGAAACCGTGTCTTGTTTTGTCATGTTGGTAACGAGCTAAGACTGCCTCATTTCAGGTCCTATCGAGTATATTTGTCCAGCTACCAACAACTGCACTATTGACAAACATCGACGGAAAAGTTGTCAAGCGTGCCGCTTACGGAAATGCATAGAAAATGGAATGTCTCGTGGAAGTAGGTTCACTTTTAGCCAGCTTTAGCGAATAACAAGTTCAATTTCAGTGTAACTAAATTAAACTCTTTTACCTTCAGATGCTTTTAGCAATGTCACCGGGTAGATTAGCCATCACTCAAAATGTGCATCTTATTGTTAACAGACTCATACAATTGGAGTTGTATAAAGTTTATACATATACTTATAATACATGTAATACAATTAATGCACATGTACATGTAAAATTTGTTTCGTACATGGTAAACTCACGTAAAGAATTTCTCTAAAATACAATGCAGAAGGTGACCACATTAAACATCTTCTGAGTATCTTTCACGTTGTATGGGTTTGTGTGTTTGTCAGAATGCCGAGAGAGGAAGAGCCTGAGGTGTGTGCCCAGCCCGCCTAAACGCTCAGCTGAACCGTCCCCTAAGGGAGAGAACAACCCTGCCAAAAAGGTCAGAATGCACAGATACTGCAGTTTCTAACACAGCTGTTTTTCACTTGTACAGTACCGGTGTCATAACTTGGGTGTGTACATAGAAAAAAAATGTGTCCACTAGTAAACCTAAACATAGAAAAGATGATGGTTAGTGTGGTATAGTTCTGAGTGATGAGTACATTTTTACTGGGAGATTACTCATAAGGAACCTTATTAAATAGGGAATACATGTATTCATATTAAACCTTTTGAACTGGGATTTCTTAGGAAGATCACTACCTTAGTGGACCAAATTAACAGATTACCGGTAGCCCTTATACCAGTCATCTTACAACAACACATTAACCCTTTAGTTACGGTATTTTCCCATATCTTGGGAAATATACTATGCCTATTAACACATACAAAAGAGATTATGCATATAAGCTATGTACATTAACAAAATCAGATATATCCACATACATAAGTATATGTACATTATAGAATTTTTTCTATGAAATAAATAAATAAATAAATAAAAAAAAATGTAGCTCCCACTATACCACATTACCAAGGTGATTAGTGATCTTAGGTTCTGTTACAGACTAAATTTTTTTCTAGAAGAAGCCCCTAGTTTGTTGCGTATATTCAAATGGGAAATCAACTCTGACTGTAGTATGTATATAGCACTGGAGTTATTGGAAGGAGGGGGGTGGAGGTATGCCTAATCATAGTGCCTGGGTTGTGAAAAAGCTCCACTCTAGGTTAGACTGAAGACAGTAAACTGAAAGGAAAAGAGTCACCTTTGATATAACTAAAGACAGACAGTAATCGGAGGACTGTGGTTGAGTAAGAATCTGACGTGAGTCAAAACTTAAGAATTTTAGCCCAGCCAAATTCACCTGACCATGGCAGCAAGATGGTTGCTCCAAATTTGGGAACTACCGGTAACATCCACTTTTTACCCGACTCGATGAGCAGAACGACAATTTTGCCTGTGAAGAAGCCTTAGTCCAGAAACCTCATAATTCTCGTGAAGAAAATAGTTCTACATGTAATTTGAATGATATAGTGGGGTAGTATTAAGAGTCACTGGCAGCTAATTAAATATCAAGCATAGGTGGCATTGAAGTGAAGTATTACAGATACATGTATTTTGATATTTTTATCTGGCCAAAGGAAGATATCTCTCCCATGCGTAGGTGACAAACTCGATGGGCATAATATTTCATTCAATCTTTGCATTTCTAGCCACGAGGCAACGCAGTTTCTCCGACGAGGTCAGAAAGGCAGCAGCTGTCATCCAGTGGGTACGGTAAAGTCGAACACCCCGTGACCTCTTCAACCTCCACTCCACCAACGGTGCCTCAAGTGACCGATCCCCACATACCGTCACCACATCAGGTGATCGTCGTACAGCCAACCCGTGCTGTGTCCCAACCTGTACACCCATTGGTGGAGCAGCTGCTGAAGCTGGAACCCCCGTGTCGTATGGCCAGCCGGGAGCAGCCACAGCTGTCCGATACAGAAGGGAGCTTGATGTCAGCTGTTCTGCGCCTGTGTGATGCCAAGCTGTTTGATATCATACAGTGGGCTAAATCTATGCCAGGTTCGAATGAATTTGAATTCTGATTGACAGGCTGTCTTTTAGAATTATCATAAAATGTTGACTATACCTAATGAAGTTAAATCTGCTCTAAAGACCACCTGTTTATAAGACCATATTTTACTGGCCCCAAGGGATATATTTATGTTTTTGAACCCACATATAAAGACCACCTATGTATAAAGACCACATTTTGTTGGTCCCTTGGGTAATCTCTATTTACAAGTTTCACTGTATATTTAATAGATATATTTAATTATCTTGGAGGCAATGTTAGGGTGCTCTGTAGTTAGAAAAATTAAATCACACAAGCTAAATCTACTTACATTGTATATTGCTCAACACCTACAGGATAGTGAGTAGCACCGGGTATATATACCAGCAATAGCATTCAGCTGTATACATGCATAGATGTTGTCTGTGGTTTCAATCATGTTAATAACGAACTGTTTTACTGTGGCTGAGACGGGTAGCTCTTCCGGAGCTTTCGGGCATCACTCGGGCCTTCTTCAGGGGTGGTGACGTCAAGATCGCAAACGAAGAAAAGAAAGTACCGATACTAGCAAGAGAGTCCAAAACATGGGGAAGAAAGATCAGGGAGGCAGTGTAAATAAGTTAACAGGGACAACATATAAAACCTCGCAGTCATATACGACAACATCCGGGGGTGGGGGTGGGGGGGGTGGGGATGGGGGGTTGGAGGGTCAGGAGGATGGGGTTGCAAGACCTTAAGGCCTTATGTTACCACCCCTGAAGAAGGCCAGTGATGGCCGATAGCTCAGGAAGAGCTACCAACATCCAGTCTTGGCTATGGCAAAATTTCATGCATCCAAGTGTACTTTAAAGGGCCATGGAAAATAAACTCATACAATAGCCAAGAGATCCAAGCAAGTGCTAGTATACTAGTTATATATACCATTAGAACTGTATACAGATAATCATTCAAAATTTTTCTGTTTCAGGATTTAAGGATATGGGTCTCATGGACAGGATCGGTCTCCTGGAGTCCAGCTGGATGGAAATCCTGCTGCTTGGCCTAATGTGGCAATCTGTCCCTCACCAGGGGCTGCTAGCCTGGGCCCCCGACTTTCATATGTCCAGGTAAACCTTCTGAATACTTGTATATATGCTAGAACACTAAGCTTTCTTGTATGTCCACTCTGTATTTTAAATATCCCAATGTAAAAAGAAAAAAAAGTTGGCACTTTCTTTTAAGGCCGCCCCCTGGGACTCTGAAAATAGGATCTTATATGGAAGGTGGTCTTAATAAAGGTCAAAGGTTCCATTTCTGAAAGGTTGTTAGTTAGTAGAGTCTGATTTTGTGCCGAGATATGTATGTGCTTATTTATGAGGTAAACCTGGATTTGGTCTTTTAAAGAAACATACAACATTTATACACTTCATCTTCGCAGCTGGCATTGGCGCATTTATGAATTTTTAATCCCTGCATGTTGTTGCTTTCCCAGGGAGCAATGCATGACAGCCAAAATCTGGCCAGTGATGAGTAAGGTGGTGTCATGTGTGGAGAAACTGAGAGCGCTGGGGACGAATAAGGAGGAAATAGTCATCATCAAAGCCCTCCTGCTGCTCAACGCAGGTGAGTGTGAGGGGGGGGGGGACGGATGGATTGGGATTACCCATTGAACATAAACGTATATGTACCAGATTCATAGGCCATGAAGAGTAGAGGCTTTATGTAGTTCTGTAATAATGACTATAAAAAAGTGGAAGTTCTCAAACCCAGAATACACTTAAGCCGTCTTCATATCTTAATAGTAGTAGAGGATCAGACCTTATTAAGTGACAATACCAATACAGTACTTATATATATCAATGCTAGTCTTTCGGTGGTTTTGACTGAAGTTACCGCAGTATTCTTTGTAAAACCATGTTGATTGTAAGTCAGTTGGTTGGAAATCCCTGAGAAATGATGCTGTTTTAGAAACAGAAAATGGATATTCCTACTTGGGAGTGTTGCAGTACCGGTATATTATCTAGATGCTCAGTTTTCGCATACTGACATTTGCTACATGCAAGTATAAAGATCTTCTAAACAAATCAAATTTTGGATTAGAGCTCAATTCTCTTTGTTTGCAGAAACTGAGGTGACGTCCAGCCAGTTGGTTACGGACCTCAGCAGGAGACTCAATGAGGCTCTGCATTACACCGTGGTTCAACGGCACAGCAAAGACCACCAGCATCTCTCCCAGCTCCTCCTGCTGCTGCCTCACATACGCCAGTGCAGCCTCGTCCTGCTCGCGTATCTGTGCGAACTTAAACGCAAGCAGATCTTGCCGCTTTACAAACTCATCCACGAAATGCTGGAGGTGAAAGCCCTAAGGTCCATACTGCCGTTGACAAACCCTTGTTTGCCTTCCGGTGACAGGGGACACAACATAGGAGATGCATCTCCTAGAAACACAGAGAATGCTCCCGTCTCAACCGAAACATCCAACCAAGCGAGATTCAGAAGCGAACAGTCTCAGGCCGTAAGGCATTCAAACCATACCAATGGCACCAGAATACAGAACGGTTTGAATCATGGTGCACTCAATGCTAATGCCACCCTGGAGCATTTACATTTCATTCCATGGTAAAGTTTTCAGGGAGTCTCAGTGTTAGGCAAGGTCAACAGGTGCATTTATGTTAACACTTTGTTATTGTTGTTTGCTATTTGTTTAGAAGCTGTATTTAGCATTTTGTAAGAAGCACCATTTAGGGTAAAAAAAATAGTCCGTTAAGAGATTTGTGATTTGCTTTCAGAGATGGAGACTGGAGTAAAAAAAATTGAAAATAATCCAGATGAATGTGTAGAATCTGTAAAAAAGATGCAAGTTCCGAATATCATTGTAAATAAAAAAAAAGTTGCATCCTATGCTGTAAACTAATGCTTCCATTTTAGAGGAATACCCTCTGTGTGTGCATTGGAAAATATTAATATTAAAAAGCTTGTTCTTTGTTATTTCCATGTTAATCGCAAAATATTTAGTATGTTACATGGTAATGATTACTTGTACATTTATGTTGTTGAGCTGTGCTCATCTTGTGTATACGTTATACCTCCGGGTTATACTGGTATATATATATATATGTATATATATATATGTACATGTATGTATGGTTGCTGGGCAACTGATGTGCTCAACCAATCCAAAACAGGGCCTCAACTGCACAATTTACCAGCTCGCCCAAATTAGTCATCATTCCCAAACTCGTGATGACTGTAGATTACTACACTATTAGTAGTTGATCAGGTCTACCTGACTGTGACAAAGTCCAGGTTTGGAGGGGGTGATTGACACATTGATTAAAAAGATAGTGTTTATGATGAGGTATATATATTCCAAATCAAGTTATCTACTACATATTGATGAAGGTGACATCTTGACTATGGGGTACGTGTCCTGTTTTATCATCCTTGTCACCCCAGTTTCAGGGTCCCCCCCCCCCCCCGCCCCTTCGTCCTTAATAAACAGACTGATAATGGAGTCCTTGACCGTATATGATCACATGCTATACAGCCTGCTGGGTCAGCAGGGGCCAGCTTAAGGCATAAATCGGTACTGATACATGATTAACATATTACCATGTCAAGCACTTTGTTTTTGCCACTGGTTATTTTTAGCACGGTGACATCGACCTGCTGCGATTGAGTTATTTCATCTTGTGGCAAATGGCTGATACGGTGGGCACATAGAAAAGAGTTATACACCATATGTAAATAAGATAGAAGTGTAGAGAAAGACCTGCTATGTCTAGCTGCTGTACGGGCAGTCACAACAATTATTTTCTGCAAGATTTACCAATATGTTGAGAGGTGTATCTTAGAGGTGTATAATGCTTGATTGATGCATTGGCATTTCGCCAATGTAAGAACATTTGTTAGAGCTTCAATGCCCATTTCAGTTTTTCGATGCATTGGCAACTCCCCATTTAGTGCTCCACATACTGGCCTAGCGCAGCGACCCTATTGACCTTTTCCTGAAATCCTTGTGTAATTCGTTACGCTGTTGCTGTATTCGCCATCCATTATCAAAATCAACATTATGCAAGCCTCAAGCCATTCAAAGTGACTTGCCACAATGGCTGCTGGCATCAACGTCACCGCCTAAAAACATACATGGTATTTACATTCACATGGCTGTTGGTGCTTTTCTTGGATTTATTTTTGTTATTATTATTTATTTTTCTGTCTCTTTTTTTTGTCCTCATGTTGCCGATGCATCAATAATACCAGTAATCGGCAAAGTAACTGCCAATGTGCCGATTCATTATTACCCTGTCGATTATCATTGTATGCAGATATTATGTACTAGTTCACGTATGCTTGAAGCAGCTCCAGGGTCATTGGTTAAAAAGGCTTCTACTGAGACTGATTATCTGATCTGTTTGGATGCATGGCAATAGGGAGTATTTTTAACCCCAATTGGTAGCAGAATGTCCTGGGGACACCTGAAAGAATGCAAAACTTTGTGAGAAATGTTTGAAGCTGCACCACTCATGATTGACCAAAGTTGTCATATTTACATCCAGATGCGATTGGCTATAGGCTGCATGATGACCCACTGTGTAGCTTGGCTTCTGAATAAAAACAAACATTCATGTTGTGATTTTGTGGTGCGAAATACTTCCTATTATCACAAAGAGTTTGCTGCTTTTCTGTACTTCTTGCACCTATCCCTATCTATATTCACATGCCAGCTACAGTAGTAGCACACCTTTGGGAGCTGTGTATATTAGGGGTATACATGGGTAAAAATCGAATCGACCGAATCGCACGATCCGGCCATTTTGGCAAATCGATCTAGTGAACCGACCAAATTCTTATCTTTCGATTCACGATCTGCACTTCTCGCTAATGAGTGATTAGCGATGTGGTGCTGCTGTTAACTGCCGATTCGTGAGCCAGCCCAACTATAAAACTACGATCTGATGAGCCAGTCCCTCACTAAAATAACGATCCTCGGCTTGCAGTTGCTGTTAAACTCCGATATGCGGGCCATGGCTGTTGAAGATTGATCTGCGACTAGACCATTATTGTTAAAGAGTGATCTCTGACCCAGGTCTGTGACTAGACCATTTCTGTTAAAAGAGTGATCTGCGACTTGCCATGGTTGTTAAATATTGATATATGATTCAGATAGGAGTCTTGAATAATGATCTGCGATTCGTAGCTTTCTGTTAAAAAATAAACTTGAACTGGGCAATATTTTATAGACCCATGTATACCCCTTACATTCTCTGCATGGAAATTAAAATAATTTTTACAATTTTCTTGGCGACCAGTTTGTACCATGCAGTTGGGAGCTCCAAGTGCGCTACGTATTTATTTTAGTCTTGTGCTTCCAAACGGTAGTAGCTATTGCACTCTCCTAGGCATTGTTCTCGCATGCAAGCATGAAGTGAAGTGTATGCGTCTCAGGGATACTATACACTAATTTTCTTTGACTGAATGAAGACTATTTTTACTGAGCTGTGCCACAGACCTAATACATGTAGGTCTACTGTATATATACATGAACAATGTACTGAAGCTGGGAGGTTCCAGTACTAGATAATGTACACTGGGGGAGAGTACCATATGGTACAATCCATGGAGAAACGATAGTCTTAACCCTGAGGTAGATTTCAGTGATAACAAACTATCTGTTCATACAACCTGGTAGCTTCTGTTATTCTATGTATAACTGTATATGTACTGGGAGAATGCCAGATGTTGTTATTTGCATTAGACAGATGACCAGTTTCGGTAAAGAGAAATACCCACAGCTAGAACTACCGTTACCAACCTACGTGTACTTCTGTTCAGCCAGTGGGCTTGTCAGGTAATATGCCAAATACATGTAATACATCCATGTAACATGTTATGGCTACAAGAGCATGGTCATTATTTAGAGAAAGACTGAACGATTTCACAATGATTGATTCGAATGATATTTATGGTACCTTGATATTTCTGTGTAAAAATCTGAGAAACACTTTCCAAGATAAGTAAAAGTAGGTAGTAGTTCATATTGTTAGTGTCTTTTCCCCCAATTACAAACAAGGTTTTAGTTTCAACAATGAAAGTACATAACAATATACATTTCATGATATGTACCCATACTACATCTATGGTGTTTCTATTTGGACACACCACACTTATCAGTTGTTTTTTTTTTCGGGGTGGGATGGGGTGAGGAGCGAGTTTGGGCTAGATGCTCAAGATCAGTTCAGGTGACTGGTCACTGGCAGCTACACCTGTGAATGATATCAACTGTAAATACAGCTGTATGTTACAATATTGTGTTGGGGCTGGCCACTGCACCTTGTATGAGTTCTTAAAAGCTCCTCAGGGGTTAGCCAGCCACATGGCCATTACCATTTTTGTCCTTTGTGGAATTTTGTAGCACCGTGTGCTGCAAACATTAATACATGCATACATTTAGTGCCATATATAGGTAAATACATGTATGTCACATGCCTGTACATCGACTTTACCTGCCTGTTCAAAGGCCAGGCAGTTTCATTTATATGTTAAAATAAAACATACATATCACAGTGAGCGTGTTTGTGTTGTTGCACCTTTAATGCCGAGATAGAACAAAGCATCTTCTTACAGAGAAGATGCAGACAGATTACCGAAGTTACAACAACCGGGGTACTGGGTGTTGCAGTGCTAACTAATGGGGTTGGCGTATTGTACATAAATGTTTTAAGTACAGATGACTGTCCATGACTACTGATCCTTGAGCAATTTGCTTCCTGAAATTGCCTTCCAGTTTAATCATTAGTTATGTCGCTGAAGCAAAAGCAAATCTGCGCACCCAAGCCCTGTATTCTCTAGAGGCGGGGACAGTGGAGGAATGACTCCCCAATACTTCTGCTGATACCTAGCATATTCATCTCATGTCCCGGGGGTGGGTGGGTGGGTGGGGGTGTCACTCTGTATGTTGCCTTTGTATCCTTGCGAGTACACGTGTAACATAATAGTCCCTCTTGGGGGATT
>JAAUYG010198990.1_pt1 | contig 16383 bp, 11 predicted proteins | sample 7278091 | NCBI WGS metagenome assembly JAAUYG01 (sample SAMN14350201, study PRJNA611818) | marine sediment metagenome | isolation source: surface marine sediment (0.6m) | place: French Polynesia: Moorea | collected 2018-08 | reverse complement strand
AAGGTTTTCCTAAAATATCAGGTCAATCCATGGTTTCCTTCCATGTGTTTGGCCTCCAGGAATGCCATTTTCGGCGGCGGAAGGAGAAAAAAAAAAAAAAAAAAGTCGGCAAGTCCATAGGGGATCCCGTCAGAGGACGGGATGCCCCAATTAAAAGTGGAAGCATTGTCAAAGGTATTTACAGAAAGAAATTGCTTGTATGGAGCGCAACCACACCGCCTACATTGCAGACAAATATTTTAGCAAGTAACTAAGCTTCAAGGTGCTTAGTGCCAAATTAATAACACAGAACACCAAACAAAATTTCAGACTTTATTCCAGCACAATTCACACATGTTCTCTTCCCTTTATAACACAGAAAGATGTAAAATAATACATTATATATCTTCACATTTCATGATGACATTTATGACAGCATTGCTAATGTTCAACAAAGGTTGTTCTGGAGCTCTCTAAGTTAGGGCTTACATGGGTTCAAATAATTTATGCTATGTCACATGTCACTTTTTATTTTTCCCTATGTCCCCATGTCACTTTTTATAGGACCTTGACGTCACTCTCTACAGTTTTTATAAAAAGGCCACGTTGGATTTCTACAACTTTTAAAGTGGCCATGTCGCACTTCATTTTTTACCCATGTGGAGCCCTTAATTTTAAACATATCACAAACAAATGCCAAACATTTAGGTACATAAACCTAGGTTATTTAGGTAAATTTAGGTCCACAGTCAAGTGCATCAAAAAGCAAACAGTTACAACAGATTCAACAAATGTTTCATCAGTTTGCTGGAAATATTTTCAACATCATTTTATCTTGAGTGGCTTCAAGCACTAACTACTATTTCAATATGGTCAGCAAAAAATTGCTAAAATTTACCAAAAATTTTGTCTCAAAAGACAAAATGGAGAAAGTTGCTTTCTCTTTACATGATTTCATGCTTTCCATGTAGAATATTTTGTTTACCTAACATACATTTCTCAGATAATTTGCAAAATGGGTCTAAATTTGCATGTGTGGATGGCTCTGAATTGCTAAAAAGCCTTTGAGAAAATTGAAGGTATGGCTCTAAACATACCTAAAAATGCAGTACTAGTATAGTTGTAAAAAATAAGAAATAGAAATAACCTTTTGTGTATAGCTAAGTATATTAACACCTTTGGGAGTGAATGTTTTTGGACCCCGGGGGTTTTTGGACTCTGGAAACATAATTTCTGGCGAAACATTCTACGCAGAGTCAAATAATGGTGGAAAAAGTTCCCGAATTTTCGGCAGAGTCTCTCTGCCTTCGTCAGGGGATGGTAGCTAGTGGCCGTTGGTGACTCCAACGGCCACTAGTTACCATCCCCTGATGAAGTTGAATGTTTCGTCAGAAAATATATTAACACCAATTAAATGGCAATACTTGCTAAATCCAAAAGAGTGAATCACCCTTGTCACCAAATCTGATTTAACTGATGTAAGTATGTCAAGATGAATCTTGAAACATACTGGTACTCCTACTAGCTGTATACAATATCCATATCATTGAATATCCTTTGTGCTCACTAGTATTGCTTATATCCTGGAAATATTAATACAAAATATACTTGTGTAAACACTGAACCTACAAGGACCCTATGGGAATCAAAAGCTGAACTGTAAGTAAGCCCTTTACACCTAATACATGACCACTTACATGATATGTCACATCACTGAAGAGAGGTGACATAAGTTTCAAACACAGGGGGCACAAAACAATGTATGGATATACATGTAAGAGCCTGAACACCTCTACTGATCAAGATGGATTTAGGGGATAGGTATCTGTCATGAGCTGCAGACAGGAAGGGGATAAATTCACTTGATTTCACACCAATAGATACATATGTGTTTTCATTTTATAATCTATTGGTTAAGATACTGCTATGGCATCAGTGAGTTTACCCTAAACCCACTTACCATACTGCCAGTTTACATGATGTTGATTAGTTTTATCATCATTACTGATGTTTTGGTTACACAGACAAAACTCACGACAGGATAAAGTCTTTAGCACTCTTAATAATCAAATTTAACTTTAGATTGAAGAAAGGTTGTAACCTCTAATTCACGACTGGGCACTTTCATCTTACCTCATCATACTCAGTGCCCACCCGCTGCTTGTCCCTGGTTAACAGTTGTACAGAAAATTCCGTAAAACATTTCATTTAACATTGCATCAGTAAGTATAATGACAGATTATAATACTGCAAGTTCATAAATCGACTGCATATTCTTTAAGATCACAGTTGATTCTTGCTGTCTCATAACAAAAATCCTAATATTTCTAATGTGCAAAAATAAGATCGACCTCTCCAAATGTTGAAAAATATGGAAGAGTGAAAAGCCTTTTGTATGGATACTCCTTGCAGTAAAAACAATTGTAATGACTAGACAGCCTTTCACATAATTATCATACAATAACTGGAGCATAGAGTACTCATATGGCACTTAACAAATGGACATGTGACCCAATATAGATGTTGGTGGCATCGTTGTTCAGTTTCTGAGAACCTGGTGAGGCTATCTGTATAAATATTCTTGTGTTTCTGTCTTTTGTTCCCTAGAATGCGCAGTCATTCGACTTCATTCGGCCCAGCGGGATGTGGTCATTCAGGAATTCCCCAGCTCCTCCTTGATCAGGTTGGCCAAACGCTCCATACCCTAGAAAGAGATGATAATATGGTTGATTATTCAACAGTGAGAAAATACTTTAAGGAAACGGATTGGCAATCCAAGAATTCAGCCAAGATATGCTGAAAGCAAAGAACACTGAAGGTTAGTGGCGACTTAGTGCATTAGACATACCTGTATGCAACAGGTAGGTTAGCACTGAGAAGCTGGAATTACATTATGGACAGCAGTACACGTTCCTTTCAACCTAGTTTCAAGTACAGTTGAGCTTGTCTTGAAAGACCGCCCCATGGGCCATAAAAACATGGTCTCAGGACAGGTGGTCTTTGGTGACAGGTTCATTTACACTGAAATGTAGGACTTTCTGCCAAAAACAGGTGGTCCTTCGAGACAGGTGGTCTCTCATGACAGTGGTCTTTCACGACAGGTTTCACTGTACATGTAATACATGTACCACCGGTATTGCAAAATCACTTGTTTACAAGAAATACTAGCAGTCCATCAACACAGAGCACGACAACATCATAAGGCACATTTTATTCATTCACACACAACTTTTGTTCAAATTACTCTTTATTTCCATAAACTCCGTCTAGCTTAAGTAATAATTTGTATGAAATAGTTAAAACAAACTTATTCATAAAGCGATATAAAAGGAAATTATTGGGTATGGTAGCAGTTGTTTCACCGGAAAAAATCATCTATGTCCTTTACATTTTTTTTTTGTGGGCACTTGGTTAAGTACATGCACTTTAAACGAATTTGTAAATGCACTAAGGTTTTCTTTTGTATGTGGTCAAAAAGAGTCGGGGTGTCTTACATATCAGTTAAATTTTGAACCTTTAGTTAACTTTGTTACTTAGTCAAGACCACAGACTTTATGTCTCCGACTACGGTTCTTGGAAAGTAAGTCTGATTCTTAACCAATCAAATTGCTCAGCTCAGTGACTTAAGTCAAAACTTAGGCTTAAGTAGTTCTGAGAACTCCAACCCTGGTGTGTTAAACTTTATTTTGTGAAACTGTATACCGGTAGGTAATTTGCTATACATTATGATATGAACCAAGATAAACATGCATTGCATGTATGTACAATGAAATATTATCAGGCAGGAAACACGCCATTTTTTTTTCTGCTTTTTTTTTGTTCATGTGTAAAATATGCCATCTTAAAGATATAATTTCTCCAACAGCACAGCAGTCGAAGGCTGGGCCAGCCCTAGCTGCTATCTTCACAATAATCTAGTTTGAAAGATTATAACGCTATTACAGTGGTCCCCTCTATTTAACAATTCCCTGCATTTTAAGACCGGATATCAGTAACACCACTTGTATATTTTCAGTATAAATATCCCTCTATTTTAAGACCACCTTCAATTTAAGACCACATTTTGCTGGATGAATGGGTGGTCTTAAATCGCAGGGACCCTTGTAGATGCACAGAGGTCACGTTTTAAGGTCACCCTTACTCAAGGCGGTCTTAAAGGATGGTAAAATAAACATGATAAAAGGACCACTGTATGATGATTTCACATAAATACTAATACTAAATGGTATCTTTAGCTGTTGATACTTGATAACTGTTCACATTTACAATCATAATACAGCATAATGTGTAAATATATTTTTGAGATATGTACCGTTCTGTCATTTGTATATATCTGAATAAGTTTGTAGTATGGTTACTTTTCAGGCATGCTGCCAAGGTTATTGCAGGCATTTTGGACTATAAGTCGATGATTGACAGGTATGTGCATGATTGACAGGTATGTACTTGATTGACAGTTATGTAGTACATGATTACCAAAGCATTTCTTTGTTGCTCTGGGTATTTGGGCGATTTGCTTATAAAGGGTTTTGGAGGCCCTTGCCCTATTCAATACATGTATGTAGAGTTATATGTTAGATATAACACATCCAAATTTTGGACAATTTTTGAGAACCTACCCCGGAGGTGTCCCTATTTCAGAGGTAATGCTGTACTGTACTCTACAAGCAAATTTTCTTAATTTGAGGTACAAATGTAGCAAGGCTAATAAAGTGTTTGGTATGTCTTTTTGGGTAGATACATCTGTACAATGTATTCCTTTTGTTTGGCTGTTCCAATCAGTGGCACCCTCCCCCAGGACATGATGGGCAAGGAGCCGCTATGTATGTCCCAATATCGCTATATCCTTGCAAACTGTCGCATCCCGGGGCAGAAAGTCGACTCCTTTATCAACGTCTCCGCCACAGACCCCGACCCATCCAGACACATCACAGTCGTTCATAACAACCATGTAGGTAAATCACTTGGTGTGAAATTGTGTCAAAGATACCTGAAAAAGAAGCCAAAAAGCACGAATGTGTTTGCTTCATTATTGGTCAAAGCTGTATATGACGGCATGAGATTGGCTAAAAGGTAGTCACATGACCAAGGGAATTTTGGCTTCCGAATGAAACCGACAATTCCTGTTGTGAATTTGTGCCACCAAATACTCACTATTCAGCATGTTCAGTAGTCATGATTTTATCAGTAAATAATTTGATATTAACATTAAAGCAAGAAAGAATATATTGTAAATAAATAAGTGCAACGAAAAAAAAAAAAGAAAACTGTACACAAAAGAAAAAAATACAAAGCAAAAATGGTGATATTAAAATTAATTTCAAATGCTAGCATGCTGTAGTATATATAGATACATTACAAGTGCATAATATGCTACAGTGGTCCCTCTCTTAGTGTCCACTCTCAACAGAGGCCACCCCCTCTAATGTGGCCATAAATCTTTGGTGCTACTGACTGTGTTCACATCTCCCTCTTACCAAAGGCCACCTGTCTAATGTGGCCATAATTTCTTACCAAATAGGGTGGCTTTATTAGGGAGGGACTACTGTAGTACGTCAATCTCCGATTGAACATCTTCAGTGTACATGTATTGTTCATATCACATTTGGCATATGGTTATTGACCTGGGGCGTTACATTGTAGTTCTTGACATACATGTACTTAAGTGTAAGTTCTCAAGTCAGATTGTTGGCAAGTTATTTCGCTTAGACTGAGGACTTAATGTAAGTCAAAACTGAAACTTAAGTAGTTTGGAGAACTCCTACCCTACTCTGAATACCATGATCTAGTATGCATATCTTCTCGTATCTTGCATCTAATGCTGATGTTTTTCAGTGCATAATTGAAGATAGTAATGTTTCTTTAATGATAAAAACTCTACGTGTTTGTCACCCTATGGTTGCAGTATTTCTCAGTTGACGTGTACGGCCCCGATGACCAGGTCCTCAGCACCGATCAGCTGGTGGAACAGCTACATCAGGTGGTGAACCAGTCCCAAACCAAAGGCCCTCCCCTGGGCATTATAAACACAGAGGCTCGCGACCCCGTCTTCACCGCCTACCGCCGACTGGGGAAAGGTCTGTGTTCAATCCTAACAGATTCACAAGGCTTGGATGTGAATACAATAATATCAACAGGAGAGCCTGGAGGCTTGGCGGTACAGCTCATATCATGTGCATTGTAATACTTAAAATCACATAAATATGACCCAGTAAGCACATTGGCTTTTCTTTACACATTTTACAAGGAAATGGATGTTTATACATGTGGTGAAGCCAAACAGACCCAGATTATCACCCAGATTTTTCTTGACCATCTTCTGGTAATTTAATCGGCATTTTGTATTCACAGACTTGTTTTAAATGTAATCTACTCTCAAAACTGTTGTATGGTGGTCCCTCTATTTTAAGACCACCCATGGGACCACGAAAATGTGGTCTTATATTGCAGGTGGTAAAGCTAATTTAACACAGAAAATTGCCCTTTGGGACCAAAATCAAGCGGTCTTATAATCAAGGGTGACAAAGCAGGTAAAAATGCAGTGAACCTGCTGGGCAAAAATGCTGAACGAAATATGTAATGCCATTTCAGGACCTTTGACATGTCTAGGCATTGCGATGCTTATAGAGATAAAAAAAACAACTGAAAGTAAGACATGTAAGATGAGTGATTGAAGAAAAAAAATTATGTAGGAATAATTCCGGTAATTCTATGTAATCAACAGCTATTTAATGTTTATGCATTGTTTGAAAATTATTTTATGACTACAGAAAAAGGCTTTGGGTGTCGGAACAATATGCCTTGATAGTTTCTCGCTTCTTGTATGTTCCAGATAGTCGCAACCATCGTTATCTGGAGAATATCCAGAGAAGCATCTTTGTGCTCTGCTTGGATCCAGAATTACCGTCACAAAGCTCGGGAGACGACCTCTCCGTTGCGATAAATAATTTCGACCACGGCCTCGGCAGCGAGCACAACAGCGCAAACCGCTGGTCTGATAAAACACTGCAGGTTGGTGTGAATTATGATACATAAGACACATGGTACAGTAGAACCTGTCTTGAAAGACACCTCCCCCCTCCTTCCCCATGGCATTGGTTGTGGAAGGCATATGGTCAATCCAAGAAGGCAATCCACAACCACAACATGATTCAATGTTCACCATGCTACACTTCCTGCAGTTAAAATTAAATATAGTATTTAATAACTAGAGACATAATAATTGCGAGAGGGTTATGTCTAATATTGCGCATGGTCATGTGCTGGAGTTGTTGAATTCTTCTTATGTTCGTAAGAATTCGTCTTATGTTTCTTAAACCAAAAAGCCAAAATACTTCAGTTGACTTTAGTTAGACATCTGAGTGCTGCGATTGCCTAAGAGTGTCACTTGAATCGAACTGAAATTGCGCCAGCAAATATAAAGTACTGTGAATTTGACTATGAATCTGACTTAGGTCAAAACTTGAACTTAAATATTTTTTGAGAGAGACCAGAGAAACCCTTATGGTGACAAAGACCTTTGGAGATTGTATAATGCTGATGCCTGATATAGATAAAAGATGTCAGTGTTCAGGTGACGCCATTGCCCTCTAAGACAGGCTTCAAAATAAGACCACAGCAGGTTTGTAAGACCACTTGTCGCATTACATCAGTGCCATATTGTCTCGGAAGTAAGACTACCTCACAGTAAAGACCACTTTGGCCTTGACCTTTCTGACAGTAAATAAGGGTTCCACTTCTACTTTGAATTTGCACATAATTGGACACCCTTTCTGCTAAAACAATTCTGTCCTTATTAGAGTGGTATTCTTTTGTGAGAGGGGGCATCACATGCATTCATTGTTACTTGTCACCAAGACTTTGTGTCCTTTCTAGAGAGGGTGTCCTTTCTAGAGGGTGTCCTTTAAGAGAGGGAAATGCTGTACATTAACATGAAGTCAGTATACATGTAGAGATGTAGAGGGCTTTGAGACTATCAAAAGTAAATTTGATTGATCCCTGTAAATTTTTGCGGTGCCTAAAAGATCTCTTTTACTATGCAGATAATCATTACCCGATGTGGGCACTGGGGAACCGTCTATGAACACACCACTGCAGAGGGGGTGTGCGTGGTGGATCTAATGGACCATGTGACGAGGCATATGTAAGTGTTGATGTCGACATGTCACTTTGCAGTAAATGTTCTTTACCTTGCTTGTCAAAGAATTTACGACCACCATTTTAGGATTAAACTGCTGCAAAACATGTTTAAAATTGGTTTTCGTCCTAAGGTCGGTGAGCAATGTATGTGTCATTCTAACATCGGGATGCTTACTTGAAATGTAAATTACTGGTCTATTGGTACACGTAGAGCTGAGGACATATTTGTATGGTAGTTATTAACCAGTTTCGCATAAGTAATTCTAAATAAGGTTATACATTTATAAATGTTACACTGCACATGTACCTTGAATTCAGGTCTTGGTTTCTCACCTGTAGTACATTGCTCAATTTAGTGTAATTGTAATACAGTAGTCCCTCTCTAATAAGGCTACCCTATCCCCCAAGAAAAAATATGGCCACATTAGAGGGGTGGCCTTTGGTAAGAGGGAGAAATGAATACATTGGTAGTAGCAGCAGGAGAGATTTATGGCCTTATTCGAGAGGGTGGCCTGTGTTGCGAGTCGCCACTAAGTTAGTGACCACTGTATAATCCTTTACTAGTACACTGATGTAGAGACCTCACTTACTCTGTGACCACCTCAAAATTAAGACCACCTCAGAATAAAAGACCACTTCTGGCGGTGCTCAAAAGGCATTTTTGATGATAAATCGTATCAGAAATAAGACAAACTCAGACTAACGACCGGTTTTAGAACAACCCCATTGGTGATAAAAAACACTTCCCAGCAATGCCCAAATGACATTTTCGATGTTTAAATAATCGCAGAAAGAATACCAGCTCAGAATAACGACCGGTTTAGAACAAAACCCCATTGTTGATCTTAACTCTGAGGTTCCAACATATATATATTCCGTTATATAATGTGATTCTAGCACACAGGACCATTCCACGAGCGGCAGCCTTGCGACTCAACCTACTGCTTCACCAGTGCGTCTGGACTTCGTCATCCCCGAGTCTGTTTATCAGGCTATGGATGACGCCTCGGAGAGCTTCAACTCGTAAGTCGATATAACTTGTAGATCCCTAAAATTGCGACACTTTGGGCCTATTGAGGCTTTACAGTCAAACATTTACACTTAGGACCACCCAGAAAATAGGACCACCCCTGTTTTAAGACCACTTGTCGGATGACCAAAAATCAAATACCAGTGGCATATTTACATGCGTAGATGTTTTTGGTCTCAGTCATGCTAAATAACATGTAGTTTTGCTGTAGCTATGACCATGAGAGACTGGATTGTCAACTCGTCCTGAACTTTTGGAAATCACTGGCTTGACTTCATTCTTGTCCCATTCACACAGTCTTAAATACTTTAAAAGGGTGGTGAGGTTATATGCTCGAAAGTGAGCCATCGGTGATGACAATGGGTTACTACATGTAAGCGTATATTTTTTCAGAATTAGATAATTACATCACAATTAAGACCACTTTGGCCAAAATTATTGGTGGTCTAATTACAGGGTTCCATCATTATATAGTTGACATTTTGACTTACAGATATTGTGTCTTACCATCTCTGACCCCTACAGCTTCTGCCAACATTTCTGTAATGTTGGTCATAACATTATTGTACATATCAATCAATATTTAAATTTGACAGCTTCAAAGATTTTACCGTTTGAGTTATTTTATTTGATACTTCCATGACATGAGTATTGTGTTGTGTTTTATAGTGCTGATATTTTGAACCTCTCTAAGCTGATATTTATTCTGCTTCCAAAATTTGTGGCATTGGCTACAAGGCAGTTTGTTATCGGTATTTTAAGACTATTTGACATTTCTATGATCCTATTTGCGGTCTTAAGTTACTGCTAAAGCACAGAACATTCACTAAATGCCTGTTCTGTGATATACTTGTACTGTAAATTCATTAAGGTTTCCAAGGGATTTATTTAGCGAATTTTGTGATTGCCTTTAAATCGTAAAATAAATACCAGGGAATAAAATGGCAGAATGATAAACTTGTTTCAACAAAGCACCTTGAATATTAATCACGGTGAAAATTAACATTCATTAAATATGAACATTGATGAATTTATAGTATACCTTATATATGTGTTGTACAAATGGTGTACAATCAGGGTATTTCCATAATGTGTTTTTCATGTTTTAAAATCACTTTCAACATAAAATTTTTTCCCTGTCTCTTTCCTCAGTTTGATAAAAGACTTGGACCTCAAAGTGTATCGATTTGAGGAGTATGGCAAAAATTTCATCAAGTCACAAAAGATGAGTCCAGATGCCTTTGTGCAGATCTCTTTTCAACTGGCTTTCTACAGGTAACTGTATATGCAACCAGGCCATGTTTTAATATCATTATCCAGGTTAAACTTTGGATATTTTGCAAACATGCATATAAGGATTTGGTTAATGTATGCATTATAACCTTGACTAAGTGACCATGCACAAATAATCTAAATATTTACTTCAATGTTGCTTGTGGCTTGTAAAATGGGAATTCTTGCAGTCTTTTCACAGCCTTTTCTCTTACATGTACTTCTACAAACCTTTGTGGCATTAAATAAATTTTGATTGGTGGGTCATGTGTTTAAATCCAATTCGCGGCACTTTCATCTCATTGGCCAAGCATTTACTCTCTAAGTATCTACAGCCTATGACATAATGTTAAAACAGAAACAATCTCAAGCCAGATTATTTTATTTAATTTGATAATTATTTGTACTTCAACTTATATACCACAAGCTTTGATCCATTACCACGTGCAGGGAACAATTTAACTGGTGTAGTGGTGCAGTTTGCTACACAAGATCAGAAAACAACTACACAAGTTAAAAAATGTATATTAATTTTTAACATTAAAATATGCTATTGCATTGTACTTTTCATACCAATTTCTTCAAAGCGGGAATTTTTTGCTGTGCAAAAATTTTGAAAGTAAATTGTTTCCTGATCACGTGTTACCATACTTTTACCCAGATTATATGGACATTCCACGGCAACCTACGAAAGCGGGTCACTGAGGCGGTTCCAGGAGGGTCGCACCGACACCATCCGTTCCTGTTCCGTGGCATCTCACGCGTTCTGCCAGGCCATGGAAGATCCAGAACTCCCTTCCAGAGAGAAAGCCCAGCGGCTTCGGGATGCTATCAGCTCTCACAGAAAATACACAGCTGAGGTACTAGATATGTCCGTGCATGTACTTACCGCCAATAGCAGCACCATCAGGGGACATGTTCTGTACATTCTCTAAATTATAAAGGTTCTGACTTCCAAGCACTTTGACTTCTAGGCATTAGATAATGTAGCAGTGTATTGTTGGAAAAGCAAAAGATATTCATAAATAATTGTATATTGAGATATATGTCGGTTAAAGAATGGATCTGACAGATGTCTAACATACAAAGTTTTATAAACTTTTATACTTGCAAAATATACATTTTCGATCTATAGGATAAAATCTCGGAATCCAGACCACTCACGGGTTGACAGCTGTTGGTGGTCTTATTTACGTATTATACAAGCTAATACATTTAGAAGTTACAAAGAAATTTAAACATGGTTGATACATTTCAGGTGTTGAATGGGCAAGGTATCGATCGACATTTCCTGGGACTCAAAATGACAGCCATTGAGAATGGGGAAGATATCCCGCCTCTTTTGATGGACCCTGTTTTTGATCTTGGGGTCTACTGGAGACTATCCACTAGCCAGGTACAGGAACACTGAACACTTGTACTAAAAGTGCGTTCTTTATATGTCCAAAGGAAAATTTGTCAGATATTTTCCAAAGTAAATTTAGCATTCATATTTGGAATAGTGTATTGCACAGATTAGAGACTTAGGTCAAAACTTAGACTTACATGTATTAAATATTTTCAAGAGTTTGGAATCTTCCATGGTAGGGTTACTATTAAAGTTGTGCTCAGTGGGCTTATCGCACCTAGAGATATATCAAAATTCCTGTACTAAGAATTGAATTTACAAATTGACCAAATAGCTTTTCTGTGTGCTTGGATAAGTGACTATATGACTTTAATTGTTTACTGTAACTTCATTAATGAGTGAGTGATATCAAAGTTTAACGGCACATCAACACCAAAAGGGTCATACAGTGCCAAAACAGGTCTAAACTGTCAAGTCACATCTTGAAAAATGTCCAGCAATGAACAAGGTAATGCCCACTATGGTCCGCGGCCAGCTAAAGCAGCTGGCTAACCTTTCGATAAAGGTCATTCCCCTATCCGCCACCTGGGTCGCGCCGGGGTTGCTCTGTGGGCTGAGCACCTGGGAAGGTAGCCCAGGCTCACAGCGATTAATGTTTGCATTTTTAAGACAAAACCATGTTCGTGGGGATTAATATTTGCGGTTAGCTCGGGTCTTGTTTATCATCTAGGTACACATGAATTATGTTTGCGGGTATTTACTTTTGCGATTTAAAGATGGTCCCAAATTTCGCCAAATAAATCCCTCACAAACATTAATGAATTTACTGTACCTTGTTTTACAGAATATTTTCTTTTGGTTTGTGCAGGTTGGTTCCAAGTCTGGCGGGGTGATGGGTTATGCGCCGGCAGTGCCCGACGGCTATGGCATCTGTTACAACCCAATGGATAACAATATACTGTTTGCTCTGTCTGCTTGGAACAGCTGCGAGGCTACTAAGAGCAGTCGATTTCAGGAAAGCCTTCGACAATCTTTACTGGACATGAGAAACGAACTGGTGCAAAGTCAAAACAGCAATTTGTGATAACAAAACATTGATGATGTGTTCTCGTGTGTTGCTGCTCATCTGCTGTACAGTGAAAACTCCGCTTGAAAAACTCATCTTTTCCATGTTATAATAGTCTCTAAAACAGGTAGCCTCTGCTACTGGCAGTACAGTAGAACCCGCCTTCTAAGACCACCCCATTGGCCGTACAAGTATGGTCTTGGTGCTGAAAGTAGCCTAATGCCACAGGCTTGGCTGGGTACGTGATGAATCACTCTTCCCCCCACCAGTGGTCTGTGGGGAGTGAGCCAGGGGCTTAGCGTACCCGAAAGGCTGATGGTGTTAGGCTAACCTGAAAGTGCATTAAAATGTAGGATCATCTCTTTGGATTATTTGGTCCTTCAAGACAAGTGGTTTCTCACAACAGTGGTCTGAAAACTAGTTTCCCTGTAGCTTCATGTACAAAGATATTAACATGTTGTGAAGAAAGGAAATGCTGATCGCAATCTACTGTAGGATATTGGAGTTGCATTCAGTTGCACCATGACGCAGCCACACATTCTACAAGGCACAACTAATTTTGCACTAGAAAAGATGGGTTCGGACTTCGTGACTGGTTTTCTCTTTCACCTCACCACCCCCCATCCCCATCTGCATCTGTCACTGTTCCAGAAAATGCAGGTCCTTTTTCAAGAAAAGATTGTTAGAATATAACTCTGGAAGAAAGCTGATGGCTCATAGCAATTCATGGTCCCTCAAGACAATTTGGCTACATTTTTATTTGTATACAGATTATGTTTGTATGTTGGATACTGTGCATACATGCCAGTGTACAGTCATGCCATTTACACTGCAGTTGTATACTGTTGGGTCGATGGGAATTAGATGTGCCATATTTAGTACTGATAGTTGCATGTAGGTGGATTTGAGTACTGCTACTCAGATTATTAGTATATTGTATCATGTTTTGTATTTACATGTACATTCATTACATAATTGCATTGATCTGCATGAGATGTCTGAAGCTGGCTAAGGTGAAAAAATAAATTCAAGGTTTTTTTATGAAAAAAATATTTGAGGTTAGTTTGCAAGTTCATCGATCAGATTATCAAATATTACATGTAAATATTACCAAACAGGATAGAAAAAAAAACAATAACTGGTACTTTTGATAACCACTTTGATCTTCTCGTAAACACACCTTGGTAATAAGGATAAACATGCACAAACTCGAAAGGCCCCACATACATGTATTTGAAATACAATAAATACATTAATGTTGAGGCAATCATTGAAGAGATGTTTTTATTCCCTAGAGACCTCTGTCCAAGACCTTTTCTTTTTCCTTGTTACTGTGATAGCATTTGTGTTGGGTCATTTGGCTGCATATATTTATATTTGTTTATTTGTAATTAAGTTAATTAAATTAATTTTATTGCGCACGTAGTGGTAGCTGTGTTGCGCTGCAAAAAATTGGCAACTGGATTTGTGTAAAAGGTTCATTATGGGTTATGAAAATTGTTGTAATTCTACATATTACTTTGATTCGTCTGCGAATGCTGAACTTGCGTGTAGGATTCACCATTAGTATTAAGATGTTAAGATATGTATATATGTACATGTACCCCAAAAGTACAATGCATATCTGTTACCGAATAAAAAAAAATGCATTTTAACATTTGGCTGTGTTTTGTATCCATGTACATTTCATTTACTAATTACATTTCCTAAAAGAGATGTGTTCCATAATACCAATGCAGTTGCAAATACTTGCAGCTGTTTTAATACCCCCACATAAGTATTTCACACCAGGCATAGTCTGCTAACTTATCTACGTATATCTAAAGTTCAAGAGACTGTACGAAGAAAATGCTTCATTGAAAGAAACTGTTAAAATGTTTCCTACTGGCTTAAAGTTAAACACCAGGTGAGTTCATGTATAAGACTGCCTTTATTTCTGTGGTTTTCCGAACATTATTTAAACCAAGCTCTAAAAGGGGTTTAGCAGTACTATTACGTTTCCCTAAAAGTAAGTCTGCATGCAAATTGTTGTAATTTCCATTCTATAGAGTGAATTTTAGTAGAATTGGCCAGATAATACTGATAAAGCAACAAAAATATCCTAATTCTTGAATTTGAATACATTCAGGGATTTGCATACTTGCCACTGGGGCAAGAGCGCACAGATTGCGCATTACATTGAAGCTCTGCATTTTTGGTAACATGAAAAATCTTTCTTTTTTGTAAAGTGTCATAATAGTACCTGAAGTTATATTACGCTCCTAATCATGCACAAAATGATCTATGGTGTTTTACAGAAGAGAATTATTAATTAAACATAGCGATAATTTAACGTGGTGGAGTTAAAAAACAACAGTATGATGAAATGAAAAAACTGTAGAGTAGGATGATAATATAAAATGTCTGAAATAAAAAGGAAAATAAAACTAAAGAAAATTGTACCATACATGCTATATATGATGTTGATACAGTCTAGAGCCTGTTTTGAAAGAAAGAACACCATTAGGGCTCCACATGGGTAAAAAACGCCCTACAGTAAGATGTCTTATGCATCAAAAAATAGTTTGACCTAAGGTTTTGGTAAACCCAAGCTATATCCTGTCAGGTCAGTTTTTATTCTGGCAGAGAGCACTTAATCTGCCACATTTAGGAGTAAGGAGAGGGGTTACAACTTCTGCTATGGTTACAACTTCTGCTATAGCAGAACCAGTGAAACATAATCATGCAGCTGTATGCATGGGATAATATACATGTATAGGTTTATTTAGTGCAATATTTCTATTAATATGACTAGCTATGCAGCTATCTAGGGCAGCATTCCCATAAAAATAAGAATAGTCCCCACCAAAAGGTGGCTATACGTATTAAATGCATTAATTTGCACCTATATCATGTTTAAAAGGAAAGCTGAATAAAAAGGTAATCAAGTGACCTCATACATTATAGGGATGATCGATGCGTAATGATAAACCCAATGGCAATTAAAAATATCAGGGGGAAAATTGCAAGATGGCATAAACAATATTTGTGTGGCAATTAATGTAACAGGTATCATCTAAAGTGATTCCTATATGATGTTATTGTTGTGATCTCTGGGGTGGGGGCGATCAGAATCAATTAAAGCGCGCGTGCTTGGTAATTGAGCACCGTTCTCAACCGAGGAGCAACATATACTTTTGCAAAACAATATTATGGCTACAGAAACGACAGGAACAGGTTAATAGTAATTTTTCTTGTTGGCTGTCATGCCACGGTTATCTATATGTCATATATATTATGAAATAATTTGTAAAAATAAGGGCAATTGCATTTGTTTCCCCATACTGGCTAAAATTATATTAATTTGTCCATTCTCCCATTTATCGCCCAGCCGGATAGTCGCATACAATGTATCTGTCTAGCAGGAACCGTTGTAATGGTTTGTATTTTACCCATTTTCAACAGTTTATGGCATCATTTTGGGATTGTTATTTTTGATGCCTAGCGACACAACAATCGTTCGTCATAGAAACATATTTCTGGAAGACTTTTTTTCCCTGAAAGTGGCTT
>JAAUYG010109295.1_pt1 | contig 16384 bp, 7 predicted proteins | sample 7278091 | NCBI WGS metagenome assembly JAAUYG01 (sample SAMN14350201, study PRJNA611818) | marine sediment metagenome | isolation source: surface marine sediment (0.6m) | place: French Polynesia: Moorea | collected 2018-08 | reverse complement strand
TGGAATTTTCAATTTCTCCCACAATTTTCATTGGAGTCTATCCAAACTTTATACAAGGTATCCTAACAATAGAGCAGTACAGGCATTTGGTATTTTGGCATTTTGGTTTTTTTTCTTAACACAGGACCATATTCACGTGGAAATTTCAAAGTACTATTTCTCCCACAATTTTCATTGGATCCCATCCAAATTTTATGAGAACATTGGTTACCATGGTAAATCTAAGTGCCTGTTAGAATACCGTAATCAGAAGTTGGCATCTAGTACCTAGGATAACATATTCTATCTAAACATTCTTGTGTACTGGGTCTTCAGTTCAAGGAGACCGTCAAGGCTCCTGGGCATCTTGTTTTTCGTTAACATGAGACCACATGAGAGCGAAACCTTAAAACGCTGCTCCTCCCGATAATTATTCGACTGTGGTGAAATATTTCTGGCATCTTCGTTATAAACACCTTCAAAATAGTTAATGTATGTTGGAAATCTTGAATGGATTAATCATATTCAATAAATGTAACATTTCTTAATATAGGACCATATGGAGACAGAAATTTCAAACCAGTCCTGTACTTCTCCGAACAGTTACAATCAATCGTTTAGAAATAGTTATGGCGATAGTCCCAATAAAAGGCTAGTTGCTTGATTTGTAAAATTTTTAATTAAAAAAAATAACATTTTACCCTGTAGAAGAATTAAAAAGCTACAATGTATTTCGTGAGCGCCTGATCGAAGAACGAAACAAACAAATGCCTTCAGGATGATCGCTGCATATACTATGTGGAGTACGTTTGATCATGACATACCACATCGCATCCATATCAAAACATATAAGAGCAGATATATAAGATTTACAGATGATTATTATCATGACATATCAGACCCATACCACATCACACCACTTTCATATCACTTCACATTCATATCACACAATACGGTGTCAACATCACGCACATCACATCCACATCCCATATCACACCCATATAGCACATTGCACTCATATCATGTCACATCGCTTTCGTATCACCTTCATAACATATCATATGTACATTACGCACATGACAACTATATCCTGCCACGTCATATCACCATTACACGATCACATATCATGGAACATCCATATTACGTCATAAGACATCTGCATCATACAACACCTCACTTATATAACATCCATGTTACCAAAGTCGAAGCTTTATGTCGTAGCTTCGACTTTTGGTCACTTTTTTCTTTATGTGGCGGCTCAGAGCTTCCGTATATTAGGACACAATGTTAACTTTTAAACTTTGTTTCATTTATTTTTTCACATTGTAAATTTTAAATTCCAAGAAAATCACCTTTTATGGACTGTCATTGGGAATTGACCAAACATTTCAATCATTTTTTATTTTCAACTTTTTAAATTTTAAACTTCAAACTCCCAAATGTAACATTTCGTGTCGACTGTCACAGGGACCAGGCAAACAGGTTGGCCGTAAAAGAATCCTATGTGTAGAAGAAGCAGCAGTTTGAAAAGCATATTTTCGGAAAAATCGCAAGTGCACCGGATGACCCCCAAATGACATTGAACGCTACGAGGCTACAAGGGTACCCCACATATGTTGCACTACTGCCAACGAGTTCCAAATTTAACTCCGTTTCATTCTGTGGTTGCTCTTTTTCCAGACAATTGGGGTGTTTGGTTCTCCATGGGGTACAATGGTGAATTTGAAATTTTCGAAATGATGGGAAACTCAAAATTTCAAAAATTCCCAACCTAATTTTATGAGGACGTCCTTTGGGAGGAACATTCAGGCAATAGTTTGAAACCTTTTGACTTGGATTTGTAGGAGTAGCGTTTTGAAATTTTCACTCCCATTGAGCCCCATGTTAAAGAAAACGAAAAATATTTGTTAAAAATCGGAACATTTGTGTTTTTGCTTTCAAAAATTCAAACGTCCGAGCGTATGACCCAGGGGAACCAACAACTAAAATTTGAAAAAAATCCGCGCATTAGGTACAGAGATAATTGCGACACGAGCGGACGGACGGGCGACGGACGAATTTCGATTTCATGAGCTGGCATACATGTAGTCAAGGTCAACCAGAGCTAAAAATGGGGAAGCATTTTCAGAAAAAATAGGTTATCCTTTTTATGTGAGTGGCGGTTCATGGCTTCCGTAAGTTACTGTAGAAAAAGTAAGCAGGTGCGCCATGGGTTCCTTGGTGACCACCCGATACGGAAATGTCCGCACGCTACTTACTGTGCCGACAGCGCTGATCCACGCAGCGCTCTGTATTATAAAATGCTATCGGCACGCAAAGAACTGCGCGGATCTGTGCTTAACTCGGCATGCAGGTATACACACCATGCACACCGCCAGGACAACTACTTCCGTAATTGCCTCCGTGGCGCAGTAGATAACGTGCTTGACTTCTGTTATCTACCACATTGTGCTTTTTTCCGTTAAGGAACATCACTTTAACCGAAAATCCCTCAAATGCCTCATTTTTAAGAAACAGAAATGTCAAGCATTATACGCTAAAAGTTCATAAAGCATTTTCTAATATACCGCGCTAGCCTACTGCGCGGAGCATATTTGACGGCAAAGTAAGAAGCTTGCGGATATTTCCTCATCCGGTGTCGTGACAGTAGCAGCTCTGTTGACACAGTCAAGCAGAACTAATACTATATCTGTCCCCACTGGTTTTTTGTTTGTGTTTTTTTTTTTTTTTTTGTAAATCCCATTCACTTACCGGAAATCAGAAAGCATAATTCCAGACAGTCGTTTATTCCCATGGTAGAATAGAAGCATATTCCAGATAAAACATTTGCGTAGTGTAAGTATATACCAAAGAGATATTAGACACATCAGAACTTAAACAACTTAGAATTATGCATGTCAATGTCAGACTTTTAGTGTATACTCATGAGTCAGCTGATGCTGCTTTGCAATAAGCTTACTACGACAGTGTACCCGACCCAACTATACCCGATAGTAGAATTTTAGAGCATATGCACATCGAATCCTGTGATACCGTGATATATCACAGTCCAGTGGACCACTACGCTTTTGGGTGCGGGTCCTCGAATCTTTTACTAGTGGATATTTTTGGATCGGGTGGCCACTGAGCACAAAACGGCGGTTTCCAGGGATAGCTACACCCTCGATGAGTGTCTATTGCGCATAAAACTGATTAATTATCTACTTGAGTAACGTTCAGTTTCTTCAACAATAACTCATTCTATGATCTCACTGAAGGACCTATAGTCTATCTGCCTGTTGGTAGGTTGTGATACAAAGTACCTATTTGCAGCACATTAAAAGTAGCGATAGCTACGACGCGTACAATAACAATTGTTTACCTTAGAGGCTGAATGATTCCTACCACTAATACAATCTAAATGTCGGCTTCAAAATATTAGTGGCACTATGGAAAACCTTAGATCTTGTTTTCTTAGCCTTGTTATTGTGGCAGGTAATATACACTGCTCAAAACATTTAAGGGAGCAAAGTTTCTGTTGTGTACCATGTAAACGCAAGGGGGCTTAGTACGGAAACAAAGTTTCTGGAAAGAGCAAGTTTCATGTAAGGGAGCAAAGTTTCTGTTGTTTACCGTGTGCATAAGTACAGTGTTATCCTGTTTCAAAGAGTAAAGGTCATGATCGCAATTGCTCTGACACATTTGGGTTTTGGGGGTGATTCCCCTCTGAGTTATGTATACAATAAAGTTTTGCTAATTTTTTTTGGCCACAACTACCTTATCAAACCAAATGATTTAGGTAAACCGGATTACAATCTAGAAGGACTTTTCCCAATATATTTATAAATATATGGTTTTAAAACTCTGCTCCCTTAAATATTTTGAGCAGTGTACTATAAAGTCATTGTATACAAAATGCTACCAGTTTGTCCTAATATCGTGTGCTTCAAAGTCTGAGAGATAATGCCTACAGTAGAGTGATTCGTAATTCAAGTTGGACAACCAAATGTTTCATATTTGCAAGGCAATAGCATGAAGTTACTATGTACACATGTAAACATAACAATTTCGTTCATTGCTCATAGACAGTAGCTCTCCTTAGATGAATTCGACATGGATACCATAGTTTTGTTACTCACAGTTGGAGAAATAATATATTTATATATTAATATGCAGTATCTTTACAAGCAAGAATTAGATCAAACTATATCTACATTGGAAAATATATCGAATATAATCACACTGGAACACTTTTTTATCTAGTAGTACAAACGTACATCATTACAAGGACTACGGATGCCACCAACAAGTCTTTACATTCTTCGCTTGCGTTCGTGTCGAATAAATATTTTTACATCGAAGATAAAAAAGGGAGCAACAAATAAGTGTGACCAACGGCAAGTGTGGAAGTAGAGCCCTGCACAACAAGTGTGGAAGTAGAGCCCTGCACAACAATATATCTCTGAGCCCGCGATTCCACAAGACGGTAGCAGTGTTTTAGAAGCTGGTTTATCATTGTTTGATTATTTACATTACATACTTATTACTGAAGCCAGTCTGTTGACACAGAATTTTTGTATGATCTCAATGTTCCCACTGTCGTATCATTACAATATTCAAATGGCTTCGCTCGCTAGTATTTTCGAAGGAATGCAGTTGCAAAGGAAACATATTGGCACCTATACGTCTACATGCCAAATCTTCACTCTATTTTATTAACCACGAATTTAAGACAGTGCCATTTGCAAGACCATCTGTTGTCGGTTAATAATAATATTAGTATGGGACCCAATAACGAAAGGCTTAATTCTCCATGGCATCGCACAAATGGAAAACTGCACTGTTATCAAATTGCACCTGAACGCATCCGTATTTCATCCCTTTAATATTTACATAGTCACGCATAACCTACAGTTCGCATATTGTTCCTTTTCTTTATTTCAAACTGAAGCCTATTTGTTGAAACAGTGAACTGTTATCAGTCGAAAGTAAGACATGGGGGAGATCTTGCCCTAATGGGCAAATGAATGTAATGTGTCGGCGACCTAAATGTGTCCTAGGGAGTAGACGTTATTGGTGGTTTGGCCAGTGGTGGTAACCAGTGTAAAGTCGTACTGGGGTGGTGGAGCAGCAGCAGTTGTGACAATCTGACGAGGAGGTCCTTCCAGCGTGGTCTCAATCCTGGGAACCAAGTTAGTGGTGGTGGTGGTCGTGGTTTGGTTAGCTTCCACCGTACATCTAGCCCCGCTATCATCCGGTTCCCAACGTGGGTTGAAACCTTTCTCGGTCATGTCAGAAATCACCAGGGCGCGCTCTTGTTCCTCGATATCCTTTACATCCGGTTTAGCGGGAGCTGGAGGCTGAACGCTGAAAACGGATTTGATTTAGAGGTTTCTATTTGCAGTGAAGAAATTACAACAAGGCCCTTTATTTACGAAGCTAAGTGATATCAAATTCTGGTTTGAAACTACGCACAGGTTATTAATATATACTCATATTAAACATTGTGGCACATTTAATTCTTCTAAAATAGCAAATGCCAGTTTTACCAGACCGGATGTCACCTATCTATTTTTGTCAGTAATATGGGGTGGTCATTAGGTAGGCTGGGCGTTAGTCGTGTAATGATGTTATGAGTGCGTGTGACTATAAAATAAATAAAATAGCACATCCATGGCATATTAGCATATTAGTAAGGAAAGCACCATTTAATCAATGTAAATCAATGAATAGTATAGTCAAAATGATATTACAAGCATAACATTAAACAACCAAACACCCAAACACGCAGACATGCAAATGCATCAATAGTTAATAAATAATAAATAAACAAAATAATAAATAAATAAATAAATAAATAAATAAATAAATAAATAAATAAATAAATAAAAGCATTTATCTTCATGCGCTCTGGAAATAAAATTACACGCTATCTGCAACTGGCCGAGAAATAGAGACTTCCAAACAGGGGTGTCTCCTTAACTGTTATGCGTTATAAGACGCTGAATCACAATCTTCTGAAAGTGGAATCATGGACTACTCACTCACTCTAGGTAAGCCAGGTTGTACGGCAACGCTGTAGCAGGCGGTCCTGGATACGTGCTACCGTATAATGGGGGCCCGCTCCACCCGTCGCCATAGCTCCTTTTTATAAAGCATTAGGGTTAGTTACTGAACCTCAGCCCATCTCTAATCTGCCCTGCCTGCCGATCGATTACCAAGGCGATAGGATTAAAGTGCGCTCTATTTTTGGGATGCGCATGAGATGAGGGGCATGAATTCTGTCATTATAGGGAACGCAGCAGGCTCTCCATCTTAACATTTCCAGAGTCGCCAATTATGTGTTATTTCAGATCAACACAGGAACTGACGCACATACACCCTCGCCGTAAGGGCCGATATAATCCTTTCCCATTACGTATACCATTGTATATACTCCATGTGTATTATTCGTTAGTTGCAGATGGAAGCATTTCAGGCATTAAAGAAGATTACTACACAACTAGTTCAATTTCTGTTTCCTATATTTGTCATGTTAGTTCACGGTTAGCGTGCTAGTGATTCCATTTGAATGATAAGTTCTAGGTGTTAATGTACCAAAGCAAGATGGCAAAACAAATTATACAAAAAGCTTGATGTGCAATCATAGTAATACAATGATTTGGCTTGTTAATTATATGTGCAACAAATAAACTGACATAGTGAATTTCGAATATAATGGCATTTACCTCGGGTAGAAGTATGGGTAACCATACATGAAGTAAATCGGCTGCTTATCCGGGCTGAAAACAAAAGTTTTACAGGAAACAATAACAAATGTAATATCAACAGTAAATGAAGACTAAGAACTATATGTATAAAGCAATAACTGTTTACCAAGAATACCAAGAATAGAAACAGAAAATTAGTACACCATTTAAATCGCAAAATTGTAAGATTACGTCTTTCGGGTTGTCCTTTCACTTCCATTTATAATATTTTGTGAAAAAAAAAGATAGTAATATTATAAGTTAGTATTCGAAATAATCATAATCAATAACCATCATTAATTCGCATAAAATGAAGACCGTAAATGCTGGTCTAAAAGCACAATATCTTTAGTAGCATTACCATTTTATAAAACGTACCATACCTACAGGTAGATGAATGATAAGATATCCTTAATGATAAGATTTAAATCTGTACTGATGGAAATCTCTCTGCTAAATTGCAGTTAACATTAAATTTCAAATTCGAATCTACGTTCCTCTGCACAAATGGTCCTATCAATACACAACACACACCAACTAATATCTATGCAATTAAGCCACGTGGAATATGTGAACTGTTCTTATGGTAGAACAAACAGAATTCAGCTTTGAAAAGCGTCTATATCAAAGTCACACTTGCAATGTTCATTAGCACCTACGCATAAGGCAAGGTAACCCGAAAAGCAGCAAAAGACGAAAACTACACGTACAAAGGCTACTAGACGCTGGACACGATAAAGTCGTGGTTTCAGGGGCAGAGACAAGCTTCATAAGAGCAGAGGGCAGAGATTGACAGGGCTTTCCGTGTGCCGAGCTTTTAGTGCAACTTGACAGCCCGTGTCCCAACACGTCGAGCTACTTAACGGACTTGGCACAGGGCAGCGTGACACTAATGCATTGTCCACAAACGGCGGGGTTTAGCGCCGACCGAATAATGTGAAATTGCAAAAGACGCCGACGTGGCACATTGTGACAGGGGCTAGTCTGCGAGACGCTGAAAAGCTCCCAGTGGGGGGCTTAATAGTCAAAATTAATACGGAGATACTATAATCATAGAGCGGGAAAGACTGGTTGCATAGAACGCATGGCACACTGAATACCCTTCAGAACGGCAAGGCGTGGGGCTGACTGAGGCCGGTTGGCGGGGAATTCTGGGAAACAGTTTGTAATAACGGGCACGAGCGGAGGGAAACCAAATCATTACACCGCTTCGTGTTAAAGGGCTCTAAAATATGGGATACATGCAAAAAAAGCTAGGTATGATCTCGCTTAGCACCGAAGCCTCATCAATATTACAACACAAGTACTGAACAAGTCGTGACAAAAAATACATTTAGTACAGGTTTTTGTTATGTACATGTAGATACTAACACGTTTACTTCCCAACATCAAATGTCACATGAACCCCTGGTAGTTTACATGAATCATTTAAGTCCGGGGAGACTGCCTCTGATCAGCAAGCAGGATACAATTGAGTGAAAGTAATTATTTGCTAGGTTGTTTGCAACTCCCTCCCGCCTGTGTTGTAGTCCGAATAAGGATGTTATGATGCGCGGTTCATGCAGTTAGTCCAGGTTTTATACATATTCATGATGAAGTGTGTTTTTCTCAATGGGTTCACCACACAAGAATGCACTAAAAGCTGGCGGTTCTGTTACAAATCAGAATCAGTTCTGCCCTGTGGCTGTGGTTTCCCCCGGCCGCTATACACTTTCTCGCGGATGCGTCTGGAAGGACTGATTTGACACGGCTTCCTGACTACTAAACAGGCAATTATTCCTACATTTTGTACCAGCAGAAAAGCCTATTTTGTCACAGGAGTCTGGTCACGAAATCCGCCGAGATGTGAGCAAAGTTCATTTTTGTTGACACTAACATAACTTAAACAGAAAACAATGTGGTACTCCTATTTTGAACAACACCTTAATCATATGAACAATATAATGAAAAAAAGCACTGTAACAGTTGCAATCCGTTCGTCAACTAAACCTTAATATGGGAACAATATGATATGGCGATTTGATATATACATATTCATTTTATTACTAATCAGCTTTGACGATGTATATTTCGCAGTCTTAGTGGTATTTAAGCCTAGATTTACAAAAACCACACGCAATCGGGGGATACTTTTAACTCATGCCTTGTCGCAGTTACTGTTGTATTGTTCAGTGTGAATATTGAACATTTACACATTGTAGCCATTTAGTGTGCAAGCAACCGCGAAAAAGCAAAAGGGTGCTTGTCAGTGTAGAAAAAAAGAAATATGGAATCCAACAATGTAACTACTAAGGTGCAAAATGCACACAGTATTCAGTTTAATTAGTACCACACAACAAGCAATGCTGAAAAATAAATGTTAGTGCTGTTATTAATTGATATAGGTCACACATACATGAATGTAATTCAGGTCTTTAATTCTAGAAGTTAGTCACGTTACAACAAAAAATACGTGGTACAGTATCTGAGATGGTCTGAGATAACACTGAGGGATATTTGGTCTTGGCAACACCCACTCAGCTTGTACTGAGTTGTAGGTGAGTTGTGTCGATAATCCGTGCAACGGGTCTCTCAAATAGAGCAATATGATGGTTAGAGTAACACAACAGGAACACCAGTCATAATTAAACTTGGATGTTATGGTTTAGCGAACTTTCTTCTAGGGGATAAGCAACAATACTAATAACTGCAGTAAAACTGTAACAGCGTTTTACTAATTGGTCACAGAGTAAATTTTTCTACATTTCTACATTTGTTTCTGTATTACATTATCCTTCTACTACTGTAACTTGTGTTACGAAAATATTTTCTTCATGACTAACACTGCGCCTGTCTTCAGATCTTTGTGGAAATGATACTTCTAATAATGTGCCATAATCGAAAACTCGCCTACTGTGTAGGTGCTACAAAAGTGTAATAACTCAGCCATTTAGTTGGGATTAAGCAGCTAAATAGTTTAAGCCCTTTGTTCGAAGTTTTGATGAAATGGCAGTATGCTATATGCAGAGCATACTGCCAACTTTAAGACATGGGTTTAGTAATGTTTTTCTTCTCCATACCGCTATTACGTGTTTAACTTACTAGTATATAAGTCTCAAGTGGGTTAGGTGCAATTATATCATTTCCTCATAACGCCACGTTTAACTTTAGGCAATCAAACCATTTACTCAACGTGACTTATAAGTTTATAGGCATTTATCGGCTTTACAGTTTACTATATATGATTATAAAGTTTATCAGAGTGTCACTGATAAATTTTAAGACAATATTGAAACTAATACTGGCACTACAAACACTAGAAATACGTCTAACACACAAGCTCTAGGGTGCAACACCACACGCCCATCATTTCATCGGTTTTGACAGCCTTCTTTTTCAAATATCTATGTACACAAGCTAGTAGGTTTAGTATTCTAAGGAGTAGCCGTTTCAACAATTGCAGCATTAAATAACGACCGTATAAAATCCCTTTGTTGACATTTCCAGTGGTTCCAACCTTAGCTAAAACTAAAGAAAAATTTGGACCAGGGTACAAGTGCAACGCATGTGAGATGACAAGAGCCCTGACATCTAAATGTGTTCTAATGGAAAGAAGGTGCCATATTGCCCAGTGAAATGTGGACGTGTAGATACGTGGTTATCTGCAAAAAGCCTACGCGTGTCCTTTTTGTGGCTTTACCATTTTTCAACGGACGGTCTGCGCCGTATGGTGGGACGCGGTCTTCTCTTAGGCCTGCAATATTGGATCAACGTGAATGAATCTCAAACTAGCTAGAACAATCTTCCATGTTATATTAGAGAGAACTCATGAACGTTGCTGCAACGATATCTGGCTGTTTGGGGTATTGTGACTCCCATTATTAGTATGTGGTACATGTATATCTCTGTGAAGGGTATCTGGAAATCTGGAAAGGACAGCATGCATCCATGCATCATGCAGCGCCATATCAGCCAGTCCTCGTCGTATCGGCTCATCGACAACTGATAATCGCGAGAATGTGTATTGCATCCGTAAGGCACAGAGAAACCCGCCTTACCTTTTCAAATTATGCCTACAGTGTCATGCCAAAGTTACTCACCATGTTCCACGAATCTGGTAACGTTTCAACCTGAAAGGAAAAAGAAGAAAACAGCTTGGTGGGCATTCAAACGCGACCCGATTACCACAAAAGGCGATCTGCATGGGGAATATGATGAAAACCATTTTCACACCTCTGGACTCAGAATGTGAATGAACGTATGTGTTTGTTTGCTTATATTTACGCTTCAATCCTAATATAACACATCTGTGGTTATAGTTGGTACTGCTACTACCCCTACTACCATTACTGTATTCCCGGTGCTGCTGCTGCTACTTCTCATGTTCTACTGCTACTGCTACTGCTACTCCTACTCCTCGTAACCCTCCTTCTATTATTAGTACTTGTTCTACTACTACTACTACTACTACTACTACTACTACTACTACTACTACTACTACTACTACTACTACTACTACTACTACTATAATTAGTAATAATACAATTGCAGCACCTGTTGGTAATGTATCGCAACTCACTTTGGTGGTGGTTGTATTGGTGGCGGCGGTGGTGGTGGTGGCGGCGGCGGCGGTGGAGGGGGTGGAGGCGCTATGTATTCATCAATTCGCCTGGAGGATAGCAGTAGCAGTGTTAAGATATGTCCAGCACAATATGCAAATGTGAAGTAATATTGCCTTTAAACCCAAAAGAAGACCTTTCTCGGCTTTACAAATACTACCGTGATCTGCTTTTGTAAGTCAGTGTAGTGATATCTATGTTCTCCTTTTGTAATGGTAGTTACGTTTTGAAAAATTGCTTGACAGACACTTGGATCGATTGTGCACCAAAATGCAGGTAATATCTTAGATAGTAAAGACTGAAATGAGACTAGGTAAATACACTAGATATACTTACTGACAAATCAGAACTAAAGAAGCTGAGCATGAAAATGACAACACTAGTTCTACAAAGCCATTTCTGTGTGTAAGCATTTCCGGTTTCCGGTTCGTATATATCAAACTCTAATAGACAAATTTAAACTATGCAAGGACAGGCTGGTCTAACACACTAACAAGAACGTGCATTGTACCGAAATGAAATTAGCAAGTTGCAATTCCATGTGTTATTGGTGTTATATGTGCACAATACTAATCAGTGTATCAACACTGGTCTCTTTAGACCACCGTGCAAATCCATCGCATAAACTGTTGATTACTATCACTGTGACGACATAAGGACCTGTAAGGCTTTATTTTATAGATTGGTCTCCAGCCCTAACCTCATACGGTGCTACGCATATGTAAGTACAATTTAAATATTTTATACAATTTCAGCCCAGATTTGCGTCTCTATGCCTGGTAGACATGCAAATACATGATGGTAACCAAGAGTGAATGTTTTTATAAATTACATTCATGTCATGTTTTCAGCAGCAGTTGACTTCCCTTCTTATCTACACCAAGAAGAGTGTCAATCAAGATTTATTGGCAGGAGGCGGTCCGAAAATGGAATGTTTGTGGCGAATCTCAAGGCATAATTGGATATACGCGAGTCGGCTTTTTTGCTGAACGGTAATCAACTTGCCCATTGGTAAACCAAACGTTACGAAATGAAAAAGGATGCGGCCATTCACTGTATGCACTTCAAAAACAGATTATGCAGACCTGAAGAAAGTTCCTTTGATAAAGCTACACCGATGAAAAAAAAGAAGTCAAAAATGCTAACAGCCAACTCCCTGCAGACAGAGGCACTCAAGCCGGGGTTAGGAGAGCTTGCTACAAGCACTTTATGTTAGAGACGAGTGCCGTCTTGGACGATGGGTGTTATTTCAGTCTTAGTGCATGACCTGTCGCAAAGAACGAACCACTTTCGGCACAGGGTCTTCGTGCTACATCTAAGTAAAGTTACAGTGAAGCACACGACTTTGCTACGACGTTACCAACCTAACTGCCTTTGGCTCAACCCGCTTTTCTCCCTCATAGAAGGCTCTTGTTTACAGAAATCAATCAAGACAAAATTCTTAAATATGCACATTTTAACATTACTATAAGCAGCACTAACCAAAATCATACGTGTGCAATGATTATAAACATGGTAAGTATGTTTAGCAAAGAACATGTACACTGTCCTTCCATTTCCTGTTAATTTCTGAACAGAGCAAATGCCATCCTGAAATAGTACATGCACCTCTCCAAATTAAAATATACAGTTAACAGTTAGTATCCTCACCGCCAGTGATCCACAGATACAAGTTAAAGCTTTAGTATCTGTGGAATACATGCAATTAATCTTAATGCAGCCAATTCAAAATGAGGAATTACCCATGCACCAAGTTGAACACAAATTCAGTAAATTCAATTCGAGTTAGTATTGTCTTCCGATGCCGTACCAACTTTCCCATTATGATGCAAGATTGAGTTTTAATGTACTGTACATGTACATGGACATGCTGTACTAGACTCATCATGCACGTCTCAGTCGATTAGTATATCAAATATGAACAATTTTATCCAGATTAAAAAGAGACAATTAGGCACTGACTGTACCAACACACACCAGTCAAGGGAAACTGTTAATTCCTACCTTTTCTCTTTCACTTCCACGTGCTCTGTGTTTTCTACTTGGTCAAAATAGAGTCTGAAAGTTGAAAAGCATCCCGAGAACGAGGGCTATTAATTCAAGCAATATCTAAATGCATACATTTGTGTTTATACACTTCGAGAACCCATAGACTTTGGGGTCTTGTTGTTTTCTTTCTTGACCAGCAAGCACCTGGATCACATCCCTGGAAGCAGAAAGCGGGCTTTATTAGAGAGAGCTGGAGTGGCCGGGATATCACTGTCACCAAGGCTGTTGTCAGGGTCATACACCAAGAATCCCGTTTTATTAGGGACCCTTGATCCTTTTTCCGTCCCTCGACCACCGGATGTGTGTGACTGTGGCCTGTTTCAGAAGGTTGTTTACTTCCCTAAAAATGATAATGTTGGGGAAATTAGCTCACAGAAACCTGAAAGTCACCGAGGTGTCGGCACGCCTAATAAACGCTCCCGTGGACAATGAGCGATTTCTTCGCGACCGTGTGGCTCGGGTATGTGGACTGTCCAGGTCGTTTCTGACCTGGGTGTCTGTTGTCCTTCCAGCCATAGACGCCGCTTTAAGCCATGTGTCGCAAGGAGGGGGGAGGGGGAGACCCAGGAAGATGGCGATGGAAATTGCAAGGCATAAAAAAACACCATAAACAGGAGCCGGCACTCAGCGTCGGGGCTAGGAATAATCCGGGAGAAACGAAGTGGACAAAGGCCATTTAGAGAGGCAAGTCGAACGCCAAGACTTATAAAGAAACCGGGGCGAAGAATAGCTAAGTCCACCACAAAATAGATGTCTCTTGGGCGAGAAAAGAAATTATGCAGCCCTACCTCCAAAGTTGAGATGAGCGGTTCACAAAGAGACTAAAGAGGGTCTTAAGGTCGGCGATATATCACAGTGGAACGTGGACGGTTTGAAGGAACTCCTACCAGAATATAAAGGTGTATATCTGAGATATTCGTGGGATTAGGTTGACTTGACTCACGTGCTAGCTTCATCCTTGGTTCGTACCCAGTAGCTGAAACCGAAATTCACACACAGTCGAATATGCACAAGCTAGTGCCAATATAAAGGGATAAAGTAAAAGGTCATCTGTATCCTTTAGCCATGAGTGAAGTATATTTGCTGCAGGTTGTCAAAGGGGGGTGCGACATTAGAGCCGAAATCTCCGAAAGCAAAAAAAAAAAAAAAAACATTGAGGTAGAGGAGAGCCGGAACAGAACTTTAAAATCTGTGTGAAGTCTTGTCGCATGCAAGTGTAACAAAATGTGTAGAGTGAGGCTAATGGTCTGAGCACTGTTATTGACTCAGGATCAGATTTAAGTCTGTGTCTTTTCGAGAACTAATACTATTTCAATGCAGTTCACAATATTTTCATACATGTTACGAATGCGTCTAAATCCATATGCATCGGTTGAGTAAAGGTCTGTATGATCTGGATATGGAATTTCTCTAATTTTTACCGATTTGAAATACAAAGTTCATGTTGGTGATCGAGCATGCAACATGGTATTATCGCCTTGGAGATAGTTTGGCGCTTGTTTCATATTTTCGAGGAATGGTGTATAATAAGAAATCAGTCACATTTTTTACAAAGGGAAAGCTTTCTAAGTTGGACGATATTCAAGCTCCCTATATCAGGGGTTGTTAGCAGATATTCGAGTGAAACTAACGATCTATATTGAACATTTTGGAGGATGAGAGATGCGTACCATATGCAACAGTAGTCTTATGACCAGAACTTGGCTATCATATATAATGGAATGTCCGTTTTTTATTGATGGGTTTATGCTTGCAATCCAATGTACCTAAAATACAATGTTAGCTAAATCACAGCCAGAACCATTATAACAGTATTCGAATGTAATAAACATTGGTCACTAAGCAGACATACGTATCTATCCTGATGTTAAAACAGAGAAAAATATAGGTATTTTGAACCCGTTGTGTCAAAACGACACATTTTTTTTTATTTAATTCACGATAGAAAGGCCATAAAGTTGCCTGAGTGGTCGAAAGTGTGAAGGCAGTGGATAACACACATGGTGACAACTTAAGTGTTGTTGAAGAGTGGTGGTTTACGCAAAAATCGATGAATAAGTAGCAATAATTTCCAAATTTCTATTATGTTCTCAGCTGAATCCTTTCGGTCCCATTGTGGTTAATTACATAATACGTTTTGTGTTAACCGTTGCAGTGGCATTTAGACTGCTATGTCTGTGTCCAGACTTTTAGTGAATAGTGAATTTAGTGAATTTTGATATTCAGCTTCGGAATTAGCCCAAATGATTCACTTTAGCGATTTCTTATCGTAATATACTGCTCTGTTCAGTGATAAAAATATCAGAGTAAGCTTAATAACGGATCTTGGAATGCGACAAATGATAAAAAAAGAGTCCAAGAAATCTTTAAAGAATGAAAAGAAGTCATAATGCAAGCATCAACGGGTTTCTTGTACTTGATAATGTGCATGATATGAAAGACAGATTCCCGAAGACCAAAAAGTTTGTAATGTGTGACAAGGTGTATTCAACAGAGTCCCTTCGACCATGGTAAGGGAAATGGGAGTTGGAATACTTCGGAAGTCGACAGCACCACAGACAGTGCCTTAACTAGGACTCGGCTGCTCCAGACGTACACTTACCTGTTCCGTGGCAGACTTTGTTCCCGTCTAAACGCCGGTGCAACTTCCGGTACGACCGCCGGTACCTCCACCGCCACTCCAGGCCCGTACCCCGCCCTGACGACGGGAGGGGGGCTCGACCGTACGGAACGGACGGTGGGTGGGGGGCTACTTCGTACTGTGGGAGGGGGGCTAGCACGTACTGTGGGAGGGGGGCCGCTGCGGACAGTGGGGGGAGGATCGCCCCTGACGGTAGGTGGGGGACTACGTCTAACCTGTGGTCTGCCTGGAACGCTGACCACCGTCACCCCGTCCCTCCTGGGGGGGGGGGGGGGGGGGGGTAAAAAAAGGTGGTAAAGTAACGGGACGTTTTTTTAGCAAAAGGTGTTATGTTAAATTTAAATGGTGTAGGCGGGGATAAAACGGTTTTTAAAATTTTGTTAAGTGTG